>Ga0233414_10000006_pt1 | contig 151553 bp, 145 predicted proteins | sample Na_anoxic_10_MG_FD_189020 | JGI IMG/M metagenome (GOLD analysis project Ga0233414, IMG submission 189020) | Seawater microbial communities from Saanich Inlet, British Columbia, Canada - Na_anoxic_10_MG | ecosystem: Environmental > Aquatic > Marine > Inlet | place: Canada: British Columbia... | reverse complement strand
CAGATGATCCCAAACTAACGAATGAAATTTGTGCTCTTTTGGACCAAATCGTCACAACTGCTGCTAATATAACCGATGCATCTATGAAAGGGGCGATTATTGCACACGTCGAAAGCTTTAAAACTATTGTCGGAGAAGTCCAAGAAGATGAACTCGAGAGAGAAAAAGTTGATATGCCTGACCAAAACATGGGCGGTGTCGAAGTTAATACCCCTGAACAGAGGATGTAGAGTTGGGTGTAAAGAAAGAGGACGTTATAGAGTTGACAATGGAGCAATTAAATCTTGTTCAAGGGGGCCAATGCTATCAGCGCCGCCAAGAGTACCGAGCAAAAATTATGAATTTCTATAAAATAAAAGAAAAGAAAATTAAAAAGCTCAATTTTTATTAAATGTAATAGTTACTAATGTGAAAGCCTTTCTGATATCGCTATTCTTTATTACTAGCTGTTCCTCTGAGCCTCGCCTGACTGGATATAAGTATGGTGGCGGGTGGGACGGCAATAAAATCAAAACTTGTGATGAAGATGATATTCTTCACAAATGGTGGTATTTCGAAACAAAGAACGCAATTGTTGACACATTAGTTCCTGGTTTCGAGGATCTGTGTGTGTTCCCCAAAGAAGATGGTGTTCTTTTTTGGAATGATACTGAAGGTTGGGGCGCCTGGCAAGACCAATGGGACTGGTCGTGTTCAGATATTGATACAATGAAAGTTCTTGATACAGATAATAATAATGCTTATTATGTTCAGATCTTCGGAAAAGGCCCGGATGGCTGCTATGATATCGAAGTTTCCGATAGTGGAATCAAGGTGAGAGGCGATATATGCCCCTGCGATGACCCATTCGAAGAATAGGATTTACCTATTTTTCATACTATTTATACTATAATATAGGAGACCTTTACCATGAAGGCTATTAAGAATAAGAAAAGATTTGATGCTCGCAGATTCCTCAGCGAGAGAAAAGAAGAAACCAAAGAGAATGTTGAGAAAACTAACGCAAATTTCAATGATTTCTCGTTCGATAATTGGCTCGAAGAAGGGTCTGTTAAGGAAATGCAAATTGGTGATGGCGCTGCAGGTGATCATAGTCATGACCCTTGGAGTACCCCGACCACAGCGGCCGCAAAACCTAATAGCGGAATTACAGTAAAAATTAGATCACAAGTAGAGCAGGATAGAATCTTGCAAGGCCTGTCTAATGACATAATCACCCGAAAGAAGTTGACCCGAAAGGAGTTGACAACCGATACGGGCGCTATGGAAGAGGAGTGTGGCGGCCCAGAAATGGGCCCAGAAGAAGCCGAACCAGCAATTGCTGATCTTTCCCCAGATGAAGCATTTGGGGCCGGCTATACGTCTGCTGTGGAAGAAATTATGGCTTCAATTCAAGGCCTCTTGGAAGATCCCATGGATATGGGTCCTGCGGGCGAAGAGGGAGAATCGGCATTGGTTGTCACGCAGCTTCCCGATCATGCGATGGAAATTAATGAAGATGATGATGTAGTCGTTCAAGAAGATTCAGACCCAGACTGGTCTGCAGCAATTAACGATCTCATTGACGCCTTTCAGGAAGAAAGGGAAATGCTAAAAGAAAGTGCCCCTAAGACATACGGCGCAATCATGGATATTGTTAATAAGCGCACTCAGGCCCCGCGTATCCGCGATTTTGATGCTGAAGATCGTAAGATGGATTTCAGAGATGACGCCATTGACGATTACCCCGGTCACGGCGAAGGATGGAAACTCGAAGAATCTTGAACAGATGATGATGATCAGGGTGATCAAAATGATATCTAAAATAGTTTTAATATTTTTTATTTTATGTATTGCATCTTTCATATGTTCGTGGTATAATATATCATGGACTGGCTGAGCAAAGAAGTAATAGAAGAGCTTAAATTGATTATAAAACGTCAATCGAATGTGCTCAAACAAGTGCAGATCAGAAAAGAAGATGCGTTAGTAGAGCATGATTTAAACAAAAAAATAGAAGATGAGATGGTGCAGGAAGAGTGGATGATGAGGAGGGCGATTGCCTTACTCAAGGACGCATACGAAAATGTATATCCTAAATATCCAAATTTAGATAGCCTTAACAGGGAAGAGCTTATACTTATAGGCAATGAAGAATAGAATTCCAAAAGAAGATTATATCACTGTAGCTCTTAGTTCGCTGATGGCTATTACTTTTTTCTTTCTACTATTGTGGATGTCATTATCCGCTAATGGATGTTTATAGAAGAATATTTAACGGGGGTGTCCTGGTTTCGACGTGGTAATAGAAATGGATAGTGCAGGTGGTCTACTTCAATAAATGACCTTAAACTTATTGAAATTTTGATAATTGCCAATAACAATAATCATTTTCAATCTCTCGCTCTAGCAGCGTAGTTTGCTGGGTCTTCACTGACCTCGTTACCCAATAGTGAATAAGCAGGTGATTCTGCCGACAAATAAACATCCGAGTTGTTAATGTTTGTGAAACAACGGGAACTTAACAAGCAATTTGATTGTTTAAAAAAATAATCTAAACCTGTGAATGACTTGAACTGGACATTGCTACGGACGCGGGTTCGATTCCCGCCACCTCCAAATAACTTATTAAGGAAGAAAATGACTAACATGTTTGACCCATACAAGTATCCAAACTGTATCGATCTAGACGTAAAGTGCGAACACGAGTTCCTGACAATTCGAGAAAACTATTCACGAACGGATTTGGTTCCAGAGGCGTATCACGGACAGAAGGGAAAGGTGATCAAATCAGTATTTCCAAAGGCATTCATTACGGGATCGGCATCATTCCTCTTAGAGTTTGAGAATGAGGAGAGGATGTGGATATCAAGCCTATCAGTTCAGGAATACATGTTTCCAGAGAAGATGGAAAAGTAGATTATATTATTTATTCCCCGGAAGAGTGGGAATTCGCGGAGGAAGAGAAATGAGCAAAGATACAAAAGGTAATCACTTGGACCCAAGTGGGGGTAAATTTGTGACTCCCGCCACCTCCATTATTTTTTTTCTTTTTCTTGATCTTAGATCCTATTTATGGTAAGGTATTATTATGAACATCGGAGATAAAGTCTTTTTACTATATACGCATCGCAACACAAAGGAAACTTTTTGTGAAGGACCAGCAGAAATCACCAATTATCAAGTCAATCCTCATAACGATGAGGGTGTGATTGTTATCAAAGATATCGGTGGAAAATCTAGAGCAGTTGACCTAGAAGGTACGTCCAGCCATGAAGTGGATATTCACGTAGTATATTAAATGTTCATAAGGTCAATGATAAGTTTATATTTATCATAATCTTTCAATAATTTTCTCATAGATTTACGATAGATTAAGTAAATCTCTTTATTTGTGGTAGCCATACACAAATTTTCAAACCCTCTATAAGCAGAGTGTAATGCTCCAACAACTTCACCATAACTATTCAGTATTGGGGAGCCCGAAGATCCACCCTTGGCAGGAATAGAAAAAACATACGAAGTTTTTCGGTTGCTACGAACCTTCTTACTACCCAAATAAAATCCTTCAAATAACGGGATCATTTTAGAAGACCACAATCCCATAGGGGCGGCTATGTTATAATACTTCTCTCCAATTATTGGCTTAGAATTAGAAATTTTCAATGCTGGACGCGATATCTTGGCTGAACCCAGTATACATATATCGGCTTCAAAATCAAAAGCAATTGGAATTGCCGCATATGTTTCACCTTTGTAATCGTTTAGGATATATGAAGCCCTTTCGGTCATCTTCCATTCAGGGTTCTTAGGTGAGTAGTCCTGCACAAAATAATTTATTTGATTGCCGTAAAGAATACTGCAAACGTGCGCTGAAGTTCCTACGAGTGTAATTTCTCTATCGTGTCCAACAATAAAGCCCGAAGCTGATGAGCGCAAATCAATTTCATATTCTTCTAAATTTGCTTCGGCTACCGCAGAGGAGGTTTTTGTTAGGTAGATGTTTTTATAAATATCAATCTTGATGAAGGAACGTCTTTTATCTCTGAATAAATCTCCTGGTCCAAATAGGGCTGTGCTTGACGCACATGATGCACATCCCATAAAAGTAATGAACATCATAAATACTATAACTAATTTTGCAACCGCATTTTTCAAGATTATTTTTTTTTCCCTACAAAGTAACTATAAAGAAAATTCTCAAACGGCTTGGCTATTTAGTATTAAGGGCTGAATTATCAGCACCAAAAACAAACAACGGAAGTAAAATATGGCAAAAAAGATTTATGTTCTTGATACGAGCGTTTACCTCACAGATTGTAATTCAATCTTTTCTTATGGAAATGGAGATGTATATGTTCCCCTTGTAGTGTTAGAAGAATTAGACAACAACAAAAAAAGACCAAACGGTGTCGGTGCAAATGCTAGAGGAATTATTAGAACCCTAGACGAATTACGAAATAGAGGAAGTTTTCAAAAAGGAATTCGAATTAGAAAAGGCCGGGGCTTGGTTTTTACTAAAACACCAGATTTATCAGAACTTCCTTCTGGTTATGATCCTAATACAGCCGATCATCAAATTATTGCCGCCGCACTTACACTTATAAAAGAGTTTCCAAGCCGTAAGGTGATATTAGTATCCAACGATATTAACCTAAGAATTAAGTGTGATGCTATTGGAGTAAATGCAGAAAACTATAGTAGCGAAAATGTTATAAAGGAAAGTTCTGAATTGTATGGTGGCTTTACAAAGCTACTTGTGGATGATCAAATAATTGACCGTTTCTATACAGGTGAAAGCGTTTATCTGTATAATGCGATAGATGACAAAGCAGAATTATATCCCAATCAATATGTAATGCTGGTATCTTCGTCGAATGAAAAGAAAACAGCAATTACTAGATTCATTGATGAGAATACAGAATTTAAAAAAATTCCTCAACATAAAGAATCAGATGGATGGGGCATAGCACCAAAAAACAAAGAACAAAATTGTGCGTTGGATTTACTTTTAGATCCAAATGTTCCTGTGGTTTCTCTTATTGGTAAAGCAGGAAGCGGAAAGACTTTGTGTGCTATTGCAGCGGGATTGCAACAGATAATGGGAGAATCTTCAGTATATAATAGATTAATTGTTTCTAGACCAGTTCAACCCATGGGAAAAGACATTGGCTATTTACCTGGATCTCTAGAGGATAAAATGGTGCCATGGCTTGCGCCAATTCAAGATAACTTAAGATTCTTATTTGGTGATGATAATTTAATGCTAGAGTCGTATATGGATAAAAGAATAATTGAAGTCGAGGCTCTAACTTATATTCGTGGTCGCTCAATTCAAAATGCTTATATTATTATTGATGAGTGCCAGAACTTGACACGGCATGAAATAAAGACTATACTTACTAGAGTAGGTGAAGGAACTAAAATTGTTTTGACTGGTGACATTGAACAAATAGATAATGTGAATATTGATGAGACTACAAACGGTTTAACCTACGTGATTGAAAAATTAAAATATTTTGATATCACAGGACATATCACATTTATTAAAGGTGAAAGAAGCAAGGTCGCAACCTTATGTGCAAAAAATCTTTAACTTTTAACTTGACAGACTTTGCGAAGCATGATATTAATTAAGATACATTATTTAAATATATGAAAGATTATATAAAAAGCAGTTCTTCTCACGCATTAAAAAACAGAAATGAATTCTCTCTTTTAAAAGGCCTTGTGCCTGTCGTTGTTGTAAATAAACTTCCAAATGATATTGACTTCAATAACATTATTAAGAATTTAGAGAAAAACATTCCTTCACAAATCTTAAATCTTATAGATGGAATCTATATAGGTGATTTTAAAGAGTTAGAAGAAAGAAATATTGAGGCTATGTTTAAAGATGGTGTTATTTATTTATCTTCTTTTAAAAATATAGATTATGCTTCTGAAGAATTGATTGCTAGAAACATCTGTCATGAATTAGCACATGCCTTAGAAGAAAAGATGGGCTATGAAATTTATGGTGATAAATTAATTCAAAATGAATTTAAAGCCAAAAAAGATAAGCTAATTTCTTTACTAAATCATGAAGGCTTTTACTTTTCTAGAAATATCTTTTTTGATCCTGATCTCACTGATGAATTAGATGATTTATTATATAATGAGATAGGTTATGACCGTCTTTCATTAATAATTCCAAATTTATTTATTTCTCCTTATTCGGTTACATCAATTCGTGAATATTTTGCAAATGGTGTTGAAGAATATTTATTTGGAGATCCTGATTTATTAAAGAATGTAAATCCTGTACTTTACTCCAAGATTAATAAAATATATAATGAAATTAGTTAAATACTCTTTGACTTCTTCTCTTTTACATGATAGAATATTACTATAACGTTGGCTTATGCCACAAGGAGTTAATATGCCTCATGTATCTTTTAGCGCACTCAAAAACTGGGACTTTTGCCCCTTTTATCATAAACTAACTTACATAGATAAATTAAAGGGATTCACAGGAAATGTTTATACTGCTTTTGGATCTGCGCTTCATGAAGCCTGTGAAAAATTAGTTTTAGATAACACAGAAGATTATGATAAGATTTTCAGTAACTCATTTGATGAAGAACTAGGAAAGTTAGAAGAAATAACAATCAAAGAACAAAAAATGATTGGTGACATGAAAGTGCATGGTGTTGAACTGGCTGCGCTAGTTCTAAAAGCACTGAAACTAAAGTTTCCACAATATACAGTCATCTCAGCAGAAGAACAAATCTTCGAACCTATTATAGACAGCCCAGGTAACTATGACTATAAGGGCTTTCTAGATCTTGTTATTAAAACACCTGATGGAAAATATCACATTATAGATTGGAAGTCGTGTTCTTGGGGTTGGGACATAAGACGAAAGACAGATAAAATGGTTACATACCAGCTCACTTATTATAAGCACTTCTTTTGTAAGAAACACAATATTGATCCAACTATGGTAGAAACATACTTTGGATTATTGAAGCGAACAGCCAAGAAAAACAGGATTGAAATCTTTAGAGTTTCCAGCGGACAAAAAAAAATAAACAATTCGCTTAATGTTTTAAACAAGGCGGTGTATAATATCCATAATAAGAACCACCCCAAAAATCGTCTTAGTTGTGCGAAGTGTGAATTTCACAGAACGGAGTGGTGCCCTTAAGGAGACTAATGGCAGAACCAAAACCCGAAAAAAAGATTAAAATTCTAACTATATCCGACCACCCACTTTCACCCTCTGGTGTAGGAACCCAAACAAAATATTTTATTGTTGAACTCCTCAAGACAGGAAAATTCGAATTTGTTAGTCTTGGTGGTGCGATGAAACACCAAAATTATGAACCTCAGAAAGTAGAGGAATTTGGAGATGATTGGGTCATATATCCTATTGATGGTTATGGAAACGCCGAAACAATACGGTCAGTTCTTCGTTCACATAAACCCGACATTCTCTGGTTTATGACTGATCCACGTTTTTATCCATGGTTATGGGATATTGAAAATGAAGTTAGGTCTTTGGTTCCTATGGTATATTATCACGTATGGGATAATTATCCTTATCCAAAATTTAATAAAATTTGGTATGATTCTACTGATGTAATAGCAACCATTTCTAAATTGACTTCCGATATTGTAAAAACGGTATCCCCGGACGTAACAGAGCAATATATTCCTCACGCGATTCCTTCGGAGTTATTTACCAAACAAAATGATTCGACTATCGCCTCTTTTAGAAAGCAACATTTTGGAATTGAAGATGATAAACACATGCTTGTATTTTGGAATAATCGAAATGCCCGACGCAAACAAAGTGGCTCTTTGATTTTTTGGTTCAACACATTTTTGAAAAAACTTAAGCAAAAACACAAAGGTGCAAACGCTACATTGTTAATGCACACAGCAGCCAATGATCCAAACGGACAGGATTTGTTTGCGATTATTAATGAGTTGGGGCTTGAAAATAGAGAAGTTCTTATTTCAGGCGCTAAAATCCCACCTGATGCGTTAGCTTCTTTATATAATGCGGCTGACTGCACAATTAATGTTTCCGATGCTGAAGGGTTTGGTTTGGCGACTTTTGAATCTTTATCTTGTGGAACACCCATCATAGTAACAATGACTGGGGGTTTACAAGAGCAAGTAACCAACCTAGAGAGCGTTTCTCAGGAGATGATGCTTAAGAGAAATAAGAAAAATAAGGGAAATACATTATTTGAGCATGGGATTGGATTAGAACCTTCTTCTAAGGCAATCATAGGTTCACAGGAAGTTCCTTTTATTTATGAAGATCGTTTATGTGAAAAGCAAATAGTTGATGCCCTGATGACAATGTATGAGATGACGACTGAAGAACGTACTGTGATGGGCGAACGTTGTTGTAAACACATTGAAACGAATTATAATTTTGAAAACTTTGCAAATCAATGGGAGAAGTTAATGACAGGCACATATGAAAAATATGGTTCATGGGATACACGCACTGGATATCAATCTTGGGAGTTGAGGGAAGTATGAAAAAAGTTTTTGTAAGAGGCCCAGCCTTAAGTCAAAGTGGATACGGAGAACATACCAGATTTGTGCTTCGTTCCTTGAGAAGTCAGTCTGACTTATTTGATATTTATTTAGTTGCAACTAATTGGGGTCAAACAGGGTGGCTTTGGGAAGACACCGAAGAACGACAATGGATAGATTTCTTACTACAAAAAACAATTAGGTATTCGCAAGGGGGAGGTCAATTCGATATTTCTTTACAGGTTACAATACCTAATGAATGGGAAAAAATAGCCCCAATAAACATTGGAGTTACCGCAGGAATTGAAACTACCAAAATTGCACCCGTGTGGGTTGAAAAATCCTTCTTGATGGATAAAATTATTGTTGTATCAGAACATGCTAGATTTGGCTTTGAAAACACCGAGTATAATGCCAATAATCCTCAAACTGGTGAACAGTTTATGGCTAAGGTGACTTGCCCCATTGATGTAGTAGGATATCCGGTTAAAGAAGTAAAGCCCGTTGAGATAAATCTAGAACTAAAAGATGAGTTCAACTTTCTTACCGTGGGTACTTGGATTCCCAGGAAGAATCTAGAGAACACTATCAAATGGTTTATAGAAGAATTTTATGATCAAGAAGTGGGTCTTATTGTAAAAACTTCGCTAGCAAAAAATTCATTAAGAGATCGCAGAGCAGCAGAGATAAAATTACAAGACCTGTTGCATGAGTACAAGGGTCGTAAATGTAATATATATTTGTTACACGGAGATCTTAACGAAAGAGAAATGACAGGACTTTATCAACACCCCAAAGTAAAGGCTTTGATAAATATTGGTCACGGAGAAGGCTTTGGATTACCGATGTTTGAAGCCGCGTATAATGCGCTTCCTATCATGACTACTCCATGGGGCGGACAATGTGATTTTCTCTATATGCCCATAAAAGATAAAAAAGGGAAAGTAAAAAACACACCTATGTTTGCTCCTGTTTCTTATGACATAAAAGAGATACAACCAGAAGCCCGGTGGGAAGGAGTTATCCAAGCTGACTCCCAGTGGTGCTTTGCCAAAGAATGGTCATATAAGAAAGCACTCAAATCTATGTTCAAGTCAATTGGTGGATATAAATCTAAAGCAAAAAAATTACAAAAGTATGTTCTAAAGACATTTTCCTGTGAAACACAGTATGATAGATTTTGTGATTCAGTTTCGCCCGGATCAAAAAAAGACTTAGAGTGGATGGCTACAAATAATACAATGGAATTGTTGTGAAGCAAGTAGTCTTTGTAGCTGATTTTTTTAAAGAAGAGGTGACTGGTGGTGCTGAAATCAATGATGATACATTGATTAGTTTTTTAGCTTCTAAAGATCTTTTATATGCCAAGATAAAATCAGAACGATTATCTGAGGCTTATATCCTAGATAATATCGATAAATATTATATTATTTCTAATTTTGCTTTTTTACCTACTGTTGCAAAAGCAGCACTGTATAAATACGGTGTTTATTCAATATATGAACATGATTATAAATTTTTAAAAAATAGGAACCCCATCACTTATCCCGACTTTGTTGCACCAGACTCACAGCTCACTAATATAAATTTTTATAAGAAAGCCCATCGCGTAATCTGCTTGAGTCAAATGCAAAAAGAAATTTATGAAAAAAACTTAGATTTAGATAATTTAGAAAATATTAGAACAAGTCTTTTTTCAGAGGAGTTGATCGAATTTTTACTATCTCTTTCAAAGAAAAAGAAAAAGAAAAAATATGCAGTTATAAAATCTTCAAATCCTATTAAAAAAACGCAAGAAGCAGCGAATTTTTGCCTCAAGAACGGATATGAATATGATCTAATCTCTCATAATAATAATGCTAAGTTTCTAGAAATTTTGAGCGAATATGAAAATCTAGTATTTATGACTGGTCATCCAGAGCCGACTCCTAGAATTGCCATAGAATGTAAAATAATGGGAGTTAACATTATTGCTCCGCGCCGATTGATGGGTATCGCATCAGAGCCTTGGTTCAACACTACAGGGTTCGAATTTGTAGTGGGATTGCGTGATGCTAGGCAAGAGGCAGAAAATATGTTCCAAAGGATGCTTGGTGAGATATAATATATTAACTGTCCTAAATGAAGGATATGCACAATTTGGAAGACTTTTTATAAATTCGTTGTTTGATAATATAGATTTGGATAGTATTGATACAATTTATATTTATGACACTGGCCTGTCAAGCAATAGTAAAAAATACCTTTCTCTATTTCCAAAAATTAAAATAGTGGATGCAGGTTTTATAGCATTGAGCGAAGATATTCACGATAAGGGTTGGCAAAAAAATACATACTCTAAAACACGCTTTTTAAAGGAAGTATTAGTTGAAACTGGCATACCCACAATTATGATTGATGCTGATTGTGTGTTTAAGTGTGAATTTATAAAGTTGTTGGATTCAAATACAGATCTGACTGTATGTCGTCGCACTCGACCTGGATTTTCTAATCATTTAGGATCATTTTTCGCGGCTAACAATATCACAAAAAGTATAAATTTTCTGGATAAATGGATTGATAGAATTGAAAACTCCGAAGGAAAACATAAAGAAAGTCCCGCATTATCCTATGTACTTGAAAATCAAAATATTTTGAAAATACAGGAATTAGATGAGAGTGTGATTTCTGCTTTAGGTGATTCTTCTGACGTAAGGATTTTTCACCTTAAATCTGATTCGGGCTTAGAAACTATTGAGAGGCGAATTAATCAGCCCCACCTCATTCCATATATTTATAGATATCTAGGGGAATTAGCAAATGTGTAGTTTTGCGGGATTTAACTTTGTTCCTGATAATGTTGATTTTATCAATTATTATAACTCTAAAAGAGGACCGGATCAAACCAGCACTTATGATCATGATGGTTATTTTTTTCTTCACAACTTATTAAGCATCACAGGACAATTTACAAGCCAACCATTTATAGATAAGGATTTGGTTGTGATGTATAACGGTGAAATTTATAACCATGAATCATTCGGGATCGATTGCGAAAGTGATGGCGAAGTCATTATTCCGCTTTACAAAAAATATGGCAAAAAGTTGTTTAAATATTTGGATGGTGAATTTGCCATCGTTATTTATGATTTTGCTCAACGAGAAATTCTAGTTGGTACAGATACTTTTGCGACGAAGCCAGTTTGGATAGGCAAAGACTCAGAACGTTGCGGTGTTGCTTCTTATGAAAGTGTTTTGAAGGGTGTGGGTTTTGATAACGCTTACAAAATTCCTGCAAATTCTCTTTTGGTTTTAGATTTAGATACCTTTAAATTGAAAAATCGGTTTCAAATTAGAGAATTTGACTTAAGACAACACAAGGACACGTTTGATGATTGTCTTCAAGCTTTTTCAAATGCAATTGCAAAACGAACGAAAGATTTGAGAGAAAAGGTTTTCATAGGGCTGAGTAGTGGTTATGACAGCGGAGCAATCGCTTGCGAATTAAATAATCAAAATGTGAAATTTAAATCTTATTCTATCAAAGCAGAAGAAGATGAACAAATTATTTTGGATCGGCATAAAATCTTGAAACAACATAAACAAGAAACTGAAATGATTTATTTATCAAGAGAAGAATTTTCTGAAACTCAAAAATTTGTAAAAAACAATTCAGAAGAATTTTTGTATCAAATCAAGCGAAGCGACTTTATTACACCAAATGAATTGATGACCGACGATAAAGGATCAATAGGGCTTGCTTATATTTGTTCTTTAGCCAAAAAAGATGGTGCTAAAATATATTTTTCAGGACAGGGCGCAGATGAAATTTTCTCTGATTATGGCATTGATGGAAAAAAGATTTATAATCATAGTACCTTTGGTGGAAAGTATCCCGATGATTTAGAAGCGGTGTTTCCTTGGAATAGCTTTTACGAAAGCACACAAGTTTCTTACTTAGCTAAAGAAGAAAATATTCCTGGTGCTTTTGGAATTGAAGGTCGATATCCATTTTTAGATTTTGATTTGGTTCAAGAATTTTTATGGCTAAAACCAGAACTTAAAAACAGGTTTTATAAATCAATCTTACATGAATACTTAACCAGAAACGAATTTCCATTTTGTATTGATAAAAAAGTAGGATTCAGTTGCGATAGGGGGCTGAGATAAGATATGAAACGAAACACAGAAACGAATTATAAGGGGAAAACAAAAAATGAAACTTTATGAATACAAAAATTATGATGAATATGTAGGGGCACAAACAAAAGGAATATATAATCACCCAACTGTAAAAGATAATGTAAATTATGAATGGATACATCCTGAAGAAGTTAAATATTTATGGGGCGAACTTATTGACCCCTACTTTAAAGGCTTAAACATTGTGCCTCAGTATGGAATTTGTCATGGAGCCAAACTCGGCAAGGAAAACACTTGGTTTGAGCAAGCCAGCGGAGTGGATTTCATTGGGACTGATTTGGTGATTGAATCCAATCCAGAAATGAAATTACTTAATTGGGACTTTCACAAAGCTAAACCAGAATGGAATAATAGATTTGATATAATATATTCTAATGCCTTTGATCACTCGAATGATCCTGATCTCGCTTTATCAACTTGGGGGCAAACATTGACCGAAAATGGTATTTGTATTATAGAACATACAGAACATGATTTGCGCTCTACATCAACCGATCCGTTAGGTGCCACTTTGGAAGAATATAAAGAGATGATCATAAAAAACGGTGGTAATATCCTGACACAATGTTATTTCACCTCTAATGTGAGAAAAGTCTTTTTGGTATGGAAAAAATCTTAATATAATGAAGCAATTTATAGAACGTTTAGAGAAGAAGCATCATTCTGAATTTCATCTTTTATCTGATGAAATGGAAATAATTTATCCCAAATTGCAGCTAACTCATAAAACGGAAACAACAAGTAAACCAGATTGCAAGTTCTTACAGTTAGTGTGTCTAGAATTTAAACCAAAAAAAATAATTGAGATTGGTACGTGGATTGGTTCATCAGCTTATTCAATGGCTAACGCTACTAAAGAAACAGGGGCAATCATATATACATGCGATAATAAGGATGAATTTGTCGATACGGAATGTACCCTAAGTAACAGAATCAAGACTTTTCCTGGTACTTGGAGTACAAAATTTTTAGAGAATAATGAGAATTTAAAGAATACGGATTTTATTTTTAATGATGCCCATATCAATACTATAGATTGTAGCCACATTTATGATCGCGCCAATAATAGTTTCATTTTTACTACTCATGATTATTTTAATTCTACAGGAAACTTTGATAAAGGTTATATTGCCATTCAATCAATGATTCATATATTGAAAAAAAAGAATGCACTTTATGATTTATACCTTCCTGATGAAGAATGGTATTATGATGGTCATGTGGGAATCAATGGGTGTACCGCTTTGCTAATCTGTAAAAAAGCATAATATGAATGGTAGAAATAAAAAATTGTCAAATTGGTCGGCCGGTGGTCTTGGAAATAGGATTTTGGGATTAATCAGTGCTTATCATTTTGCAAGAGAAACAAATGCAAAATTATTTGTCGAATGGTGTAGTTTAGATACAGGGTGCATGACGCCTTGGGAAGAATTATTCTCGGTGAGGAATGATAATATTGAATTTTCTAATTGGCTTGGTAATGTTAATGATTTTTGCTCTCAAAGGGATGAACACATATGGATAGTACATTCGGTCACACACTTTAAAAATAAAAATCAAAAGAAGGTTTATTATCACCGCAACCGGATGACGCCATCACAAATTATAAAAGTGGTTGAAGAAAATGCCGACCATCGACGAGTTTATTATCAAGAAGACGGCATTTCACCTAGCGTAACTCTCGATAGTATAATTTCTTTTTTTGAGTGTGTTTATTTTAAAAATAGTATTGTGAAATATGTTGATGAGTTTTGTTTGACGAAGAACCTCCGTTTTGACAATACAGTTGGGTTGCACTTGAGAATGACCGATTTTAATAAGACGCCTAATTTTCAACACATTGATGAAAAGATAAGAAAAATTATAAACTCTGGACGTAAGATTTTCGTTTGTTCAGATGATAAGTTTGCCGAAGATCGAATATTAAAAATGTTTGGAGAAGAAAACATTGTAGTTAACAAAAAATCATCTTATGTAAAAAAATATGATACTCATCAAAAATGGATAGGTACTGCTGGGCAGTTTCCGTCAAGTCAGTATAATGTTTTGCGAGATACTGATTCAGTAATAGAAGCCGCGCAAGATTGTTTAATTTTATCACGCCTTAATTTAAATATTTTTTCATCAGGAAGCAGTTTTTTTAAAGTGGCACAAATTTTGGCAAAAGCAAATAACTAAAGAAATATATAATAAAATAGGTTATTTTATTCAGGAGGCAAAATGGTAGAAGTTAAATTACACTTGGGGTGCGGTAATAAAGAGATTGAAGGATATATCAATGTAGATTGTAGATTCCTCCCTTCAGTAGACGTGGTGGATAATGTACGATTTTTGCGTTCTTTCAAAAAAAACTCAGTCGATGTTATTTATGCTTGCCATGTTTTAGAACACTTTTCGCGATGGGACTATCGTCAAGTTTTACAGAGATGGCACGAAATTTTAAAACCTGGAGGAATCCTCCGTATAGCAGTCCCAGATTTTGAAAAATTGGTACAACATTATTTAAAAACAAAAAACCTCAGAGATATATCCGGTTTATTATATGGAGGTCAAGATTATCCAGAAAATAATCACTTTTGGTGCTGGGATTATAGTGAGATGCAGAAAGATTTAGAAGAAACGGGGTTTAAAAATATTCGTCCATATGATTGGAGGAAGACAGACCACTTTTATGTCGATGACTTTAGTCAAGCGTATCTTCCTCACATGGATAAAGAAAATGGAATTTTGGTAAGCTTGAATATAGAGAGTGTTAAGTCAAAATTTTAGTAACTGGTGGGAGTGGCATGATTGGTCATGCTTTAGAAGAAATAATCCCCGATGCGACTTTTATTGATTCTAAATCGTATGATTTAAGAAATCAACTCGATGCTAATTATCTTTTTATGTCTGAATCTCCAGATCAAGTTATTCATTTGGCTGCAAAGGTCGGCGGGGTTAAGGCAAACTCACAAAACTTAGGTTCTTTTTATTACGATAACATTATGATAAATACCAACGTTCTTGAAGCAGCCAGGAAATACAAAGCTAAAAAAGTTTTGTCTTTTTTAAGTACATGTGTTTATCCAGATGAGGTGGCTTATCCGCTTACTGAAGAACAAATTCACAATGGTTCACCTCATTTGTCAAATTATGCTTATGCCCACGCCAAACGAATGTTAGATATTCAATCTCAAGCTTATCGCGATCAATATGGATGTAATTTTGTTACTGTCATTCCTAACAATTTATTTGGGGAGTATGATAACTTCGACTTGGAAAATTCCCATCTTGTACCAGCGATTATACGCAAAGTTTATGATGCAAAAGAAGGTAATAAAGACGTGGTATTATGGGGGGATGGGAAAGCTTTAAGAGAATTCACTTATTCTAAAGATTTGGCGAAAATTGTGCTATTATTGTTGGACAAGCATGAATCTCGCGAACCAATTAATGTTGGAAACACAGAGGAATATTCTGTGAAAGAAGTTGCAGAAATCATTGCAAATATAATGGAGTTTGACGGAAATATTATTTGGGATACCACTCAGCCGGTGGGACAACACCGAAAGCCATCGGATAATTCTAATTTAATAAAATTAGGATGGAAGGCAGCCGACTTCACTCCCTTTGTAGAAGCTTTAGGAAATACTTGCAAGTGGTTCGTAAAAAATTACCCGAATGTACGGGGGGTGAAATGAAGAAGGCGATAATAACCGGCGTTACGGGTCAAGACGGTGCGTATCTTTCGCGACTTTTATTAGAAAAGGATTATGAAGTGTATGGGTTCAAAAGACGTTCTTCTCTTATTAGTACGGATAGAGTGGACAGTGTTCTTACACACAAAAATTTTAAGTTATTGTATTTTGACCTGAATGACACATCTGCAATTTGGGATTTATTGATCAAAATTCAACCCGACGAAATATATAATCTGGCGGCTCAATCACACGTTAGAGTTTCGTTTGACCTTCCCGAACACACAGTTGATGGAATTGCGATGGGAACTTTAAGAATGCTCAATGCTATGAAAACCGTTTGTCCTCACGCGAGATTTTATCAAGCATCTTCGTCCGAAATGTTTGGAGATAATCCCAACATTCCCCTTAATGAAGAATCAAAATTTATGCCCGCGTCACCTTATGCTTGTGCGAAAACTTTTGCACATAATTTAATAAGAAATTATAGAAAAAGTTATGGCATCCATGCGTCCAGCGGAATTCTTTTTAATCATGAATCTCCAATGCGTGGGGAAACATTCGTCACACGAAAAATTACATTAGCTGCCGCGAACATCAAACTTGGACTTCAAGATAAATTGTTTCTCGGAAATTTGGATGCAAAACGCGACTGGGGATTTGCAGGAGATTATGTAAAAGCTATGTGGAAAATGCTTCAACAAGAGATCCCCGATGATTATGTAATTGCCACTGGCGAAACTCATACGGTTAGGGATTTTTTAGAATGTGTTTTTTCACATGCTGGATTAAATCCTGATAAGTTTGTGGAAATAGATGAAAGGCTTTTTAGACCCCACGAAGTCCCGTTACTTCTAGGCGACAATTCCAAAGCCAAAACGATTTTAAAGTGGAAGCCAGAAATCCATTTCGAACAGCTTTGCGAAATGATGTTTCGGGCAGATTATAAATTTTTGAGTGCAGACCACTCGATTAGGGAAGGATAAAGGAGAATATTAAATGAAAAAGTGGTTAGTAAATTTGAGCAACCACGCTCGTAAGGTACATTCTCAGGGAGGTCAAGACGGTATTTTGGAAACTATTTTTGAGAACATAGGAACCAAAAATAGTCCACCCTTTTGTGTTGAGTTTGGTTTTAATAATACCGAATTTCTTGGAGGAACGGGCCCTAATGTTGCCAGTCTTGTCTTGAATAAAGGATGGAAGTGTTTGCTTTTGGATGGAGCCAATGAAAATATAAAAATTAATTTACATAAACACTATCTTACTTCAGACAATATCTGTAAACTTTTTAAAAAGTATAAAGTTCCTACCGAACCCGATTATGTTAGCATTGATGTTGATTCTACCGATTTGTGGTTATTTAAGGCGGTTTTGGAAGAATATAGACCGAGAGTTGTGAGTGTGGAATATAATGCTAATTACCCATTGGATGTGGCTATAACTTTTCCAAATGATCCGAATGAACGATGGGAATTTGATCGGGGCTATGGAGCTTCCTTAAAAGCATTGAAAATGGTGGGTGATAAACATGGGTATTCTATTGTCGCCATGATCAAGACTCTAGATGTTTTTTTTATAAGAAGTGATTTATTAGATGATGGAACTGACAATATATCTCCTGAGTTTGAGACGTGGGAAAGCTTTGTGAGTTTTCCGTGTCATCCTCCGCTGATACGACCCGAAAGGGCGGAAATTTTTGTAGATTATGAAGAGTATGTAAAAACAAATGGTGATTTAGAAAAAAGCCAAAAAAAGGCAACGCCTGTTTGTAAGGCTATTTTATGTTAGGGATAAATAAAAGAGAAAATAATCATGAACTATAGATTATTCACCAACAAACCTTATCCCGATAATCGGGGATATTTTTATGAATCCTTTTCTCATCGTGAACATCTTTTTGTTGGAGAAACATTTTATCAAGACAATGTTTCTTATTCCCACAAAGGCGTCGTTCGCGGATTACATTACCAGTGGGACAAACCAATGGGAAAGCTTGTGCAAACAATATCAGGAAAGATAATAGATTATATTGTGGACATTCGATATAACTCCCCTTCATATGGTGAGTGTTGGAAGTTCGAATTATCCGAGGAAAATAAAAACGTGTTGTGGGTTCCACCAGGCTATGCTCATGGTTTTGAGGCACTTGAAGATTCACACGTAATGTATAAATGTTCTTCTTATTATAGCAAAGATGGTGAATCAGCAATCAGCATAAAAGATCCCGACCTTAAAATTAAATTAAAAACTGATGAGAGAAGTGCTATACTTAGTGAGAAAGATTTAGGAGCACAGTCATTTAGAGAATATTCAAGTGATCCTAAATTCTTTTATGAGGAAGTATGAAGTTTATTATAACAGGCGGTCGGGGGTTTATTGGCTCGCATTTTGTTGAAGCCGCGCTAGAACGAAATATTGCCATTATCGACATTGATAAGATGGGTTATGCTTCCCACAAAACTTTACCTTGGGATTCAGACAAAAATTATACCCTTATTCAAGAAGATATATCCGAACTAAAGCATCTTCCATCATGCGATGTAATTATTAATTTTGCGGCTGAAAGTCATGTCGATAATTCGATCCGTGATACAAGTCCTTTTGTCAAAAGCAATATTTTAGGAGTTCATAATCTTTTAGAACTTGTTCGCGGAAAGCCAGAATATGATCGACCTTTGTTTTTTCAAATCAGCACAGATGAAGTATATGGTGATCGTTTGGAAGGCTCTTTTACTGAAGAAGATAAATTAACTCCATCAAACCCATATTCAGCAACCAAAGCCGCAGCGGAAATGTTAGTATTATCATATTATAGAACTTTTGGTTTGGAATATGTTATAACCAGGAGCGCGAATAACTATGGTCCTCGCCAATATGAAGAAAAACTAATTCCCAAGTGTTTGAGTTCTCTACAAAGTGGAAAGCAAATCCCAGTTCACGGCGATGGCTCTTATGTTCGCGACTGGACATATGTCAAAGACAATGTGGAGGCATTATTTCATATCATCGAGGCTGGCATCAAAAACCAAACCTATAATATTGCAGCCGAAAACCACATGACCAATCTAGAAGTTGTGGATACAATGCTAAAGTGGAAAGAAAAAGATCGACGGTCGGTTAAGTTTGTAGATAATCGTTGGGGTCAAGATTTGCGTTATTCTGTGAGTTCTAAAAAAATAAGAAAGATCGGGTGGGAACCAAAACATTTCAAAGGGATATACAAATGGTTTTAAAAAAAATATTCCTTACAGGAGGTTCGGGAACACTGGGCACCGAGCTAATAAAAATATCCAAAGCCCATGATGTAGAGTTTATAGCACCAGCATCTAAATATTGTGATATAACAAATCCTTATCAAATTCACAATTATATCAAGGCTTCGCGCGATTGTGATACAGTAGTTCACTCTGCCGCAATTACCGATGTAAAAGCCACAGAAAACGATCCTTCACGAGCTTGGGAAGTGAATGTATTAGGGACACTGAATGTCTTGAAAAGTTGTAGAGATTTGGGAAAAAAGCTAGTCTTTATATCAACTGATTACGTCTTTGACGGAGAGAAGGGAAACTACACAACTGATGACCCAATTAATCCGTTGTCAAAGTACGCAAAGACAAAAGCCGCAGCCGAATTGCTGGTAAGAACTTATGAAAATAGTTTAGTCATTAGGACAAGTTTTTTTGGTTACGACTTTCCTTATGAAGCTGCGTTTGTGGACCAGTGGAGTTCAAAAGATTATGTGGATATAATTGCGCCAAAAGTTTTAGAGGAAATATTGAGTGATAAAAGAGGTGTGGTGCATGTGGGAAATAATCGCCGAACTATTTATGATATAGCAAAAGATAGAAGCGAGAATATTACACAAACAACGAGAAGTACAGTATACGCACAGGTTCCAAAGGATACAAGTTTTGTATGATTGAGGTTATTGGCATAAATGCGCTATAATATAAAAACAAGGAAAGAGTAAATAATGAAAAGCGTTGTAGATATTAAAGAAGATTTAAGAAAAAAAATATTAAACTCACTTAAGGGAGATTATAAAGGTAATGTGGTTCTTAGTATAAATCATAAAGATGAAATGTATCTTTATGGTTCTGGTCGCGGGAAAGTATCTGACGAAGACGCATTTATGACATATTTTCGAATTGGGGAAAGGATATTAGATTCATTGGTAATGGCTCTTGTTAATGCGCAAAAACCGGGGGCTCCTTGGTGGGGTGACGGAACTGTGCTTGATTTTGCATCAGGCTATGGTAGGTGTACTCGTTTTTTAACTAAAAAATTTGGTTGGGAAAACAAAGTTACAGTTTCCGATATTGATCCTATGGCAGTAGATTTTAATATTAAAAGTTTTGGTGTGAAGGGGTTTTATTCCACTAAACTAGCCGATGATCTAAAACATGACGAAAAATACGATACAATTTTTGTCTGTTCTTTGTTTACACACCTTTCGCTTGAACACTGGAAACAATGGTATAAAAAGATTTACTCGTTGTTAAGCCCTAATGGAACTTTAGTGTTTTCAACTCATGGTTTGCACCTTCGACCAGCCGAAGACCGCACCAATTTTGATTTCACGGAAGCGGGGTTTCTTTTCGCAAAAAGGAACGAAACAAAAGGTCGCCTTAAAGGAGATTATTATGGTAGCACCTTTGTTTCAAGAGAATTTGTTTCCAACTTTGTCAGACAAAGCGGTTGCGGAGATCTCGTGAAATATTATCGAAAAGGATTATGTGACTTCCATGATTTGTATGTTATTAAAAACAAGTTGCAGAAATGAGGCTTCGCGCAAGGAAACAATGTCCGATAATAAACTTTACTGTCTCTACCAGACTCATTCAAATTATTTTCCGGGGGGAAGAGGATGAATTGGCTAGATAAATACTCACAAGTTGGTGATATATATGTTAATCAGTTCATCAAAGCTGGACTTGTTTTATCAAGAGGCGAACCCCGATGTGTTCGTCGCCCCCAGTTTTTTAAAAAGGAGTCAAGCGCTTATGAAAAAGAAAAAACGATCATTAGCTCACGCGACAAACGTGACGGGTAGTTCGAGCCTACTGCCAACAAACCCCCAGAAATTAAGAGCAAATCTCTCAAATGCGACATTTGTAAAAGAAAATGAGGATGATGGGGCTCATCTTCTTGGTCATTTGACGCCCAGGCGTTGGGCGAAAGGGACTTGGGAATTTTACCCAGGAAACATGGAAACCTTACATAATGAAAAACAATACCAAAACATTTTGTTTCGCGGCTGGATTCCAGATGAGCCTTTTATTGAAAAAGAAACAGTCGTAACAACTTTCGGAAGTTGTTTTGCTTGGGAGATTAGACAATATATGGTGAAGCAGGGATTTAAGCTTACAGATAATGTGGTCTTCCGCGCCGGGGTCAATAGTACATTTGCTGTTCGCCAACTTTTCGAATGGGTATTTGAAAATAAAACTTTTTATGAGCAAACTTGGCACCGCGAAGACGCCACAGTAATAAAAAAGACCGAAAAGTTGCGAGTTTTTATGGAAAAGGAACTTAAAGAAACCAATGTATTTGTAATAACTGTGGGAGTGGGTGAAGTTTGGTATAATAAGGAAACTAATGATGTTTTTTGGCGAGCGATACCTGACGGTCAATATGACGAAAAAATACATGGATGCCGTGTATCTTCTTTTGCGGAAAACAAAGAAAATTTTCATAAAATATTTAATTTGATAAAGAAACATAATCCAGATGCACAAGTAGTTTTTACTATCTCTCCTGTTCCTTTAAACGCAACTTTCAGACCTGTTTCGTGCTTGACGGCAAGTCAAGTAACAAAATCAATTTTGCGAGGCTCAGTTGATGAATTTTTCCGTGAAGCCGACGGCCACAATAGAAATGATCTTTGGTATTTTCCTTCCTATGATATTGTAAAAGAAATTTTTTCTCCTGTGATGGAGAATGGGGGATATAGTCCTGATGGGAGACATTTGAGCAAAGAATGTGTCGAAAAAATGATGGGCTTTTTTATGAAATATTATGCGATTAAGTAACTAAGGATTATAGGAAATTGTTGAGTGATTGATTCAAGACAAAGAAGCTTTTGGAAAGCAATAACATGGCGTTTGATTGCCATTATTATTCTAGTCGCGGTTGCCTTTATAACTACAGGTAATATTAAATCTACAAGTTTGATAGCTTTATGCTATAATACTATTCAGGTGTTTATGTTCTTTCTTCATGAACGATTATGGAATTTTATTAAGTGGGGTAAAACAAAAGGTATGTTTATACAAATGACAGGATTGTCGGGAGCCGGAAAAACAACTCTTGCTCGGGCAGTTGAAAAAAAATTAAAGACAAAGGGATTCAAGGTAGAGATTATTGATGGGGATGAATATCGGGAAGGTTTATGTAAGGATTTGGGATTTTCGAAAGAAGACCGAAATACTAATATTCGAAGATTGGGTTTTGTTGGGAAAGTTCTTTCGCGTAATAATGTTGTTACAATTATGTCGGCAATCAATCCCTATGAGGATCTAAGAGAAGAACTTGAGAAAACTTGCGGAGCACTAACTGTTTTCATAAAATGTCCTGTAGAGAAATGCATTGAACGTGATGTCAAAGGATTATACGCCAAAGCATTATCGGGTGAGATACAAAATTTTACAGGCATTTCAGATCCGTTCGAAGAACCTGAATGCCCTGATTTAGTAATTGATACAAATGAATTAAGTTTGGAAATGTCGGTTGAACAATTAGAAAATTTCATTACAAAAAACACTTAAGTAGAGTGATATATGGAGAAAAATTTGTATGGGGTCATATACCAAAAACTGCGGGGTCATCGACCGCCGATATGTTTTTATTGTTTCCATCACTGATAAAATATTATAATGGACACACTCCAATTCCGAAGAAACATAAGCACATAGGAATTCAACATGCTGGATTTAATTACATGGCAGAGAATCTTGGTAAAGATTTCTCCAACAAAAAGAAGATCTTAAATATACGCCCACTACCATATTGGATTTTAAGTTGGTGTTTTCATTTTGATACTTATGGTCTAAATAACATAAAACAACCTTTCGATGAAGAACAATACGAGTTTCTGAGACAAGGAAAAATCAAGCAGATTCATTCCGATGGTAAGTTGTTCAAAATCCACACAGGAGATGAATGGCTCGCCTCCTTCAGTTCTCACGAAGTTGATTATTGGATACGGACTGATTATCTGGCAGAAGATTTTATCAAGGTTGCAAGTAATTTTACGGAAATTGATGAAGATAGAAAAAAGAAAATTAAAAGTATTAAAGCAAATGTAAACGTAAAGAACAAGAAATATAAAAAAAATCTTAACGAGTGGTTTACACAAGAGGATATCAACACCATATACAAAAATAATCCTGCTTGGTCTAAAATAGAAGAAAAGGTATATGGGAAATTGGTAATATTAAATGATTGAAGTTAAAACAGAATTCAAAAATAATACTATTGCAATAGATTTTGACGGCGTTATTCATCAGTATTCTAAAGGATTTCAGGGATTGGACAATGCATATGATCCACCAATGCCCGGTGCCATCCCCTCTTTACAAAAGCTAAAGGATGAAGGCTATCGTTTGATAATAGTATCAAGCCGACCAGTTAAACCTATTAGGAATTGGCTAGAGAAATATAATTTATCTCATTTTTTTGATGATGTTACAAACATCAAACAACCACCCAAAGATATTGGCTTTATTTCGGCAACACATATTTACAATCAAAACCCATTGTGGTCAACCATTCAAAATCAGCTTTATATTCAAGGGGAACAAGATGAAGGGTAGAGAAGTTTTTTATAATCCGCGTCAAAAAATATTTCCATGGCTTGGTGGACCGCCCCCTCTCTATGATTTTGAAAAAAAAATTTTTATAGATTGGAATGCGAAGTGTGGAAGTGTCTTAGTGATGTTAATGTTTTACAAGGAAATTGGTGTTTTAGAATATGCTTTAAAAAAATATATTTGGATTCACAAGTACCGTAATCACGAATATTATAAAACAAAAGTCAAGCCTTTATTTTTAGACGAAGTGTTATCACCACAAATTTTAACGCTAAAAATAGTAAGAAATCCTTTTAGTCGGGCTGTAAGTTCTTATCGACATGCGTTCGGGCGCAAGAAGCAAATATCAGGTCGTAATAATTTGGGCGATGATTTGTCCTTTGTGGAATTTTTAGAGGTCATAAGTAATAAGAAAAAGGATGATCAACATTGGCAACCGCAAAAAAGATCTATAGAAGATAAATATGAAAACTTCTTTGATCATGTGTGTAAATTGGAACAAATTGAAAAAGATATAAGCAAAGTCAATATATCCTTTGGGACTTCTTTTGATCCCAACATCCTGAGAGAGATGAATTATATGACCGGACGTTTTGCTACGAAGGACATTGAGTGGAAAAAAAATGTCTCTTGTTGGAAATGGTCAGATTTGCCACATAATGCACTTCCGCCTGATATATGCTTTTATAATGATAAATGTATTTCTTTGGTTAATAAAAAATATAGGGAAGACATAGAATGTTATAAATATTCGATTGAGGATATAAGATGAAGGAAGTTGGAACAGAATTTAAAAACAATACTATTGCAATAGATTTTGATGGAGTCATTCATCAATATTCCAAAGGATTTCAAGGTCTAGATAATGCTTACGATCCACCAATGCCAGGCTCTATTCCTTCTTTACAAAAGCTAAAGGATGCTGGCTATCGTTTGATAATAGTATCAAGCCGACCAGTTAAACCTATTAGGAAGTGGCTGGAAAAATATAATTTATCTCATTTCTTTGATGATGTTACAAACATCAAACAACCAGCCAAATATTATATTGATGACCATGCTATCAGGTTCGATAAAACAGATCCGAACGCATGGCACAAAACAATTGATTTCATTGAACAAGGAGAAAATAAATGAATAACAAAAGAGCAATGTTTATAGGTAGGTGGCAACCTTTACACAATGGTCACAAATGGCTTATCGGTCAAAAACTAAATCAAGGAGTGCCTGTTCTTATTTGCGTAAGAGATATTCCTCCTGATGAAAAAAATCCATTTACAACTGAGCAAACTATTGATATGCTAGAAACTGCGTATGCCGATGACGATGTTGAAATTTTATCCATACCAGATATTGAATCGGTCAATTATGGACGCGGAGTTGGATATGGAATTGTTGAACATGTTCCACCGAAAGATATTGGCTTTATTTCGGCAACACAAATTCGCAATCAAATAAATAACGAGGATGATTCGTGGAAAGAAAATGTTGATTCAAAAATTCATGATAAAGTGGTAAAATACTTGGAGAAATGAATTCACCAAAAGTTGCCGTTTTTATACACGCCTTTCACTTGGATGTGTTACCTCAAATCAATACATATTTAGAAAACATCCCTTTCGAATATGATCTGTATGTAAATTTTAGCCGCGACACAAAAGACGGCCTACAAAATTCACGTAACATATCTAAAATAATCGAACTATATCAAAACCTGAAAGGCGATAATTTCTACTATACTATTTCCCAAAACAAGGGAATGGACCCCGGTGGCTTTACAGTCTCCGCAAACCACGCGAATAATCTTAAAAAAAGATATGATTATATATGTAAAATTCACACTAAGAAGGGCAAACACAATACCAACCCTTTTGAAGTAGCCGGGGATCAATGGACGAAAGATTTATTAGATACTCTCTTAGGAACCCCAGAGCGCATCCAAGAGATAGTAGATATTTTCAAACAGAAGCATGATGTTGGGATGATTTCTTGTGCAAATTATGTGTGCCAAGATATGGGCGCAAACGAAGCAAACTATGAAAAGTTATGTAAAAAATATAAAATCAGCCCCAAAGCTTCATACCCTCAGTCCAAGAGTTTTGTGGCAGGTACAATGTTCTGGGTACGTGGAGATATTTTAAACTTTTTTAAAAAGCATACGTGTGATTTAAATAATTTTGAAAGTTTTCAAGGCTCCCCACCACTAGACGGGACAATGGCTCATGCTTTCGAGAGATTTTTCTCCGCCATTGTTCGTCATATGAAATACACATTGTTTCTTCTTCCCATCAAAAAGGTTGCCACCTCAAAGCCAAAAATTATTTCTTTTTATTTTCCTCAATATCACCAATCGGATTTAAATGATATTTTATGGGGCGACGGATTTACTGAATGGGATAATCTAAGGAAAGCCAAGCCAAAGTTTAATAACCAAAAGTTTTTGAATCCACACTCAGCTTTGGGCTATTACGATCTAATGAATAAAGAAACTCGTGCGCTGCAAGCACGTTTGGCAAAAGAAGCGGGCGTTTATGGATTTTGTTATCATCATTATTGGTTCAATGGCCGTCGGGCGTTATATAAGCCTTTGGAGAAAATGCTGAAAGATGGGGAACCTGATCTACCCTTTTGTCTTAATTGGGCGAATGAACCTTGGACAAAAAACTGGGATGGAAAAGAGGACAAAGTTCTGGTTGAGCAACGTTATGGCAATATAAATGAGTGGGATGAGCATTTTAAATATTTGTTCCATTTCTTCAATCATAAGAATTATATAAAAATAAACAATAAACCTGTTTTCTTAATTTACCGCGCCCCGCATATTAAACCTTTTCCTCAAATGATAGAGTGGTGGAACACTAGAGCCGTGGAACAAGGCTGGAATGGGATTTACATAATTCAGTGTTTGGGGAATTTTGAAACTGAGATATTTAATGGTGTGGATGGTGTGTGTGAATTTCAACCTAATTTCTCGGGGCACAATCAATCTTTATCAGTTTTGGAACATTGGAAAGGAGTTTCTACGATTTTTGACAAAGAAGCCCTTTACGATCAGATGACTATGGCAAAAGGAAATCAAAAGACACTAATCAACTGGTCTAAAAATGTTCCCATTCGAGATACAACATTAGGAGAAAAAGTTCGCAAAGCAAATATCTCTTATTATAATGGCTTCTTCCCAGGTTGGGATAACACCCCTAGACGCTCAAAGTCTGAAGCTAATGTTTTTTCTAGCACATCAAGAGAAGTATATAAGCTTTATCTAATGAAACAGTTACATAATACGTTACTCGAAGATAATCCTGATGAATCTGAAAACTTTCTTTTTATGAATTCATGGAATGAATGGGGAGAGGGGTGCGTAATGGAGCCAAGTGCTCAACTGGGGAATCAAACCCTTGAGGATACAAAAGAAGTCTTAGATGATATAGAAAAATATTACATTGAGGAGCAAAATGAATAATCATACACACGTATACAATTTTAAAAAGAAAATTAATCCATCCAAATTCACTGTAACACAGTCTGAAGATGATGTGGTAAAAAGCTTCTATTCTAATTCGTATAATCTAAAAACGACTTCCAATGAATACAAGTGTCAGTTTATTGAAGCCGAAACTACCGATTATAAAAAACCACACATCCTCCTTTGCATAAAGGACAATGCAGAACTTTTGCAATTTACTTTGAACAATATGAAGCAGAACAAAATTTTTGATTTTGCAAACGTCTTAATAGTTGATGATCGTTCAGAGACAGAACATATTAAAACGATTGCTCTTGAAAGCGACTGTTCATATATGCGGGTAGATAACACCGCAAATCAATTTAATTTTTCAATGCTGCACAATCTCGCAACTCACGCCCTGAAAACGAAATCACCAAACCTAAAAGATATTATTTTGTGGAGTTCAGATCTATGGACAAATAATCCAGAGATGTTACCAGTGCTTTATAAGAAGCACACTGAAAACAAAAATACAATCACAGGAACCAAGCTCCTTTATCCTACCAAAGATTTTTTATATCATAAGCCCGATAGAGCAGACAAGGTTCAATACGCTGGCTCGATGTTTGGACCAAGACCAGGAGAAGCCGGATTATTTGCCTTACACATGTTTCGAGGTTATCCCAAGGACGATCCAAAAGTAAATTGCGACAAAGGCGAATTGTTTATAACAGCCGCCTTTTTGATCATAGACGCGGAGTGGTATATGAAAAGCGGTGGCTTTTGTCCATCTCTTAAAGCTTCGTATCAGGATGTTGATTTATGTCTCAGAGCAAACGAACAAGATCGACGTGTGATGTACTACGGCAAAGAATTATACTTATACCATTATGAAAATCTTATCCTTGATACAATGAAAGAAGATTTAAAAAAAGATCAGTTAAGTGATAAACTATGGTATAAAGGTTTCTGGGAACCAGAAAGAATTAAGAATCTATTATATGTCAATGAAGCATAAGGAGAACACATGACAAACTATAAATTATCTAATCAAGCAATCGGGGCTCTAATGATGGCGCTTCAAAAAGGCTTAATGGAGCAAACGGACATAACAGGTATGTTAAAAGAATTTGTTTTGGTAAGCACAGCCGATGGCTTGGTTGTGGAGAACCCACCCATATTAGAAGTAAAAGAACCAGAACAGGAAACAGTTGCCTAGGTATTCTTATATTTGTAGCGAGTGCGATTCACACTTTGAGATTTTCCACTCCTTGCACGAAACTTATACAATTTGTAAAAATTGTGGAGAAGACGGTTATATCGCCCGCATACCAAGCGAGATTTTTATAGCCCAAAAAGATTCTAAAATTAGCGGAGATTCTAAAGTTGGAAGCGTTGTGGAGAGTGCCATCGCCGAAGCGAAAGAAGAATTGAAGCAGGATCAATCTGACTTGAAAACCAGGAGGTATAAAAAATGAGTTATGCAATAATTTCTCTCTCGGTCCTCGCCGCTATTTCTGTTCTCATTAATATTTTTATGGTTGGTTATGCTAAAAATACTTTGGTGAAGATCGAGACGGTTTATAATGCCGCCGAAGCAAGCACTGAAATTTTTAGCTTAATGGATGCGTTCAGAGAGCACTTGAGTTCTGTTTACGAAATGCCCACCTTTTATGGCGATGAAACATTGAAATCCCTCCTCGACCACACAAACGAGATGATAGAATATCTCAAGGGGTATGAAGAAATTTACTCCTTTACACAGCCAGAATTAGCACAACAATTACTTCAGGCATCGGAGGATATGGAAAATGACGAAGAAGAAACGTCGCAAGAAGGGTAAGAAGTATTTTACCCAAGTTCATGAAGATGCAATTTTAGAATATAAGGGTTGTGATGATCCATCTCATCGTAATGTAATATACCGAGATGTAATCCGCCCTGTATTTCTTGAAATGATTAACAAGATTGTCTTCACATATAAATTTACTAATTTACCCAACATACACATGCTCAAAGATGAGTGCGAAATACATCTTATAACCATTTTGAGCAATTTTGATGAATCCAAGGGTTCTAAGGCTTTCTCATATTTCAGCGTTATAACAAAAAATTGGTTTATAGCAAAAATCAAAAAAACAGCAATTCAGCGCCGTCGCGAATCCGCCTTTGAAGATATTTCTAAAAGTTGTGAATCTCAACACTTATCGGTATATAATACTTACGAAGAAGATAGAGAGAAAAAAGAATACATGGAGCACCTTTGGATAGAAATTGAAAAGTGGAACAAGCAGTCACTTAAGGACAATGAGCGCAAGGTCTTAGAAGCAATCAAAATCTTGCTTTCAGAACCAGAAGCCATTGAAATTTTCAATAAGAAGGCTATTTATTTATACATTAGGGAAATAACAAATTTAAACACAAAGCAGATATTGAATAGTTTGAACAGGTTTAGAAGAGATTATTCTATAATAAAAAAGAAATGGCACGAATAGGGAAAAACTTTGAATCTCTCACTAGCGAGGCGATAGATAATATTCGTTCAGATCGCGAGCAGACACAAGAGCTATTACGGGATCTTATTAAATATATGGCGTCTTCGGAAGATCGTCATCGAGACGTTGGCACGACTGCTGCAAAATATGTTGAAACTTTGCAAAGGTCCAACGAGCAATTAGTTAAAGTAGCTTCGCTAAAACAGAAAGAACAAGTATCAGATTCAGCTCTCACGGCTGAAGAAAGAGACGAGATATTTAAGGAATTAGGAGAAGAAAGCTGATGGCTGATCCGGTGCCCCCACAGTTTATATTAAATTTTGGCTATGGCCAGCTCAATGATGTTTCGCGCACAAACGTGGGACCGACATATAATCCAGATACAACTTCTGGTGTTGATTCACTCAAGAACTCGCTGGAAACAATTTATTCTTATGATACTATGTCTGGATTGGGGGCTCTCAAGGGTATATGTATCGGTATAACACAACTTTATAACGCGGATAGTGGCGAAGGGTGGGTATCTCGTATGTTTTCCAATTCGGAAGAAAATCCTAAGCCTTTGCTGGCTATAAAAGTTAGGATTCCTTTTTTAGATTCTATGTTACCTGATCCATTTAAGACTGAACCTCTACTGGACTGGGATGTCGTACAGTTATATAACACTTTTGTTGCGGCTGATGAGGAAATAAGTGGAGATGTTCCAAGTATTGGGGACATCGTAAGAGTAGATTATGATGATCGAACCACGAGAAGGGGAGGAGTATATCTGGGGAAAGTTTTTGAAAATCCCATTGGATTAGCTGTTGGAAATAAATCAAAAACTCATTTTGACGCCCAAGGAAACAAACTAAACGGACCCGGGCCCGCATTCGCAAATGGCTATACAGGTGCTGCGTGGGTTCCAAACGCAGATGGCGACGGTGGCGGAAAATGTAAACGAGAGCCAGCACCCGACACAAGCGGCGCAACTTTTAGCTTACAGGGGTTTGTAAAAGGAAAGCAGTATACATTTCAGGCTACTAAAGTTGGCAAGTGGGTTATGGACGTTCGTGCTGCTAGGGACTTTATTCGCATGAGAGATGCGGCGGCAAGGGATGATGTTACATTGGAAATAGTAAGTGCTTTTCGCACGATGCAGGAACAAGACTATTTTTATTGTCGATACAAAAATTCAAATGGAAACGCTGCCAACAAGCCGGGCCATTCAAACCACCAAAGTGGAGTAGCACTAGATCTCAATACATTGGGCGTTTCGAAGGAAAATAAGCGTCGTGGAGCGGGCAAAAATTACGAATGGTTGGCTGCGCATGGCAAAGATTTTGGATTCAAACGAATAGCATCCGAGCATTGGCACTGGGAACATCAACCATCGCTTGAAAGCATAAGGGGTCGTTCATAATATGGCAACAAAGAAAAAAGCAATCGCTATTGGAGGAATTAACTCCACAGATGAGGCAAAGGAAGCAAGACTAAATAATGTGCCCGAGTCTTTAAGGCTTGATTATGCGGGCGTAGCTGGCGATCCAATTTCAGAACCTATACCTGCTTATATTCAAACACCCTCTGAAAAAGTTATTAGTGGAATGAATAACTCATGGATTGTGTTTGGCAGAGATCGACCACAAAGTAGGTTGAGCGGCTATGGCGGCAAAGGTGATACTCAGTGTGGTTCTTTAGATTTAGTTGTGGGACGACTTGGTGCTGAAGCGAGATCTTTTAGCGTAACCAAAGGATCTGACGACTCTAAACAAAGAACATGGGTTGATCCTGATATCAACAAGGATGCCGCCCGAATCTATATGAGTCAAAAAACCGATATTGATGAGAATTTTAATCTTGTCGATGGAAGCATCGGAAATTCTAAGACTAAATCAGGAATTGCTCTCAAAGCTGATGGAATTAGAATTATTGGTCGTGAAGGAATAAAATTAGTAACGCGAACAGATCGGCGTAATTCTCAAGGTTCTGATATCGAAAGTGTTAATGGAATTGATTTGTTAGCCTCCAATAATGATGAAGATTTACAGCCGCTAGTAAAGGGTGAAAACTTACGAGCTGCACTAGAAAGACTAACAACGCATGTTGATAAGTTAAATGGTATTGTGGATTCATTGTTAATGTATCAAATCGGGCTCAATGAAACCCTCACACATCATACTCATCTCGCACCTGGAAAACCATGGGACGGCACCGGCCCTTGGGAAACATTCCCCTCGTTCCCAGTTGTAGCTGCGGGCATGAGGACAATGATTGATCATCTTTCACAGACCAAGAAATCATTAGCCACTCATAAAGCTAATTTAGCTTTATTCCAGTTTTCTTATTTAAATCCTGCTGGCTCTAAATACATTAATAGTAGGTTTAATAACACAACTTGAGTCATGTCTAACGCTAATCAAAAAAACACTGAACGAGTCGGGCGGAATATAAAACCTCTTATCTCATTAGACTGGACTAAGCCAGAAGGTGAGACACCATTTTTTGTCCCTCGGTCTGGTTCTGTGGGAGGATATTATGGTGTTGCCGTCGATACTGGGATTGCTCAATATGATCTTGTGCCTTCTGATAAGTCGCCATACAAAGAAGAAGGGTTGCGTTCTATTTTAGATTTTTATAATAAAGACTCCGATGACCAAACTATTTCTGGATTAATTTCAGATGTTATTATACCGGGAGAAAACGGAACACCAGAAGAAGAAGCACAGGGGTTGTATGTTCCTTTGCGACCTGCATCAAATATTAAAGTATTAGTAACCATACCAGAAATACTTCCAGGGAACTATAGCAACAGCTTTTCTAATCCTTCAATTCAATTGGATACATCTACAGCATTTGGTGGTGTTCCATCTGTGGGAGCCCCAGAATCATCCAATCTTCGTTTCCAGTCACTTTTTAGTAATCTTCCAGAGAAAAAATTTGTGGCTCCTGCGGTTTATGATGAGATTCAATTAAACACCTATGGTCTAGAAAAAAAGGTATCCAAGGTTTCTCAACTATTAGAAAATTATAATAGCGTTATGATGGATTTTGAGGGAAAAGTATATAACGCCGATCTTGCGAAAGAAGCAGAGAGGTTTCGTGAGTTTGTACCAGTATTACGTGATCTAGTTAGGACAAATGGGTATCTCTACTCGGAATCTCAATCCGATCTTATTATGATGGGTATGTCGGGTTCTGGACTAACAGGTTCAGCCTATTTGCCACAATATGCTCAAATAAATCAAGGAAACTCCTTTCGGAATTTATCTGCTGGCTTTAGTACATTTAGTGATTCTATGTTTATAACAAGCAACACGATGTATCTGTATAAACATTTAGAGAAAATAACACAAATAGCTCAACAGCGACCAACAGTAAAAGATGGCATCGGCAGTCCACCAATGGGTTGGGAAACTTTTATTACTGAGTTTATTAAATTTCCATCACCAGTAATTGAATATACAGTGGGTCGTCCGAGATCACCAGATCAAAATGCTCAAATGGAAACAGAGATAAAAAAAGTTAACTCAAACTCTGCGAAAGATGCTAAAGCTTTAAGTGAAGAATCTTGGAGACTAAAGTCTAAAGAATTAAAAAAAGAGATGAATGAGTTTCGCAAACAATCAAAAGATTTTGTTGGCGATACTGTAATTGGAAACCTGAATAAAACAATCAATACAATAAACAGTATTGAGGATGTTTATTATCATTATTTGAATAAATTTGGTATAACCTATATCGTGAAAGCTGCTGTGGAATGCTTGAATCTAGATCTTCCCATAGATGAGATAAAGAGCTTCTTGCTTGATGTGAATCGCTTCGCGGGTGAAGTTGTAAAAATATTAAAGATTCCTGTTATAAGTTTGGACGACATTATACCCACCGTCGATATCATGGGGGATATTGTTGAACAAATATTGCTTTCAATTGCAGAAGCAGTCAAGAAAGCACTTATATCAATGGTCAAACAAGTTGTAATGATGTATTTGGAGGCTTGCGGAGATCCATGTAAGTTAAATTTCGGTAGTCTTCCTATCGGCAAAATGCTTAGTGAAGGAAACACTGCGGGCGTAATTGCCGGTACGCTAGGTGTAATGGGAGAAAATGTTGGTGGTGCCGTACTTGATGGCATGAAAGCCGGTATTGTTTCCCCAGGGATTTCTCAACAATCACGCAAATTTTTAAGTAATCTTCAATCTCACGTAACAGATGAGCAAGTGGACAAACTAACAGCTCCATTGGCTCAACCGGCGTCACAAGTTCAGCAAGCAGCAGGACAAGCGGTACAACAGGCAACTCAAGCCACAGCCCAGGCTATTACACAATCACCTATTGGCTCCTTTCTGGATACACTTGGCAGCACACTCACTTGCGGAGAAGTAAATAAAATGCTTCAGGGAAAAACTACAAAAGATACAATAAAAATTGTTCAATCTACTGCCGATCAAATGTGTGCCATAAACCCAGAGATTTATGGTCCTTTATGTGACCTATTGGGTGATGAAGATAAAATTAACGATTTCTTTGGAAACGTTGGCAAACTGGTTGATGAAGAAGAAATACAAAAACAAATAGACAATTTTGAAGATCTTACGCCGATACTTGCCACAAGCCTTTGCGATGAAGATGATAACTTTCTTCGCTGTGAGCTTTTAGAAGGAAAAGGAATAACAAGTTTAGAAGTTTGTAATGCTCAAATAAATGCATCTCGCGAGCGAGCAAAAAGCCGCATCAATGAGCTTGCTGAAATTTTAGATAAAGAAGATCCGTTAGACGGAGTTGTCCCACCAGTTTATTGTGCGATAGATGCTGATGGTAATTTTGTGGAAGGACTAATCAAACAGGATCATCCTTCTTATACATTTATGATGGATCGTGTGCTTGATACAACTTTTGATGGGATTTATAATTCGTTTATTACTGATGTCTCCTCCGTTCCAAGTCTTTTATCACCAAGGGTGCTTGGCGAGGGAAAGGACGTTCCTCGATTAGTCACGGTTAATAATCGGGAGATCATCAACCCAGAATTTCGTATGCTTTATGATCAGGGTCAGCGACCCACGGGCCAAATGCCATTTTGGGAATCCAACAAAAAAAACCCAGATGATGCCCGCCGAGACACTCTCCGCTATAACACCACAAACCCAAGCCCCATCAAAGCCCAAACCTTTGAAAACGTGTTTCTTCCTGGGATGGCAGACACAGAAGGCGACAAGAACGTTGGCGTTTATACAAGGTTTCAAACCAGTTTACGCACGGGCCACGATTTTATGGAGAACAGGGATCGTAGAGATCTTCTAAATTCACGTTCTAAAATATTACAATTTACTATAGAAGACTCGTTGAGCACAAAGCTCTCTACTCCTACGTCTGGTCAAAGTCAAATTGATCAAGTAAAAAACTATGTAAAAAATGAGTTAAGAAAGTCTTGGGGCGGCTTTGGCACTTCTTCAGATGATCTGAACAGCGAACAAACACTCGATGGAATATTAGGCGATGTATTTAGAGATAGCACTTACGCTTTGTTTTACACTCAATTTTCAGAAGAACCTATAACTGGAAAAGAAAACTTTGCCGTTTCCATTCAAGCGGGACAACAAAATGTTATTTGGTCCAAAGGGTTCCAACAATCTGACATACCTATCAAAACGCAAGAAGTTATAGAGGAAAAGGGTTTAGGCGAAACTCAATTAAGTCCTGTAAATGTTCCCCCTCTTGATCCCACGCATCCACCCAAGACCAATAGTGATTTTTCTTTAGTAGAAAGAAGGTTCGCAGAGTTTTTGAGTAATTCTTGGAATTTGGGAGAAAGCATATATACAATTCAAGATTTGGGAGAAATAAGAAAATTACCAATTTCAGAACGTCCAGGATATGCTAACGCAATTGGTAACATCATCCAAACTCCTGGCGGAGCCTCCGCCCACTCTCTAGATCCCAACACTCTTTTACAAATCCAGGGACAAAACATTCTAAGCACAGGAAACCAAGGGGAATTAGTTGGAACCTTATATGATGAATTGTTGAGGGGCTTGCAAGCTATGTGTTTGTTTGAAGTAAGTAAATCAAAGCTTTTAGAAGATAATGTCTTTCAAAGTCTAAACCTAACGCCGCAACCATGCGTAAGTTCAGATCCATCACAGGAAGGAAATGATAATAGTTTATTAGATCTTACGGGCATAAAAAACAGACTCAAAGAAGTTTATGATATGACAAAATGTATCGAACCCACGATGCCTAATGTTTGTGGAACAGTCTCCAATAAAGATAACGCTTTGGAGCAGTCCATACTGTATGGTCTTGTGCAAACTACGGCGCGAGTGTATGCGCTTGAAGCTATAATAAGAACAGCCCCGACTTTTAGTGCATTGTCCATAACTGACATAGACGAGGTTTTTGTAGAGTATGTTTCGACTCAAGCTATTGAAGAAATCAAAGCTAAATTTTATTTGAACTCTTTTTTGAGTCAGTGCTTAAAGTCTTATAATTCTTTGCCCCAACATCAGTCACCAAATAATTTGAGTGATCCGAGAAAAGCTTTTAACTGGTTTGTAAAAAATGAATTAGCGTATGCCGTTACTGAAATATTGAAATTAGCTTCGTTACCATCTTCCCCCCAAGCAGTAGATGATTTACTTTTTTCAGCGGAGTTGGTTCCCAATCAAATAGCACCCCTTCATTGGTTGCCACAATTTAATGTATCCTCCTCGGCACCTCAGTCCGGGAACGCTGGAATATTGCGCAAACCCGCCCTTCAAAGGCTTGGTCAAGACTTTAGGCTTGGAGATTATGGCGTGGCATCAAAAGAAGATATTATTGGTTTAAAAGATTGGCGTGAGGGAAATATTTACCTTGAGACATATATCAGAGTGGAATACAAAGACAATAAAAGTGTTGACTCCACTTCTGCTTTCCCTCCTCCCAAATATGCCCCCACCTATCAACCAGAGGATCTGCCTTTTGATAATAGAGGTGTTGTGGATAAAAATTTATTTAGCACTTGGATGAGCGGAGAGTTCTTTAGCCAAACCTCAATGCCCATCATTCCCACCACCCCAGTCCGCTTGGATTCAACGATTATTGCCGCCGACGATTGCGCCGAACAAGAAATTGTCATTCCCGGAGAATTAGCCCCACTGATCGCCACTGCCCCAGACCCCCAAAAACTTGGGAGTTATATTAAATCCTTGAGGTATGGATTGAGGTTAGTGTGTCAAGTTGTCAATGATACGGCTGACAATTCCAGGGGAATAACGAGCCAACCCATCCACCAGGCTATGCAAAATAATTATGATGTCAACAATACAAAACTAAATAAGTCTTATCACTATAAAGAAGAAGCCAATGCAGAAAGGATAGACGCCTATACGATACCAATTGTGTGCGTGGAAAAAGAACTTCCTTTAGATATATCAGTTTCAGATATTCGTAACGATCCCAATTATTTTAGCGATGGATATAATAATGTATATCCAGAACTTGTCACCAAAATAAAAGAAACACCAGAATACTCTTTTATTTTTGATTATTGTTTTCCAATGGATCGTTTGGTTTCTTTGACAGCTTTATATGGGATCACTTATTCACTTCCATTTCCTGGGCTAAATAACGCATTCTTGGGAACCAAAGAACAACTAAGGATGTCTTTTAGTTCTGTTGCGAGCAGTGGCGATTATAAGTCGCGTGATCTTGTCTTTACTAATAAGGCACAGGCAAATGCTGCTATAAATGGTGCCGACATTCCTGGTTTTGATTTTTCAATAATAGAGCAGTTTTTCTGGGGAATACTAAAGGGTGCTGGTGAGGCTTTTGATCCAAATATTGCTGTAGCCAAGAAGATTAAAGATGCTATGGAGTTGATAGGACCAGCGTTAACGTCAGCAATTAATAGAGGAAAATCTTCTGTTGGAAGATTACAAGGTCAAAGTGAAGAAGAAATAAGAAAAAATCAGATCACTGAATGTGCTCTCAATTTACCAGAGATTGATATTCCGTTGTTGCTTATATCATTTGGGTTATTGCCTATTAATATTTTTGGTGTGCCTCCACTTGGTATAGGCGTTGGTCCTCCGATAACTGGTTTAGGTGCTGCATATCTTGCGGCTTTCGGACACGAAGAACTCCCTGGATCACGAGCGTTGAAAACAGCAGATCAGAAAAAGAGGGATCGCTGTAATATTAAAAAGCTAAACGGACCGGATTTAACCGGAAAGGATGATTGTTCGGGGCAACCAAGCTCACCAAGTAATGAAATTAATCCAAGCGGAAAAGATGAATGTGACTAAATATCTAGGAGAACAATATGTCTGGACTTACACCAAAATTACCTTTAATTAGGAGCGATGAAGATGGAACTTACAAACTCATCAAATCATACAAGAACTTGATAAAACAAAATTTTCGAAACCTTATTTTAACTGCACCAGGAGAACGAATGATGGACCCTAATTTCGGAGTGGGTATAAGAAATTATCTTTTCGAAAATGACGGCGAGGCTCTATATTCTGCCATCCGAGCAAAAATACATGAACAGGTGACGAGATACATACCTTTTGTTTCAATTACTTACATTGATTTCTCACCTTATGATTCGTTGGTTGATGCCCTTGATCGTAATTTATTAAAAGTCGATCTTGGCTACACGATCCTGCCATTGAGTCAAGTGGATAAATTAGAAATAACTCTACCTCATAACTAATTATTAGCAGGACGCGCCCATGAGTCATAAAAAATTATTCCCCGCCATAAACTATACTGCGAGAGATTTCAATTCTATCAAAGATGAATTAGTTAATTATGCAAAACGATATTATCCTAATACATTTAGAGATTTCAATGAGGCTGGCTTCGGCGCACTAATGCTAGATACAGTTGCCTATGTGGGTGACATTTCTTCTTTTTATGTAGATTATAGTGCCAATGAATCCTTTCTAGATACAGCACTTGAATATAACAATATTTTAAAACTTGGTCGCCAAATGGGTTTTCGTTTTACTGGAACCCCGTCTTCTACAGGTATTGCTTCTCTATATATTGTCATACCAGCAAATTCTACTGGACTAGGACCAGATACAAATTATATTCCAATCTTACAACGAGGTACATCATTGACTTCGAATGATGGGACCGGCTTCATTCTGAATGAAGATGTAGATTTTTCTAATCCAACTAATGAAATCGTGGTTGCCAAAGCCAACGAGACAACTGGGATGCCGACACATTATGCCATTAGATCCACAGGTCAAGTTATATCCGGCGAAATTCGTGACGAAATAATAACAGTCGGAGCATTTGAGAAATTCCGTCAAATAGAGTTATCTAATGAGAACATAACGGAGATTGTAAATGTATTTGATAAGGAAGGCAATCAGTATTTTGAAGTAGATTATTTATCCCAGGATATAATCTATAAATCCATAACTAATCGCGATGCCATTACCCGCGCTCGGGCACCCTCTCTTTTAAAGCCGGTGGTTGTCCCAAGACGATTTACAGTGGAACGACAAAAATTTAAAACATTTTTACAGTTTGGCTTTGGTTCTGCCAGAGACGTAGCTTCAAATCCACTAATTGATCCGGCAACAACGGTTTTGAATTTTCATTCAAAAGATTATGTTACTGAAACATCCTTTGATCCAACCAATCTTTTAGGAACCGACAAGCTTGGTATTTCACCAGCAAACACAGAACTAAGGGTTGTGTTCCGCTCAAACACAAATGCAACTGTAAATATCGGTGCCAATACACTTGCGAGTGTTTCTGATCCAATATTCCAATTTGAGAATGTCAATAGTTTAGATCAAGTCCTAGTATCATCAGTTAGGGCTTCTTTGGAAGTTTCAAATGAGGAACCTATTATTGGGGACGTAACGCTGCCGTCTATTGAAGAACTCAAGATAAGAATCTATGACACTTTTGCCAGTCAAAATCGAGCAGTAACACAACAAGATTATCGTTCCATAGCGTATAAAATGCCAGCACAGTTTGGAGCGGTAAAAAGAGTTAATGTTTATAGAGATAATAATTCTAATAAGAGAAACGTTAATTTATATATTATTTCAGAAGATGCTGATGGAAATTTGGAAACCTCAAATAATGCAATCAAAGAAAACCTAAAATCTTGGGTTAATCGATCTCGGATGATAAATGATACTATAGATATATTTGATGCCAAGATTGCCAATATACAAATTAGTTTTAATATTATAGCGGATCTAGAGACTAACAAATATCAAGTCTTATCTGATGCCATCACAGTGCTTACTAGGGAATATTCAAGGAAGATGGATATCGGAGAACCGTTTTTTATCACTGATGTTTATAATACACTCAATGAAGCACCTGGCGTAGTTGATACGGTAAGTGTTGATATAAGCATTAAGCGGGGAAATAATTATTCTACAACCGCATTCAATATCGAACAAGCTATTTCTCCAGATGGTCGCTTCATTAAAGTCCCACAAAATGTTATATTGGAGTTAAAATATCCAGCTTCGGATATTGTTGGGAGTGTAAAGTAAATGGGAATTAAAAGATGGGTTGCCATAAAGGATAATACCATAACAAATGCATTTGAATCCAACCTCGTAACCAGAGGCACGGGCAGCAACATGGGCCTTGCCGACTCTTTGGAAGTGTTTTCAATATTTGGACAAGCCAGTAGTGCTTCTGTCGAACTTACAAGGCTTTTAGTTCAATTTCCAGTGACACTAGAGGATTCTTCTACATTATCTATTGCAAGTGCTCGGGCGTCAGGTGATATTCCGGCTAGTGGTAGTGTCAGTTTTTATCTTAGATTATTTAATGTAGCCCATGATCAAACTACTCCAAGAGATTTTACACTAGTGGCACAGCCTGTTTCCCAATCTTGGCAAGAGGGCTACGGACTAGACATGGAAAATTATAGCGATCAAACTTATAATGGAACAGGCTCAAATTGGATCAATGCTTCGGCAGGAACACCATGGACTACAGCCGGTGGTGATTATTTATCCTCTCCTACTTACCAACAGGTTTTTGATGTAGGAACAGGAGATTTATCGGTTGACATAACAGAGATGGTTGAGAACTGGTTGACTGGTGCGGCAGGGGGCGAGTATACGAACAATGGTGTTGGTGTTCATTTGACTTCGAGCCAAGAAAATGGAAACCGTTCTTATTATACTAAAAAGTTCTCTGCTAGAGATAGTGAATATTTCTTTAAAAGACCAATCATCGAAGCGCGATGGGACTCAACCCGCAAAGATCAGAGAGGCAATTTCTTTGTATCAAGCTCAGCTCGTTCAGCCGCAGATAATATAAACACGATTTATTTTTATAATTATTATAGAAATCAGTTGGTAGATCTTCCCACTATTGGAACCGGCGCAATTTATGTTCGTAATTATATTTCTGCTTCAACTGGTTCTGAAATCCTAGCAGCCCCAAATAATCCAATTACGGGTGGGTGGGTCGCGACTGGAATTTATAGCGCGTCCTTTGCCCTTGATACGACTGAAGAAGTAGTCTACGATAGATGGTTCAATTCCGATGAGTCAGTATGTTATTATACTGGTAGTTATAAACCAAAATCGCTAACAGCTTCACCTACTTTCCAAACAGCAGAGTATATTTCCGCGATGACAAATCTTCAATGTGAATATTACAATGAGGATGTTTATGATTTTCGTCTCTATACTCGTTTAAAAAATTGGAACCCCACAATCTACACTGTAGCTATTGCGGGAATACAAAAAGACATTTTAGATAATATCTATTATAGTGTATATCGAACTGTGGATGACTTGCAGATAGTGCCATACGGCACAGGAAGTGAAAATCACACTCGTCTTTCTTATGATGTTTCTGGCAGTTATTTTACATTTGATATGTCGATGCTTGAGGTTGGCTTTGAATATGGAATTAGATTATTGTTTTCACTTGGTGGCAAATATATTGAAGATGAAAATATATACAAATTTAAGATAATAGAGTAAGTCATTATGTCGAATATTAAAGATCTATTTGAATTATATAAAAACCAGAAAGTTCTTGCTTCTAAAAGCCTGAACGATTTGGCTCCCGAAGGCGAGGGCGCTGACTGGGTTAATTCTACTATTAAATTAAAGAATCAAGTAGATTTACAAATAGATTTTTCGGAGCCAGCCAACTTTTCCCGGTATGGCTCAGCACAACAATATTATACTGATGCCTTCTCATATATTGGAAACGAGTTTCCTTATGATGGCTCCAAAAAAGAGCAAACCGAGTGGCTATATGGTGGTTCGTCTTTTGATAAATATATTTACGATAATGAATATCCCCGAACAACCGGCTATATAAACCTTGGTGTAAATTATGGTGGAGTTGGTCCGGGTGGTGTTAGTGGCTATGAAGCCCCTACCGTAGATGAATATATTTCTTTCAAAGGTGGTCCTCATCCATCTAATGTGCCTAATGCTTCTTTGTCGCAATATTTTGATTCTCATCAAGGTGCTGTTCCTGATGCCAACTATTATGACGAAGATACTAATCAACAATCTAATTTAGAACTCAATGCCGCCGCTGGAAACACAGCAGAATTTTGGTTCAAGAAGAATGGATGGACCGGAGATCCGGTTGAGTCTGACAAGCAGATATTTGTTGATATATGGAATAGTGCATCTCTTGGCGGCACTTATGGTCGTTTTCGTGTTGAATGTGATTTTAGTATTACGCCTCATCAGTTTTCAGTTGCCTTTCAGTCGGGAACTGCCGGTGGGTTTTTGGATTCTAATCTTGGGCAGCTCGGTCAAAACATTGATCTTACTGGTTCTACTTGGAATCACTATGCCTTTACTTTTGTCAATAATGGGGCAAATTTAGAAGCTAAACTTTATCTCAATGGTGAACTCAACGACACAATATCTACTGGAAGTATTGGCGAAATTACTGGCTCTATGCTGGGTTGGATTGGCGCTATGGGCACCACCATAGACACACCCGTTACGGGCGGCTTGGGCTTTGCAAAACTTTCAGGTTCCATGGATGAGTTTAGGTTTTGGAAAACAAAACGAAGTTCTGAACAGATTGGTCAATATTGGTTTACGCAAGTTGGCGGCGGAACAAATACCGATGTTTCTGAAAATTGGTATGCTCCCACAAAATATAGTTATAGTAATCCCGTTGATTTGGGTGTTTATTACAAATTCAACGAAGGTATTATCAATACAGCTTCAGTCGAAAATACAGATGCAATAATTTTAGATTATTCTGGTCGTATAACAAATGGTGCTTGGACGGGGTACAATATTGGCTCACGAGATACTGGTTCTGCTATGGTAGAATCTAGTGCGTCTTTAGTAGAATTCAAAGATCCGATTTTATATTCATACAACCCACTGGTATCAGCGGCATTGGAAAATTTGCTATTGCAAGGGTTCAATTATGATATAAATAATAATGCGTCCATTTATAATTCCTTACCAGGCTGGATCAGAGATGATGACGCAGTAAATGATCGTCACACCCTTTTAAAACTCATTCAAGTGATGGGAAGTTATTTTGATATTTTGCAGCTTCAAACTGAAAGATTGCCCAGACTTAAGGATGTAGATTATATCAGTTCTAGTTTTAAGCCACTTCCATTTGCGGACAGGCTTTTAGAATCATCAGGTCTTTCAGTGGGAGAATTATTTGCTGACGCTGCCGAATTAGAATCATTGGCAAATCGTGATGATGTTCTTAATTTTGCAGAAAAACTGGATGATACAAAAAATAGAATCTACAAGAACATCTATAATAATTTGGTTTATATCTTCAAATCCAAAGGCGCAGAAAAATCTATTCGTAACCTAATACGGTGTTATGGGGTAGGCGAAGAATTAATCAAACTAAATCTTTATGGAGATGAAGTAACTTATGACATTAAAGAAAATTATGTATCTACTATAACTCGTAAAGAATACGCAAATTTTAATACTACTTCTAGTTGGGAAGCTACTGTTTTTCAAACATCAAGCACATCGGATGCTTCATCACTATCTTATATATCTTCTTCTGCTGATCAAATTTATCGTGGTCAGACTTTTCAATTAGAATCTCTTTTTCCGAAGCAGGTATCTCCTGACAATATTTCCTGGTGGTCTACCCCATTCCTTACTTCCTCTTTGGGTGGCTGTCACACGCCAAGTGCTACGGAATCTGATCTGACCTGGCTATCCCCGGATACTGCTAACTTTCAAATATATGCAATTCGCCCAGCCGCAAATGATAAAGATGCCAAGTTTATGCTTTCAAGTAGCACTGGCGGAGTTTTCCCAACACTTACCAGTAGTCTACAAAAGGATGTATATGAAAACTCTAGGTGGAACATAGCAGTAAAAGTAAAGCCAACAAACTACCAGTGGCCCAATGTTGTTCTAGGCTCCACTCCTACCACCTATGATGTAGAATTTATAGGTTATAATAATATCTTAGATTCCACTGATAATTCATTTCGAATTACCGGGACTATGTCATACGCAGACGGTCAAAGCTTTTTATCATCTTCTAAGAGAATGTACGTTGGTGCTCATAGAACTAATTTCACTGGTTCGGTTTTAGAAAGATCTGATACCAAAATATCTTCTGTTCGATATTGGATGGATTACTTAGAAGATTCTACAATATTAGCTCATGCAAAAGATCCTTCCAACTTTGGTCGTAAGCATCCCGGAGAAAATACTTTTCTTAACCAGCCCGGTAATCTCTTTTCAGAAGAAGTCACTAAGGTTCCTGAAATAGAAACCTTGGCGCTTCAGTGGGATTTCGCTCAAGTCACTGGCTCCGATGCTCTAGGTGAATTTTTTGTTGGAGATTTTTCTTCTGGCTCAACTTCTGCTGCGGCTCCTTATGGTGATTATGGTGATCTTGTAAAAATCAAACACCCCGGAAAGGGGTTTTCGTTTCCCGCAAGCAACGCAGATGCCACCATCCGTGAGTTTGTATATACCGCAAAGCAAGACTCGCCCGAAGTTATTAATAGTTCTGACATGGTTCAAATTCGTAATGATGAAGATATCGAAATTTTTACTAGAGATACTAGACCAATAAGATTCTTCTTTACTATTGAAAAAAGTATGAATGCAATCATTTCTGCGGAAATGATAAAACTCTTTGCCACCGTTATTGATTTCAATAATTTGATTGGCGAGCCGGTCAATAGATATCGTCAAGATTACAAGTCGCTTGAAAAAATGCGGCAACTATTTTTCGAGAGAGTTCAGAACTCCACAATGGATTTTGAAAAATTTGTTGATTATTTTAAATGGATTGATGATTCAATGGGAAAGATGGTAACACAACTATTCCCCGCAAGTGCTAATTTTTCTCCCAAAGTATTCTCTATGATCGAGAGTCATGTTTTAGAAAGAAATAAATACTGGAATAAGTTTCCCACACTAGAGATGAAGGCTAAAGATCCAGAAGCAGGTCTATACGGCATTAATGAAATGATGTATCCCTATAAGCGTGGCAAAGCTCCAATTCCTTTGAACCAAACTTCTAGCTGCGTATGGGCACACGAAAGAGCGGAAGCCGAAACATTTTCTTCTGGTGATCCTATTATTGATTCACAGAGAAATACGTTTCGCGAGGCTAATGATTGGCGACCAAATTCTACGCCACCCACTTTAACAGATATCGCGGGCGTGACACCCGTACAATATGAGGGAAGTACATATGCCCTGAAGAACTTTACAAAACCCTATCGTTTTAAAACAAAAATAATGCCCGAACTAAAAGGCGGAACGAATGTATCAAAAATAAAAAATCTTCAGTATGCTCACACAGAACTACCGTTTGGAACATCAACACAACTAACTATTAGTTCTTCTCAAGTTGAAGATGATATTGATTGTGATGATATTATTAATCCGAATGATAAAGTAAAGCTTCGTTATAAACTCACTAATAATCCGATTAGTTATGCTTCGGGTGATGGAGACATTTTTGCTCCTTTTGATTTATACAGTTCCTCGGTGACAACGGGATATGCTAGCGCAATTCCACCAATGGGAGCCACACCGAAACAGATCGACCTCAGAAATTATCACAATGATGTATATGGTGGTGACTATGAAATTCCAGCCCAAGGTCCGTTTACTGAAAAGTATGTGGGTGGCTGGGTTCACAGGCATGTTCCTTTTCCAAACACAAATTGTTCGCCATCAACCGGATCACTTGCGACTGGTTCTTTAGCCGCTGAGTGCAGACCAGAAGCTTGGAACCTAGGTTTTGATGGTTCCGATTTGGAAATAACACCCCGCACAACCCACCAAGCCCGTTCAACAATTTTGCGAGAACCTTTGGCTAAGCGTCCAGTAAACATTCGCAACATAAAACAAACAACCGGATCAACCATTATTGGAAACTATTCTCACGAATATGAAGTCCTACAAACTTCAGGGCGAAAATTAAATAACAGATTCTTTGTTAAGAATGGTGGCTTTATTCCAGAGTATGCTGCTTCGCCGTGGGTTGTTGGACTTGTAGATTATAAACTCCCAGACTTCAGCAAATACGGCGCAACAAAAAATATCTTTGTAGAAAGATTTAATGCCCCTGGTGGACCTGATGTTAGTTCGCGTGGTGTTCTAGATTTATATGCAGAAGAATATGCAATCCGCAACGAACTCAATCAAAGGAACATGGTTGTTCGTGCGCCTCTTAACGAGTGGTCTATGGAACATTGTGGTCCATTTGGAATTGATCCCACTGGAAGCCCAGGAGACGGCACAACCCCCGAACAACATGCTGTGAGGGCTTGTTGTTACACCGGCACAATAGGCGCATATTTTAAAGTCAATAGAAATCCAAAAACTTTGGGTGCCTTAGTTGGAACCTCTTCGACTGAATTAACAACAAGTATTCAATACGATAACTGGTTTGTTCAACATCAAATTCCAAGAAGTGAGTTACAATATTCGTGGATAAACGCCTCTTATGATAATACAAAAGCCCAACCATTTGGTTTGCTTGGATCAGGTGATGGTGGTCGTTCTAATTTTACTGTTCCAAGCGGAGCACTCTCAACGAACGCACCGATGGTTCAATTCACTCCATCCGGTTCGGCATATGCGTTTCGATCTAATTTGTTAGATTGGGATGGTAGTTCCTGGGTGCCTCATTATCCATCGTGTGATCCACATGGCGGGTTCTTTAATTCATCTTCTGTAAATTTTACAAATGCGAAAGGAGATCCACTGACAATTGGTTATTTAGAACCGGGCACAGTATCTTCTGTCACCCCCTCTATTCCCGGTGTTTTCGGTCCCGATGGCGCAACGGGAGATTTCTCAATTTCTCTCTGGATGATGGTTACATCAAGCCACGATCATCCCCGAGTATTGATGTCGAGATGGAAGTCAACTGGTGGTGTAGCTGTCGATAAGGGTGACTGTGATTGGCGGCTATACATTGGATCACAAACTGCGTCTGCTGCGGCTGCGCGAAATCAGATTATCTTTGAGGTTATGGATACTGACTCTGGCGGAACAATACGCCAACATACTTCGTCGGTTGGGTTGCCCGGTATTGTTAGCGGCACCTGGCACCATATTGTAGCTACGTTTAATACTTCAACTCCGGTCTTCCCACCCTATGATTGGAACTTGAATGTTTATATTGATGGATATGAAGATCCGCCCACATCTTATATAGCCTCCGGCCGAACCACTACTGTGTCTTCCAGCACGTTTATTGGGGCTCAAAAAGATAAGCCAGTTAATTATAACAATTATTATAATTTTCATTCGGGAGCCTTAGATGAAATTAGTTTTTGGTATTCCACGTTAACATCGGCATCAATACACGAGATATATAATGGAGGATGCCCAAATGATTTATCAATCCTTCCCGACACAGCCGAGAATGCCCTACAATCTTGGTGGAGAATGGGTGATACATTTGGCGATAGTGTTAATTCTTCTTTGGGTGGGTATATAGCAGATGTTTATAGCTTGGCCACACCAATTTATAATGCTTATTCACAAGCAAAATATACGTCTATTGTGTTAGATGTGCCTGATGTTCCATGTGAATATACTGCTTCGACTGGCGGCTTCACCGCTTCTTTAGATTTTGTAGGTCTTAACACATATATCAATGATCCGATTGTCGAATCACAAAATCTCTTAAGTTCTTCGGACAGCGATTATGAAAACCGCGCATTTGCTTATTTGTGCCCTCGCATCAATCCAGCCAGAGATATGCTTCACGCTTTATTATTACATCGCGATGGACCCTATCAATATCCTTCTTGGAAACAAATAAGGACTGGTGAAACATCAATTGCCCGCTATCAAAAAAATAACAATATCATTACGGTGGGTTCCAAAGACAAAATATTGCTAACTCCCTTAGAAAAAGCAGCTATTTTCGCCGCTGACTCAAGCTTCCCCGAGACACCAAATTGGTATAAAGATTCGGGATCAACAGCTTACTATACAGAGCCCCCAGTTACATTCAAATACAATCCCTTAACTACTGGATTGATAAATCAAAATCCATCATTGGCTGATGGAGTTGCGAGAAATTCGATACCACCAGTTATGATAAGAAACACATTTAGCAACAATCTTTCGTTTTGTGCTAACTATGGGCTTACTGAAGATTTAGGGCTTGGTGATTACAATACTCAAACACGCCGCTTTGGTCGCACACCTCAAACACAAATGCACGATCTTTTGCGACAGCAATATCAGCGCAATCCTGATAAATTCAAGTTTCTTAAATACTCTGAATGGAACTACCCAAGACAGATTTATACAGGACTAGCGGAAAACCGAGGTCGCACAAATTATTCGGAAACAGCATCAGTTGATTTCAACGGGTTCGCAATCGCATCTTATGGTTCAAACGGGATAGATCGAAATTCTACATACCGAAGAACTTTCTGGAAAGATGATTGGTTGACCAGAAACAGAAAACTTGAAACCCTTCAAGAATTCGGAGATAACGGAAATCTTCTTACTGGTAATTTTGATTTTCGAACAACTCTTTCATCTTCATTGGGATACACTGATGGCTGGGCAAGTAGCATCTGGCCAATGGGAACCAACAAAACTTTTCACAATACAGCTTCTTCAGACACACTAATCTTGGCAACAACTTATACTTCGAAGACAGGCGGCGATTTTGGAGAACTTACAAGATTAAATTATGATAACTTGATTAGTGTTTTTAATGGTGAAATTATTCCATCATCTTCACTATATCTCTCAGGTAATAACCACGTTGGAAATGTGACTTGCCCAATAACTGCTTCGAGTGGATATATTAATTTTACCGATACCTCCTGCGGCGCTCAAACTATTGACTATAAGTGGAATGGGATCGGCATAGGTCCGTGGTGTTGTGGCTGGAACCATGGCTTTTGGGATACTTCTTCTGCTCAAACATATCTTGGCTCCGCTTCTTGTCCTGGTGGAACTGGATCGGAGGGATGCTATGGTTGCGATTTCACCACCGGCATTTATACTTTATACACAGTTGGCAACATAGGGCACTACACTTTTCAACCTTCGGGAACTATCGTTCCCCCAGGGGGACCAACGCCTCTTGTGCGCTTTTGGTGTATGAGAATGGGTCTTCAGCCATCGGGCTCCACTTATCTTGCCTCGACTTCTTCTGCGTGTTTAGCCACCTTGGGCGCAACATGCGATACTGTCTGCACAAGTGTGGTGACGGGTTCGAATGATTACACAATGACATTCTCAATTATGGTAGGAGCCCCGGATCAAACTGAAAATGCCTACGACGTTGGGCTCTGGTCTTATTCCGCTTGGGTGTCAAGTAGCGTAGCTTCTATAAAGACCTCGCATAATGGCAACAACGTTTGTCGATTTAAGTCTGACTCTGACTCTGGACCTGGAACATTAGACCCGGAAACAGATCGCTACAGAATTATGCGAAACTGGAATGATCAAATTACAAGTTCTGTAACAGGATTACCATACACCTCTGTTCAAGTCAACCTTCAAAGAGAAATTCTTTTTCAAAGAAACACGGGTTCGTGTTGGGAAACTTTTCATCGCGAGGACGTGAACACATTACATTACAACGACACTTCAGTTGATGGTGGTCCAATATTAGATCTTACACAATCTTGTGTTGCACTTAACCAATCGTATTATGCGGTGGTCGATTTCTCGGGTTCCGATGTCGCCGACACTGCATATTATAAGTCTGCTTCAATGACAAATTTTGAAACCAATTATGAACAGAGTTGCCCAGAATCTTCATACTGGACAGCTTCTATTTCATATACTTATCCGGCTGGATTTATTACAAATGATACAGGCTATTATACTAGTTCTGGTGGAATATATAAAGATTATGGGCTGATGTGGAATGTGACAAATGAACGCAAAAGAATGGTTGATATGGGTTTGGTCACGAATTCCGCTGGAACACCATCACTGAGATATCCTTCTTATAATTCTTATGACGAATATGCACAAGATATTCGTGTAATGGGTAAAGACTATTCTATTATGCCTGAATTTAGAATGTCTTCTATGATGGCAAAAGAGAATCCCTATGCCACACACACTGATTTCTTGGAACTACCAGGAGGCAAGACAACAAGCAGTGTAAGCGCCGATGGTGCGCTAAATTTAGATTTTATTAGAGAGTATTCTAATTCCGACTTCTTAAAAGAATTTGATCTTCTAATGGACCAACAAGAAGACAGTGAGGGTTGGATGTCTGTGGGTTCACTTAGTCTAACCTGTAAGGGGATTAAAAAATTATTACCTTATGACGGTTTCTATCCCATGTCGCGAACTACGCAATTGTCCACTTTGTTTGCTGATGCTCTTGATTATTCTTCAAGCGTTGGAGGAAGAAATTTACAATTATATAAATGGGACAAGGCGGCGAATTGTTTTGTAGCAACAACTGAAGAAGATTATACTTCCAGCGAAACTTTGAACTCAATTCGCAAACAAGGGATCACGACGCCATTCTTTGCCCCTGGGATTGTTTACAATTCTATCAAATCTGGTGTTGGAGTTGGGTGGACTGTTGTTACGGGAACATGCCTCTCAGACACCTACACACTCCAAAATGTTAATACATCGAGTGTTTCAGGAAATTTATCGGGCGGCGATTTCTTGAACACCGTTGTGTATAAAGATCCTTCTATTGCCCGTAAGATTGACTTTGAAACAATTTATGATATGAATAAATTATTTCACAAAGATCCGGGCAAGCCATCTGGCACCGTAGATGCAGCGTTTCATATTGATTATCCTGAAGCCCTTGACGGTGGGTTTGGATTGGATTTAGATTGTGGTCTTACTGGGTGTTCAGCGCAGGGTGAAAACATTGATTCTCCAAACCAACACTTTATGCTGTCTTGGAATGGTCGCAATCCAGAAAATAAAATTAGTAAATATAACCAAGCCATGAATAACTTCTTGTCAGAATGTGTGAGATTCTTTTTGAGAGATCCAAAGAACCCCGAAACATTCAATCAAGGTCAATTGAATTATTTTGAATCATCACCAGTGGTGGCTTGTCATTTTGTTTCTGGTGCGACTTATTATATGGATGTAATATTAGAAAAAACAGAAGCTAAGCCATTTACAATGTGCGAGTCGGGATTTTCTGGTGATTTTTCTTATACTCCTTCTCAATTCACAGCCAAAGATCCTGTATGTCGGCTACCTGATTTTGATGAACCCTGCGAATATGCCACTTGGTCACTTGGACCAGAAAATACTCCACCTGTGGATCGTAGCATTTATAATACTTATTCTACATTTGACGGCAGATATTTTGGACCAGCAACTCAAAAATGGAAAAGTATATTTAACTGGTCATCAGCATCAGAAGGAGCACACTATAATGTATCTGATCCGGCACAGGCACCATATACTCCACCCTATTATTATGGTAAATCAATTGCTAGAATAAAATATACTCCTGGTGACGAATGGACGAAACAGGCATTCGAGAACACGAATCCCATTGATGTATTCTTTGAGAAAATGGAAATTGAATTTGTCAATACAGAACTTGAAGAAAAAATCAAATTGGGCAATATGAATTATGTAGCAAGCACCACAAGCCCTAGTGCTAGCGTGTTTGAAGATACATTTAGCACGAGTTCGTTTGCTTATCAAATGGCTCAAAATGTTGGGGATAGTATAAACCTTAAAGGAATCAAGAACGAGCTTAAGATACAGTATGATGGAGTTGGAAAATTAATTTCTGCCACGAATACATACTCCCCTGGTAAAAGTCGGTGGATTATTTCTAGCAAGTTTGAGTGCCCCATATTGGACTTCTCAAACCAAGAGACACAAACACTGACGGTTAGTGGAGGCTTACACCCACCAACCTCTTTATCTTCAAGTGGCTTCCTTGATCAACAACCAGTGCGACTAGGAAAGGGTATGTGGAGTGGATACGGAGTTCGCAAAGGTGATTCAAATTTTGTAACGATGGGGATAAGCAAAGTTGATCCAGCCATTATTAGCCCAACACAGATAGTAGATGGTGTAGAGATTAGCACAAGTCTTATCAACGCATTTGGATTCAACAATGTCTCAGGGCAAACTTCATTACACAAAGAGGTCGGCGTATTAGCGAAAAAGCGCAAAATATCTGAAGCCGTTGTTGCAATACCGTTTACAGGTCAAGCCAACATTCCCGACACACCGGGCTATCTTCCCGGAATGGCATCAACCGCAAATCCTGCCCAAATGTCTTCGCTCTATAATATGCTCAATGAGGGTCGCAACGGGGAAGTAAATTTATTTGCGATAGATAGAAAACGCTTTGATCCCTATCGCGAAGCTCCACCAAATGCAGAGTTGCCAAAGAATTCAATAACAGATATGGTAAAAATGATGAATGAATTTGTTCTTCCCCCTTCAATGGATTTTGTCCAAAATCCTGGGATTGACCCTTTTGTTATGTATATCTTTAAATTTGAACAGGAACTTGATCAAGTAGACCTACAAGATATTTGGCAAGGTGTATTACCGAGCATTGGTGTAAAAGCAGAGATAGAAGACGTTACTATCAAACATTCTTTATTGGATTCAAATGAATTTTTTCATAAACGACGCCTACCTACTGATGTGAGGTGGCTTGTTTTCAAAATCAAAAAACGAGCTACTATGGAATATTCTCAAGTTACGCAGTGGAACACAGATGATGTTGGTGGATTGGTCACGCCCCAACCCCAACCCGACTTTAGGTCTACTGGTCAAACAACATTTGCCTCACCCATACCAAGGATTGAGACTAAATTTTCATACAACTGGCCCCACGATTTCTATTCCTTGGTGGAGCTAGGAAAAATAAATACAGAAGTAGAATTCAATAAAAAACTTCTTCCCGCATCTACAGAGGTTGATCCCATTGGTAAATCAGAAGGAACGGGCGCTAGCAACGCGGATCAAGATCAAAGTCGCTCGGAGGGAACAGGAGCCCAATCTGGTGACTCCGGTGCCTCAAGTAATGATGGAACAAGCCATAGAGGAACCTTTGATCCAACCGGAGGTCAAGGATAGATGAAGTTTTTAAATAAAAAAGAACAAGTAATTGATCTAGAGATAACTCCTTATGGCGAGAACCTATTAGCAAAGGGAAGATTTAAGCCTGAATATTATGCTTTCTTTGATGATGAAGTCCTTTACGACTCTCAGTATGGAGGATTCACAGAGGCACAAAATAGTGCGTCAGTAAGAATTGTTGAAGCCCCCGAAATAGAGATGCAAACTTTTTTATATGGTGCGGAGACTCAAGTCCATGCGGCAACCGAATATTATCGTCTCACCGAAAATGAGAAAACCTTGGCACAACAATATGGTCGCATTCCCACTGACATAAACAACACTCCTTATATTTCTGATGATTCAGTAACTATTGCTACTATTCCCGACAAAGGAACTTTTGGAATCCCACTAGGGACTACAGATTTAAATTCATCCAAAGCACCGGCATGGAGCATAAATATGCTCAAGGGAACCTTAAGTAGTTCGGTGGCTTATTGGAACTATCCCTCTGGCTCGCACAAACCTTTATCCATACCTCAACTCAATATGGATTATATAAACTATGAATTGCAGCTATCTAGTGAAATTTCCTCACCAAATTATTTTGATGGGTGGGTGCTTAATTCAAATTCTCCGGTCACTGGTGCGGTATTAAATATTATTGAAGATTCTATTGTTTTGGAGATAGACGAATATAATACAGATTTTGATTGGGAAAACTTTGAAGTGGAAGTGTTTGAAGTGCATACGCAAGAATATGACAAAATAGCCACACCGTCAAGTCCGGCAACCAAATGGAAAAAGGAATACTTAGTTCCTCTATATTTTAAGAAACAAAAATCACAAGTTCAAGGAAATATTTTATTAGAACCAGACGAAATTATAGCGCAAGAAAATACCTATATTGATTCTAATTATGTTGAATACTATTTTGATATTTTTGCTGATAATGAGATCGACCAGAAGCTACTCTGTTCCCTCAAGCCAGCAGATAAGTCACAAGGAATTTTCTCATCTAGATTGTTAGAATGTAACGAATTAGAAAATCAGAAAAAAATAGGAATAGATAATCTTTATGATACGGTTGACGAGGAGGTTTGTGATTAGATATGGCAACACCACGAATAAATTTTGAACCTTTTTTGCCTGTCGTCAAGGTCAAGAAAGTAACTTTAGAAATCCAACCGGATGCGAGTGCCAACGCATACTTGTCAAATATTAATTATGCAGAAGCATTCTATAATAAGAATCCTCATATAGATGCGGGTAGGAGCAACGTATCAATCTCAAGGCGCGGTTTCGCAGCTCAAGCAATCAACGTTGGAGCTTTGTCACCCAAGACTCGTGTGGTATTAGATCTGTCAATTTCGGTTCCCGTAGGAAGCACCTCCCTTGATTCAAGCACTGTTCGCAATAGTATCCTGATTAATGTTATTACAACAACAAACTCAGAAACTTATAAAAAAATCCTTAAGAATCCCGTTGCATTGGCTGAACAAAAACAACCTAACACTATAAAGACCGTTTCTTTAAGTTCTTTAATAAGTTCTATGGACTTGAGCACCATACAAGAAACCCTTGCTGACGGAACAAGAGTGATGACATATTCATTTCGATTTGATGATGTATCTTTGATTGATGGTCAACTCAATGATCTTGGAATTATTGCCTACTCATCAATTTCAAAACTTTCAACTTCTATGGGTCGCCTTACACCCCCGATCATTAACAAAGCAGTAAGTCAGAAATCGGGCTTACTTGTGGTAGAAAATGGAAAAATAGTTTCTACATCCCAGATATATCGCGAACGTGATGGTCGTGTATGGAATGGTCCAGTTCATTATGGCAAAGTTGATCGAATAGATATTGCGAAGAAGATTACGATTCTTAAAGAGTTGGATTTATCTGCCCCATCAAATCGCTTAATTAAAAACAAGATGCGAGAAAGAAAGATTAAAAATTTAGAAGATATTTTAGTTTTTTTCAGCACTGAAGACAAGAAAGACCTATGGATGACTGGTCACGAAATGGAGCCAAAATATGTACCAAGCACTTATCAAGTCTCGGACATTTCGAAATGGGGCATTCACAAAGTTATTGTACCAGAAATTATTTCTTTACCAAGAGTTCAAGATTTTAGAACCTTTAACGAAATAGAAAATATTGAATTTGATTTTGCTCACATTGAGAACGCAGCCTTGGGCGCAATAAAAAACAATTTACGCAATTCTAAAATTGATATCAACACACAAGATACATATTTTTCTGATTTATTTCTCACACGAGATATTATGGATCAAGCCAGATTTTTCTTTACTATTGATTGGCAAAGGATGTTGCTTGATAATTCAGTGTTTGGGAAGATTTTTGAAAAAAGATCTTCTGTGGCTCTTGACAATCTTCTAAATAAAAGCAAGATAACCTCCTTTAGAATTTTTCGACACAGGATTCAAGGTAGTAGTGAGGCTGGGGCAAACCCAATTGTAGTGCCAAATCCCGACTATACAATGCCAGCATATGTGAGACAGAAGCCATTTTCTGAAAATCAAATTGATGAAATGCTTTTTGAAACAAAGGATTCTCTTACGACCACCGGAATAATACCTGTTTCCAAAACTTCAACAAATGATAATGTAATTTCAGAAATCTCAAACACTTCTCTTGGCTTAACAATTGATGGCGGAAGGCATTTGCCTAGTTACACGCTGCGACACTTTGAGGGAATCGATGGCTCTATAAAAAATATTACTGATGGCTATTATCAATATCGAATTGAATTTGAAATGCTAGACAAGTCGGTTTCGGTTCTTGATGACATACGATCACAACTTGATATAAACCTAAAAGGCATTCGTAAATATTACAATGAAGCAACAAAAGTAATGAGAACTATTCCGGGCATCCCGGCGCAAGATGGAAGTCCTTATTTGGGCGGGACAATCGCCGGTCGCACTGAACAAATTTATCAACGTGGTGAAGTGCAGACAGGAAACTTCAATTCAAAAACAAATTTTTTTACATCAGAGTTCTCAGAGGTTTATGCTCCCGGTGGACAGTTGGTGGTGGAATTCGCATCAACTATAAGCAACAACTCTCATGGATTAGTAAGCATAATAAAATTATTGGCGAGCGATCACTCTTATAAAAATCTTAATTGGGCCAACATTGAAACTACTTTGTTAAACTATCTAAATCCTTGGAGCGCGACACCTTCGAGCATAAACGCGGTTATGCGCTTGATGGAAACTATATCAAATAATTTAGAATCCATCATTGGAACAATTAGAAGCAGGGAAAGACAAGAGACACGAAATGAAGATGGTGAAATAATATCCATTGGGTTTGATGAAAAGCAAAATCCTGCGTCTAAAGATCGCAGCTATAAAATAAAAAATACCCCACAAGCAATTTTCAATGCGAACCTTATGACTAATCTGGGCTTTGATTTTTTGAATACAACAACGACAACACAAAACGAAAGCGGACTAAACACAATCTCTTATGCCGATTATTCTACATATTCCACACAGCAATACACCAACTTATTTCCGTCTTATAATTCTTCATTTCAGATCGTTCCCCTAGGTGGTTTTTTGGCTGGTAATACACCTGGCGATAACATAAAAATGGGAAACACTGAAGGTGTTTTCTTTTCCCCTTATCGTATAGTAGTGCCTGGTGGTTCAGTTTCACTTCAAGACAGTAATTATGAATCAAGTGATTTTCTTAAGCCCGTGTCATATTCTTTACTAAAGTCGCGCACCAATAACAATTTTTTAGAAACATTGGTCGAAGGTGCTGGAACTTCAGCACTTGTAAATGATAAAGTGCTAGCCAATGACTTATCAAATTATTTTTCAACTTATCACAGTGCGGAGATTGTAACTCCCGACATTGGTGGAGAGGGCGGATTTTTATTGAACTTACAATCGCAATACCCCAACGGAACATCTCCTGGCCCGGAAGCTGCCAGTTTTGCGGATTCTTATTATAAGGGGCTAAGAAAATTATCAAACCAGCGCAGATACATTTCATATGAATTTTATTTAGACGTGCTCAAGGAATCCACTTCCCCAGACTTAAATCCACGCTTACTTACAAAAAATATGTCATTGGATAAATCTTCTTTTGATTTGAGTGAACAGAATAGTTCTGCTAGTTTATTGATTTCCCAAGCGGTCGCGGCCCGAAACCCTCCTAACGATGCCATAGAACGTAGCTATGAATCTTCTTATTTGAGAGATGTGCCACCACAAACAAAGACACTTTTATATTATAATGTTCTAGCAGACTCGGCGACTTCGCGCCTAAGCCAAGCAGCGAGAGATTTTTTTGCCAAAATTGAAAATAATGTTATACTATACCCTGAGTTTATGTATCGCACTCAAACTATTAATAAGATGGAACACCTCGCGGGTTATAACGTCGGTGTGATCATGAACCCCAACAACCCCCGAGTTACAAACCTGAATGCATCTTCGTCTCCGCGACCGCCGCCTACACCCATTTTTCGTGTTCTCCTAAAGCAGCCAAATTGGAGAAGTTCGCTTGTTAGAGAATCATTTTTTAAGCCTCGTTGGGACACTTATGCTCCATTCTGTCGCTCTACAGCATATGTAAATAATACGGTTTTATTATCAAGAAATTCAAATTATGATTTGCCCACTTACGATGAATATTATCGCGTAGAGATTCCGGGCGTAGGAGGGGGTCCATAATGCCACTGAATTTCATCCACAAAAAGAAGTTTCTTTTTCGTAATAAAGAACTTGTGCCTATTCAATATTTCCACGAAGGAGAATGTACGGGGTCGAATGGACCTAACTCTCCATTGGTACAATATTCTTATTGGGGAACTACTCCGCAACTATATCTACCTTATGTTGTAACCCAGAAATCACCGAATGACATAGATATTCTTCGCACTGCATATAATAAATTTTGGACACGACCAGTAATAAATAGCCCAGCACGGTATGGAAACTTTCCCGCTAGATACTATTATGATAATAGGTTTGCCGCAAGCCCAGACCAGACCGATGCTTTTGCCACGCCATCAACCAATCTTTCTGATCGAGACGATGATTTAGGTTTGGCGATTTGCTTTACGGATGATAGACCTTATAATACACTAGCAGAGTTTCGAAATCTAAATAACTCTAATCTTCAATCCCGTGTTATTCCGTCTTCCTTATTGCTGAGTGATAACTATACGGCTTTTCCGTGGAACAGCGTTGAAGCTTCTCCACCTAGCAACCCAACATTTCTATCCTCTAAGAGAGAAAAATATACTATACAAATAACCCCACCACTAACGCCTTGGAATTTCACTCCCGCACAATTACAAGAGTTTATAGATTTTCCAAATGAGAGTGTGCCTGAGTGGTGGAAGGATAATACCAAGTGGGCTCTCTTTGTTAAGGAAAAGTTTCATGAAAAGAGTTACGAAGATACTAGCTTTAGTATGTGGATTCCCTTTGAGGATAAGGAAATCAATGAGGGATCACCGGATATTCCTTCTTCGGTGAGGGATGTATATGCTAAGATAACTCCTTCGTATAACTTCTATATAAAATCTTATGAAGAAACAATCGCGGATTCAACTATTCCAGAAAGTTTATTGCCGAATCTTTATGCCTTTGCTTCTGAATTTGATAATAGATTTTTAGACGGTGACAACTCCCGGTTTAGTCGATTAATAAACTTACAAAATGACAGGGGAGAAAATCAGATCACTAAGACATTTGTTGATATTATTGGTCCCAATGGTCGCAAAATCGGAGAAACTGACAAGGGTCAATATTTTGAAACATGGTCCGATAAGATACAGAATTTTCCCGATCCCAACACCACATTTAGTAAACTAAAAAGTCAATATGAAAATGTAGCACTTCCAATTTCAAATACACGAATGCTTGAGGACCACAAAGGAAACGAAATCCTTTTCCCTATGAACATTAAGATAGACTTTGTAACGGATGTTCAAACTAAATTTGCTGACCTAGTGGAAAGTAACGGCCTTTTCCCACTTCTAATAAAAAATATTTCCGAGTTTATCAATGGGATGACTGGGGTGGGTGCCTCAAGGGGATTATATAGTTTTGACTATTGGTTCAATATAGCTACAGAAATGTGCGAATATGTTAATAAATTTGCTCCCTCCACTCAGTTTTATTTAGGCGGCTTCATAGATGGGGTTATTGACCCAACCCAACTACAGGACGAATATAAAGATCTCTTTGACGATCTGGAAGAATTTAGAATAACATTTCTTGGTCGTATCCGTGAAGACCTTGACCTACTATCCAACCCGGCAAATGCGTTAGACGTTCTGTTGCGAATGAATTTGTTTGCAGCCGAATTAGATAAACTGGTTGAGCCAACTTCTAATCAAGGCCATTTTAGATCGTTCAAAGAAATCTTACAGGGCAAAGAAGCATATTCAGAAACGCTATTATACCGCATAGAGAAGGTTGATGCCGATGTCCCGGATCAAACCATACAGAATTTTTGGTTTCCTAATTCAAGCAAGATTGATGTTATGAGCTACATTGACACTCAAGTAAAATACAATAAAAGATATCGCTATAAGATCTGGGCTTATCAAATGGTTATTGGCAACAAGTATGAATACAAGGTTAATAAAATTGGTGGCATAAGTAATGCGACGGTAGTATACCCATCGGGCAAACAAGGACCGTTCACGCCCCCTCCGCCTCCTTCTAGGCTTGGCGACTTTCTTGCTCGCCTTTGTGTCTTCAACGAGCCCCTTATAAAAATAATAGAGGTTCCTTATTATGATACAAAAATTGATTACCCCTTGGGGATAGCAGTTGTTGATACTCCACCTGTAAGACCTGATATTAATATAATTCCTTATCAAGACACCGGGGATAAAATTTTGTTGTGGCTCAATGGAAGCGTGGGAGACTATTGGGAGGAACCCATTAGCGTTTTGCCATCGGATGATTTCAGCGAAATGTTACGTCTTCATGGGCGTGACACAAATAGTAACAATACGCCGGATGAAGTTCATTTTAAGAGCGACGATCATGTAACTGAATTTGATATTTTTAGATTGGAACACAGACCAACCAAATATACCGATTTTACACAAGGAGCACATACCAAGATATTCGCCGCTCAAGGTTCAACTTCCGCAGGTTTTGTAGACGACATCAAACCAAATACAAAGTATTATTATTGTTTCCGCGCAATAGATAATCATAATCATACTTCAAATCCTACTTCAGTATATGAGTGTGAAATAGTTCAAGACAACGAGAACATTTATTCTTTAATACAATTGGTGGATATGGACGTAGACGTTGGACGACAAGTCTCAAAACCCGTTAGAAGATTTTTACAAATCAAACCATCTTTTTCTCAAGCTTTACTTAATGAGAGCGAGCTATCAGCGAAAGTAAAATCAATCAGTTCAGCGAACAACGATTTTCAACTAGAGGGAGACAATTCTGCGACTGTAACTGCTCAACTTGGAAAAGGACAACAAAGTATTTGGGGCGAACCAAGCAACGGAAGAAAATTTAAAATAAGATTATCTTCAACAAAGAGTTCAAAAAAGTTAGATATTAATGTAAAATTTAAAACAACACAAACAACTTCGAATGAATAAGGAAATTTTAGCCCATGGTAAAATGGTGTAAAACAAAAAAACAAACTATTTATTTGTAATTATGGGAGATAAACATGGCATTTCTTGACAATAGCGGCGACATTATATTGGACGCAGTTTTAACAGATACGGGACGATATAGGCTCGCGAAGGGCGATGGCTCATTTAGGATCACAAAGTTTGCGCTTGGTGATGATGAAATAAATTATAAACTTTATGACAAGGATAACTCCAGTGGTTCGGCTTATTATGATTTAGAGATTATGCAAACACCAATCTTGGAAGCGTTTACAAACAACACGTCAATGCTACAGTATAAGTTACTCTCTATTCCCAGAACAAATTTGCTTTACTTGCCTGAATTGAAAATAAACAGTAACACTGCTCTTGACTCATCAGTTGTTGCGGCGAACCAAGGATATGCGGTGGCAGTCACACAGGCAACCGTTACCGAAATGCAGGCTAACAATCCACTCGGAACCTTTAACGGAGAAAATTGGGATAGGTCAGCGATAGCCAAAATTGATCAAGGCTTAGACACAACGGAAATAAGTTGGCAATATGAACTTGATCAGGATCTCAAAGAAACCCAATATATTATCGAGATTGATAGTCGGTTGGGGATTATCGCCAGCACATCCGATGGAACAAATGCCACGATTTCTTTTATTGACGATGACAATATCGCCAGCTATTACTTGTCACAGGAAACAGATCCACAATTTATTGTCAACAACAAGCAATATATCGGCACGGACGCACTATGGAACAACAGCACCTTGATTGCTGCCCCCTCTATTGCGACAATCCAGGGACCACAAGGAACCACACTGTTCTTTTCTATAAAGTCTACCCTGGAATTAATTTCAAGCAATTTCTTGTTTACGCAAATCGGCGGAGATTTAGATATCGCAGATGCAGCCGTAGCTACCGCCTGGGGTCTTACCGGGGCAACAGGAACATATAAATATATTGATACAATCATTAAAATCACCGGAGCAACAACCGGCTATAGATTAGACATCCCCGTTCGATTTATAAAACAGATCACAACATAAGGAAAACACGATGGCAACAGTTTATAAAACTTTTCTCAATAACGATATAAAGAGCACAAGAACGCTTTTACACGAAGCAATTCCAATTACCGGAGCGATTGTATCTGGAACATATACCGGGTCGCTTGGAGAGGAGCTAAATATTAAAAACTATGCTCACGGAATGTTTCAGTCAGTTTATGATTATCCTTATCTTAGTTCATCAGCCAACCACATTTTTGATTTGACGGTTGGATACTCCTCTGACTCGGAACTTAGTTCATCGACGAATGTTCAAAATGCTAAAAAGATCAATATGTATAATCAAATGGCATCGACACTCATGGGTTACGATACTGCTGGAGATGTGATTTTGTTTGATGTAGATGGTGATATTGCGTCTGCTGGAGCCAAAATCAGAGAAGCCGTTTTTGTAAACTTTGCTAGGCTACTCCAAAAAGATGAAATCAAAAAAGGATCGTTTCAAATGATTATCGGAAGTGGTTCGGCTTATGCTAGTCCTTTCGGTGGGCTTTTGACCTTTGGAGACACAAACGCACAAAATTCTTTTAAGGTGAATAGTGCCGTGGGTGAATATGGAATCTTAACTTGTTCTTCCCCAGCAACTTGTGTCACTGGCACATACTCCAAAGCTGGACTTATTTTTTATCAAGCCGGAATTGCAGTTCTTACTGCTTCCATATTTGATGGGTGTAATACAGGATCAATGAAAGTTGGCGCACTTATGGATGCGTTGCCAGCGGTCACTACAATTAGTGGTGCCCTTACTGGAACGTCCATTTCTGGAACGTGTGATATGTTTAGGCACCGTGTTCAAAACATATCATTCAATAACACAACTGAACTCAATTCTACTATTCATTTTTGTCGAGCAAATAATAGTGATTTCAATTATAGTTCCAATCCTTCATATTTGAGTGAAAGCAAGATTCGTGTCAAGAATTCTCAATTGGACGCGCCGGTATCTTATATCACCACAGTTGGTCTTTACGGCGCAGACAATGAATTGTTGGCAGTCGCCAAACTTAGTGAGCCCCTTAAGAAAGATCCAACCAACGAAATGATTTTACGAGTTCGCCTGGATTATTAGTTACTAACTAATTACCTTTAGCCATGTCCTTGTATAAATTTGATCGGAACGATCTTTTCTACAATCGTATAAAGACTTATCCTGCACTAGATTTTCATATCTATAGTGGGACAGTAATATACAACAAAGACACTCAATACACAGGCCCACTCAGCAACGCTAACATAACTCATGTTTCGGCTGGCAATATTAGTCTCTATGAGATGAATGTAGATCGACCGACAGGTGAGTTGATTTATCCGTTCATTACAAAACAAGGCTCGCTCACTTCTTTTAGAACCATTTCTACTACAGCTTACAATAATGATTTTGCCTATGGCGACACAATAACTGGCAGTTATCCTCTATCTTCTAGTCTTTCTTTTGAGAGGTTTGATACTGGCGTAACAGGTTCGGCGTGTAAATATTATAGGGATGCGCTTGAGAATACTTTCAATAAATATGCGTGCCTTAGTCCGAGTTATCTTTATAGTTCTAGCCTCGGAGACAAAGCTACACAAGAAATAAAAATAATAAGCATTCCCTCTATCTTCTACGGGTCGTCTATCAAAAAAGGTTCTTGCTCTCTAAAATTTTATATCTCAGGAACCTTGGTCAATGAATTAAGAGATGACATATATAATGGAGAATTGCGTCAAGTAATCTCCGCATCCACGGCGGATTCAGCTTCGGTTGCGGGTGTTGTTTTATATAATGAGGGATTTATTGTTCTTACAGGCTCGTGGGCTCTTTCTACCCATACTGAAGACTATGGTGCTGGCGGGTCAACTAACCCGAGATGGCTGGACTTTGGTTATACAGGATCTACTGCTTTGTCATCGAGTTTTCAAATGGCTTTCAGCGGGACAAACTATGTACCAACCCTAACTATGCTGACACACATGCCAAAGGGTGAACTTAACTTTTCTAATAATCCTACATTTATAGAGTATGGTCAACAAGTAACAGGCACAGCGGCAAACTCTGGTTTTATCACAGGCTCTAGTTTATATTTGGAAAATAAAAATCTAGCCATTAAAAATATTGTAAAAACTAATTTTCCAGATCCGACTGGTTCTTTTTCTCCGGTCACTTATATAAACAAGGTCGGCATATTCGACAAAGACAAAAACTTAATTGCGGTAGCAAAACTGGCTAGTCCAATTAGAAAACGAAATATTGATGAGTTTACTCTTAAACTTAAGCTCGACTTCTAGTATAATAAAATTATGATTTTGGGACTTGATATATCCACGAGCATTACGGGATATACTGTTCTTTTGAATAACGGACAAATCGCAGAGATAGGCCACTGGGATACAAGAAATAAAAACCACTTCACCGATCTCTTTTCCAAAGCCCTTTACATCAAAGATAAAATAAATAAACTAAAAGACTCTTATCCATTTGAGAATATTTTTATTGAGCCCGCGCTTAATATGTTTATGATGGGAAAGTCATCTTCTCACACAATCGCAACTTTATCAAAGTTCAACGGTATTGTGTCTTGGCTATGTTATGAGGCATTTGATATAATCCCAGAATACATCCCTGCAATCTCCGCAAGAAAGAAATGTGGAATTACTATTAAAAGAGGAACCAAGGCAAAAGAGCAGGTTATGAATTTTCTTATTGACAACGAACCCCACTTTACTGTAGAGTATGGAAGAACAGGTAAGCCAAAGCCATATTGTTATGACCAGGCTGATTCCTTAATAATTGCGAGAGCAGGTTTTGAATGTCTGAAAGAAAAGTTAGAATAATTGAAGATTTCCTTGGATCTTATTCCAAATCAAAAGATGAGTTTCTTTTTTATTGCCCCAAGTGCAAACACCACAAACCAAAGTTTTCAGTAAATTTCGACAAGAATGTTTTTAAGTGTTGGGTCTGCGATTATAACGGTCGCAGGATTTCGCATCTTGTTTCATCTTATGGAAAACCAAAAAACCGTTCCGAGTGGAAAACACTTTGCGGAATTGTTGACATGTCCGATCTGGAAAAGCCGGAAGAAGAAAAGATCATCGTCACACTTCCAGAAGAATTTATTTCTTTAACCAAAAAGAAACCTACTCCGCTTTCTTTGCCAGCCAGAAATTATTTAAAGACCCGAGGCATTGACCGCGAAGATATTTTGTGGTGGAAGATTGGATATTGCCCAGACGGGCAGTATGCCAAAAGAGTGATCGTGCCTTCATTTGATCTTGACGGAAACATTAATTATTTTATTGCTAGAGGATATAGCGACGACTGGATGAAATATAAAAACCCACCAGCAGAACGCGACTTCATCTTTAACGAACTGTATCTTGATTGGGATAAAGACATCACAATTGTGGAAGGTGTGTTCGACGCAATAAAGGCAACCAACGCAATTCCTTTGCTTGGCTCTACACTACGAGAAAATAGCTATAGTTTTCAAAAGATTGTGGAGAACTGCGATAAGATATATATTGCCCTGGATGATGATGCCCGCGCAAAAGAGTTTAAAATAAGCAAACTATTTATGTCATATGGCGTGGATGTTTACCGGGTTGATACTTCGGGGTTTGGAGACATTGGAGAGATGGATAAGGAAACATTCCAAGCTCGCAAGAAAACTTCCACTTTTGTTTCTTTAGACAACTATTTATTGGAGAAACTTTCGTTTTAATCAGAGAAACAAATGAAGCTTTTAATGGAAAACTGGCGTGAGTATTTGAACGAGGAAGCTGTCACCGACACTACGAATTTGGGTATGCTTATTAACTCAAGTAGGGACGGTAAGTATTTGTTACTCTTTGACACAGAGGAGTTTATAAATTCGATAGGAAAAAATAAATTGAAACCCAAACCTAGTGATTTCGACGAGTGGGATGAGCAAGATCAGTTTATGTTCCATCGACAAAATCGGAAAAATGATCCACTTGAAAATAAGACAGTCCAAAAAAAGATTTCTCAAAGCATTAAGGGAATCATCGATGTGGAGATATGGGCTGAACGCGGTGTGCCGTGTTTTGCGGCTGGTAAGAAAATATTTACAATCAAGAGAAGCGCGGCAAGAAATGGGTATGGTCCACTTCTGTATGATACGGCACTTCTTTATACTAAGTCAGTAGCGGGGGGATTAATGGCGGATAGGTTTGCTCTTTCAAAACCCGCTCAAAATATCTACAAACAGTGGCTTGCAAGAGGAACCGGAGCGACGGGAATAAAAATTAAAGCTAGAAAATTTGACGATATAGACGATCCACAAACAAAACCGAAAGGAGATGATTGTTATATACATCCCGAAACGGGAAAAGGAAAAGCCGACCCCGCATCCAACTATGTTTATTCTACAAAGTCTTCAGCCACCCCAGTTCGTGTGCTACAAAAAAAAGCAAGAACTTCTATAAAAGAATTTATCAATCGCGCATATTCAGGTGGCTCCCCATATGCAACACCAGAAGAACTTGTAAACACTATAGAAGAAATGCTTTACGATGGTGGTAGTAACCTTTTTGATAAGTTATATAAAGGGTAGTGTTTTACTTCTCTAAACAACTATTTATTGGAGAAACTTTCGTTTTAATAGGAGAAACAAATGAAATTAACTAAATCAAAACTTTCTCTTGACTTAACCATATCTCCTGGTATAATGGTAAGTAATGAAGTTTGCTCACATCGCGGATACCCATATTCGCAATCTCAAATATCACACCGAATATAAGATTATATTTAATAAAATATATGAAACTCTCCGAAAAGAGAAGGTGGATTATATTGTTCATTGTGGCGACATATGCCACACCAAGACACAGATTTCTCCTGAATATGTGGAGATGACTTCTGACTTTCTTTATAATTTAGCGGAGATTGCCCCAACATATATCATCTTAGGCAATCACGACGGCAACTTAAGAAACACAAGCAGACAAGATGCAATCACTCCAATCGTAAAATCTCTTAATCATTCCAACCTACATTTACTAAAGAACTCTTGCGAAGTTGATATGGGTCACGAGTTTACCTTAAACGTGTTGAGCGTGTTTGATGAAGAAAATTGGAAAGAGCCATCCAATCCTGATCAAATAAATATTGCTCTTTATCATGGCTCCATTAGTGGTTGTCAAACAGACATAGGCTGGAAGATGGATATTGGCGAGCATGACATTTCGATCTTTGATAAATTTGATTATGCGATGTTGGGAGATATTCATCTCACAAATCAAATTATGGACAAAGCCGGCCGCGTTCGCTATGCTGGTAGCACTATCCAACAAAATCATGGCGAAGGAACTTGTAAAGGTTTCTTGATTTGGGATATTGAAAGTAAAGAAGATTTTACTGTTAGACCCGTTACTCTTACAAATCCAAAACCATTTATCTCACTACCTCTTACCACGGATGGTAAAGTTCCCGAAACTTCTGTTCCTGAAGGTGCTCGTTTGCGATTGGTGGTAGAGAATAGTATTTCTGCTATAGCACTAAAGAAGGCTGTGGATGTTGCAAAAAAACGGCACAAGCCAGAATCAATTACGGTCGTGAATAAATCTACGTTTACCAACGGTGTAGAGATAGGAGACTCCTTTCAAAAAGAAAACCTCAGAGATCTTGTAGTTCAAGAAAAACTAATTGGCGAATATCTAGAAGACTATAAAATTGATGAAGCTCTTGAAAAGAAGATCCGGGATCTAAATAAAAAATATAAACAGATTGTCGAGAACAATGACGAGACTTATCGTAATGTGGATTTTGAAATCTTGGAACTAGAGTGGAGCAACCTGTTTAATTATGGTGAAGACAATCGCATAGACTTTACCAATTATAGTGGAATTACTGGGATTTATGGTCGTAACTTTTCAGGCAAGTCCAGTATCGTTGATTCACTTTTGTATACGATCTACAACTCAATTTCAAAGAATTCACGCAAGAACCTCAACATAATCAATAACAACAAGACCGAAGGCTTTGGTCAGGTTAAGATTAGGCGAGGCAACAAAGTATATACAATCAGGAGAGAATCCAGCAAGTATCTCAAGCGGCTAAAAGGGGCAGAAACAGTTGAGGCTAAAACTGTTGTAGACTTTAAATCTTGGGACATAGCGACTGAAAAGGAAGAATCTTTAAATGGGCTTACTCGCTCAGACACCGACAAGAATATTATGAAATATTTTGGAAGTCTTGACGATTTCTTAATAACTTCTATGAGTTCTCAATTGGGTGCGCTAGCATTTATTAATGAAGGCTCTACAAGGCGTAAAGAAATATTGGCAAAGTTTTTAGATTTAGAAATCTTTGATAAAAAGTTTAAGACAGCCAAGGAAGATGCAGCCGATATCAAATCCGAGATTAAAGTTCTTGATGCGGTTGATTATGATGAAGACATAAGGATAGCCCATAAAGATCTTCTTGATAACGAAGCCGCGACGATGAAAAGAAAAAATAGTTGTGAGATATTAAAGAAGGAGGCTGTTGTTCTAAAGGATCAGATTTCAGATCTAGAAGATAAAATTCAATCAGCCCCCACAGAAATCATTGATATTCTTAATATTCGTAATTCCATATCTCAGTCAGAGAAGAGGTTGTTACTATACGAAAAAGACATAATACACAAGACTGATGAGAACATCAAAAATAAAAACAAAATTACTAAAGCTAACGATTTCATTAAATCGTTTGATGAGGATTTTCTATTTTCACAGAAGCGAAAATATCTAGAACTCGAAAAAGAACTAGTGAATATCACTTTAGATCTAAAAGCCAGTAAAACTGAATTATCTCAATTTGAGACGCGAGCGAAGTTATTGAAAGAGGTTCCTTGTGGATCTGAATTTTCACATTGTAAATTTATTCGTGATGCGTATGAAGCCAAAAATAAAATTCCATTAGTTCAAATTGGTCAACAAACTAAACAGGAGGAGTCCCAATCAATTCAAGTGGAAATGAATTCTTTAGAAATTGATAATGTAGAGAGCCATCTTGCCAAGTTTGAGGATCTACTGAAACTCAAAAAAGATTTAGAGAATCAGATACCTACTGATGAACTTTTGATAGAGAACCTATCCTCAAAGAAATTGATCATAGAACACGAAATAAGAGAACTCCAAGAGAAAGAAAAGTTTTATGATGATAATAAGGAGGTCATAGAAGATTTAGAAGGGATTGTTAAAGATAAGAACTTAAAGATTTCTGTGCTTAGGAAGTGCGGTATCAATCTAGAGGAATGCGAAAGTGAATTGTTAAGGCTTTATAAACTTCATGGGTTTAGCGAACATAGAATTCAAAATCTCGAAGTAGAAAAGACCAAGTGCGAAAACCTAAAGAATGATTATGAAGCACACGATCTGTATATGCGTTGTATGCACCCGAACGGTATTGCATATAACATAATCAAAAAGAGTTTGCCAACAATTAATAATGAGATTTCCAAGATACTTGCGAATGTAGTAGATTTCCAAGTGCTCTTTGAGACGGACGACAATCGTCTAGATATTTATATCCAACAACCAGATCGTGATCCTAGTCCATTAGAAATGGCTAGTGGTGCGGAAAAAACTGTGGCTGCGATGGCAATACGTTTGGCGTTCACAAATATTTCTTCATTACCCAAATCACAATTGTTTATTTTAGACGAGCCCGGTACTGCTTTAGATGCTGAAAGAATGGAAGGCTTTGTGCGTATTCTCGATATTACAACTTCTATTTTCAAAACTGTTATTTTAATTTCTCATCTTGATAACTTAAAAGATGCTGCGGACTCAATCATCACTATAGAAAAGAAAGATGGATATGCGAATGTTACTGCGTAGCTAACTATTTATATTTGCGTAGGAGGTACGTGAATATGAAAGATATTTTAAAAACAGTTAATGAAGGTGTTAGTGGACTTACAGGTTTGGTAATGAATTTGCTTGCTTTGGCAATTCTTGTTGAAGTAATTTATGGAGCAGGTATTTTTGGAATGGGCGTTGTAGGCAACGTTGTTAAATTAATTGAATCAATGGGATCAAGTGGTTTTGTTGGTTTGTTATCGCTCATTGTTTTACTGAGTTTATTTAACAAAGGAAAAGAGTGAACTCATCATTTGTTGATAAAGCTTTAGAGAAAGTGGTATCGAGAAAATTTACGGTTTTCTCTTTAGCCACTCTCTTTTTATATCTAGGTCCGATCAGTGGCGATCAATGGGTTGCTATTGCGTTGGGCTACATAGGAATACAGGGCATCGCAGATATTGCGACTAACTGGAAACACGGAAACTAAAATGAAAATTACAAGATCACAACTTAAGAGAATTATTATAGAGGAATCCTCAGAGTCTCGTATGGCGGATATTTCGGCAGCAGCAGCCCGAAGCGCAGCCTTGGTAACACTAAAATTGTTTTACACAGAGAAGGATGCAAAGAAGTTCATTAAGAAGCACCCGCAACGAGATAAGTTAGTTGTGGAGTATAAACCTCAAAGCGACTTTTGGGCTGTGCGGATCGCTAGGGATGATTATATCAAGGAATAAAAAATGAAACTCACAAGGTCACAACTTAAGAGAATTATTCAAGAAGAACTCCAAGAGGATTCAGGCTTTATGGACCCAGGTTCTCCTAGCGGACACACCCCAATCCCTCCGCAAAAAAAGTCAGTCCCAGGCACGAGTATGGATTCTGCGATCACTAAAATAATTCGTTTGAAGTTTAAGATGTTGGACACTAGGGATGCCAAAGAACTAAGAGAGAAAATCACGACAGCCATTAATGATGTTGTTGATAGTTTTCAACCAACCCCTCTCCAAGAAGTAGCCCCACCCGGAATGGAAGACAAAGTAAAGGCGTTGAAGGATCAAGAATGCGGCGGTAAAGATGATTGCCCCGCAGCATTTCGAATAGCGTGGGCGGAAAAAAACAAAAAGAAGAACAAATGAAAATCTTAATGGAAAATTGGCGTTCTTATTTAGAAGCCGACAAGCTTGCCGAAGCGCCCAGTCGTACAGCGAGAGCACTAGATAAGGTCAAAAATCTTCGGGATTTATTTGGCAAAGGGTGGGATAAAGCCGATGATAAACTAAAGGATGATTATTGTACGAAGACAGTTCCATCTACCCTACAATCCAGTGGGGATGTTAAAACATTTGGTGAATTACATGCTCTGTTAAAGTGTACCTTAGAATATAAAAATAGAAAAAAAGTTTTAGGAATTTTGACAAATTTTGTTCCCGGTGTTGCAGCCGCAAAAGAAATATTTTCTAATTCCGATGAGGTTTCTGAATTTGTTCTGGGAATGTATCAGGTGCCCGATGGCCAACGACCCCAAGGGAATTTAGGAAAATTAGATATGGACGATTCAGTATCGGAGATCATATCTGATAAGATCGAAAAAGCGTTTGTTAGGTGGCTTGTCTCTACAATGCAGGACGAAGGTAACTTTGAGAGGGATATTCCTGATGATTGGGATGTTACAGATCAGTTGCGGGATTTTCTTAAAAATCAAAATGATGGTCGAACTGTGACTGGTTATGAGGGCGAAGACTGAATTGGTATTGAAATAAAAAATGATCGCACTTAAAAAAATCTGGTCTTTCCTAAAGTCGTATTGGTATATACCTGTTCTCATAATAGTCGCTTTAGTTTTTCGTTCTAAAGAAAGCAAGATTGAGGAGATTATCAAAGCCGCTGATGACTCTCACAAGAAACAACTAGACGCAATCGAAGCGGCTGAGATAAATAAAAAGAAAGAGAAAGAGTGGATCGATAAAGAATATGATAATGCCATTAAAAAAATTGAAGAAAAGTATTCTAAAGAAAATAAGATACTAGACAAGAAAGAAAAGAAATTTGTAAAGTCTGTCATAAAAGAGTGGACTGATGATCCCGATCAAATGGCGGAAAGAATTACACTAGAGTTTGGATTTGAATATGAACCTAAAAAAAACAATAGCAATACTGATTAGTATTATTTTTATTTCCTCGTCGGTCATAGCCAACGCCCAAACAACCACGAGCACAAGTGCGAAATTTACTTTTCTAAACGAAGGTGATGTCGCACCATTTACAGGAACACTATTCTCAATAGAAGCAACTGCAAAACTATTAGCAGAAAAAGCGCGAGCAGAACAAGAGTGCAAACTAAAAGTAAAATATGAAACGGACATACTACAAGCAAAGTGTACGAGAGACAATGATTTACTTTCTAGCGAACTCAAGATAGAGAAAAAGAAATACAAAATCATTGTCTCGGCTCAAGATGAGGAAATCTTGCGCTTACAAAAAATTGCAACTGATGTTGGAGATTATGATATACTGTGGTTTGGCGGTGGAATAACAGTGGGAATGATTACATCAATCGCAATCTTTTTCGCCGCTAGCGAAATAGTAAAGAGATGAAAGATCCCGATCATCTTATAAAAGTTGAGAAAGCCATACAAGAGAAGTATGGTGATGAAGCAATACAGAATCCTAAAAATAATTGGGATCAAAAAAAAGAAAAAGATTACCTATCTCAAATCAAAGAGGCATCCCGAAACGAAAAGACCAAAGAGAAGGTGGAGGTTGATGGTGTTTTGTTGCCCAAGAAACTATTTATAAAAGAATCAGAGCGCACTTGCCCAGTATGTAATATTTATTCCTTTCACGGAAGGGATGATTTATATATGGCAAAGTTTAAATGTTGCTTTAAATGTTATATTCAACACGTTGAAGGAAGAGAAGAAAAATGGCTGAAAAATCAAATGTCCTAGAAATTATCCAAGGTATCCAGCAAGCGGCATCAAACGCTTTTGACGGTGCGCTTGATGAAAATGGAGAACCACTCAAGGTTGGTCTTCAAAGAGAGGAGGGTCATCCAATTCTCGATAAGAGAGTCATGGATGGATTTGGTGTAACCTTTCACGGCAATATGCTCACCATCAAGTATCAGGGTGAAGTCACCTTGCGTGAAGTCTACAAGGGTGATTATGAAGGAGAGATCGAACAACGACTCCAAGATATTGCCAACTTTCTAAAGAAGGAATATAAAAAGATTACAGGTAATGGACTTACTCTCACCAAGCCAAAAGACAGTGAGCCCCATATGATTGTTCAAACTACGAGCAAGGTAAGGTCTTGGGTACAAGCCCAACAAGAATATAAGATTGGTGGAATCCCAGATGAACCCGAGCTAGGGCACACGGTAGAAGAACGCCTAGATACGAGCATCAAGAATTGGCTTGGTCTTGGAAAAGATAAGTTCCCAAAAACCAAGAAGCCAGAAAATGTGTCTGGAAAGCGAGACGAAGAACCTAAAAAAAAAATCAATGAAGCGGAAGAACTAGAACTGGGAAAGGAAAAGGTTTCGAGTTCATCAGCAACGACATCGCAACGCGCAGACCTTTCCGCAGCATCCGAGCTAAACAAAGGTATTTCAGATCAGGAGCGAGGTTTGATTCAAAATGTTGTCAAGATTCTAAGAAAATATGCCCAACAGGGAAATCTGGCATCGGGAAGCGAACTTACTTTATTAAAAAAAGTTATCGTTCCTTTACAAAAGAAGCTAAAACAAGTCTCAAATAAAAACTAATTATTGTGTATGTCTCAGTATCTTTCCAAAAAAGAACTTGTCCGAGAACTTGTTAAGTGCGGCAAAGATCCAGTTTATTTTATAGACAATTATTGTAAGATTGCCCACCCTCAACGTGGTCAAATTGCATTTAAGACCTGGGACTTCCAAAAAGATCTTTTACAGAAGTTTAATGACTACCGTAACAACGTTATTTTAAAATCCCGTCAAATGGGTATTTCAACAATTACAGCCGCATATGTTTCGTGGATGCTTCTTTTTCATCGTGATAAAAATGTTCTTGTTATTGCAACGAAATTTAGCACAGCAGCCAACCTTGTAAAAAAAGTAAAAGCGATGATCAAATTATTACCTCCTTGGTTTGATCAGATCGCCAAAATTGCCATTGATAATCGTTCATCATTTGTTTTGAGTAACGGTTCTGAAATTAAAGCAACGTCCACTTCGGCTGATGCTGGTCGCTCTGAAGCACTCTCATTGTTAGTAATTGACGAAGCCGCCCATATCGATGGCTTCAGTGAATTATGGACAGCACTTCAACCTACAATGGCAGCGGGCGGCCGTTGTATTGCCTTGTCTTCTCCTAATGGGGTGGGCAACTGGTTTCATAAAACTTATGTTTCTGCCCAAGCTGGCGAAAATGATTTTCACCCCACGATCCTTCATTGGACATTACACCCGGAAAGAGATCAAGCCTGGTTCGATGAAACAACTAGAAACCTTTCGCGCCGTAAAGTTGCACAAGAGTATGAGTGCAACTTTAATGCTTCAGGCGAAACAGTTATTCACCCGGATAATTTAAATAAGATGGCACTAGCTTGTCGCAGTCCAGAACACCAAACAGGTTTTGATAGAAACTTTTGGATCTGGGAACAATATGATCCAGATAACAAGTATCTATTAGTTGGTGATGTTTCACGAGGCGACGGCGCTGATTATTCAGTGTTTCACATTTTTAATACAAACACGATGGTTCAGGTTGCCGAATATCGAGGCAAACCTACGACTGATTTGTTTGCGAGGATTTTATTTGATGCTGGAAAAGAATATGGAAATGCGATGCTGGTTGTTGAAAACAACAATATCGGTTTCTCGGTATTGGAAAAACTCATTGATGCCGGTTATCCAAATTTATATTATTCTACTAAAGGAACTCATCAATATATTGAACAATATGAAGCCGAGCAAATTTCTAACTCTGTTCCAGGCTTCACCACTTCACAAAAGACACGACCGCTCATCGTCGCCAAGTTAGAAGAATTCGTTCGCAACGAACTAATTACTATAAATTCGGAGAGGACTTATCAAGAACTAAAAACATTTGTATGGAGAAACGGAAGACCAGAAGCACAGCGAAGCTATAATGACGACCTAGTTATGGCTCTGGCTATAACTTGTTGGATTAGAGATACGGTCTTACAGGAGAATACCCGCGACTTACAATTTAAGAGGGCAACACTGAACGCGATGATTGTATCAAACACAAAACTAAATACTACAATACCCGGCATGACCGGCTACAAAAGTGTGGAAAGTAGTGATAGAATACAAGAAGCTAAAAAACTTTATGAAGACTTCGGCTGGATTATAAAAGGATAGAAATGGAAAATAAAAGAAACCCCAACAATGATCAGAACCCATTGTACCGCGCACTAACTAGACTCTTATCTGGTCCTATTACTGATCGGCGAAAGCAAAACCCACGTCAGCTTAAGCGTCGTCAGTTGAATAAATATAGTTTTACATCTCCTGGTGGCTTGAGCTTTAAAAAGCAAACTCATAATCCTTTTGATAATTTTAGAACAGCCGCATATCAAAACGTCAACCGAGCGGAGCGATATATTGATTTTGATCAAATGGAATACATGCCCGAGATTGCTTCAGGGTTAGACATCTATGCAGATGAAATGACCACATCGTCAGCAATTCAAAAACTACTTCTAATCAATTGTCCCAACGAAGAAATCAAAGAGATATTATCACAACTGTTTTATGATGTTTTGAATATTGAGTTTAATATTTTTGGATGGTGTCGATCAATGTGCAAATTTGGGGATATGTTTCTATATCTTGATATTAACGAAGAATTGGGAATCACCAACGTCATTGGACTTCCGTCTATGGAAGTAGAAAGAATGGAGGGTGAAGATAAAACAAACCCCAACTATGTTCAATTCCAATGGAACAGTGGTGGCCTTACTTTTGAGAATTGGCAAATAGGACATTTCCGAATTTTAGGAAACGATAAATATGCTCCTTATGGAACTTCTGTTTTGGAGCCTTGCCGACGCATTTGGAGACAACTACAACTATTAGAAGATGCGATGATGGCTTATCGTGTTGTGCGCTCACCCGAGCGACGTGTTTTTTATGTGGATGTTGGTGGAATTCCTGAAAAGGAAATTGAACAGCATATGCAACGCATTGTAACACAGATGAAAAGAAATCAAGTTATTGATTCTCAAACTGGTCGTGTTGATTTGCGCTACAACCCCATGAGCACCGATGAAGATTATTTTATCCCTGTTCGCGGAGGAGCTTCTAATACGAGAGTTGAAAGTCTTCCAGGCGGAACTTACACGGGTGATGTGGACGATGTAAAATATTTGCGTGATAAACTATTTTCTGCGTTGAAAGTCCCACCATCATACCTTACGCAATCAGATGAAGGTGGTGACGAAAAAACTACCCTTGCACAAAAGGATGTGCGTTTTGCCAGAACAATACAAAGGCTTCAAAGAAGTGTGGTATCAGAACTGGAAAAGATTGCGGTTGTTCATTTGTATACACTAGGCTTCAAAGGAAAGGATTTATTATCTTTTAAATTACATCTCAATAGCCCTTCTAAAATTGCTGAACTTCAGGAATTAGAGCATTGGAGAACAAAATTCGAAATTGCTGGTGCTGCGACTGAAGGATACTTTAGTAAACAATGGGTAGCAAAAAATCTTCTCAATCTATCCGATGAAGAAATTGTTCGCAACCAGCGCGAAATGTTTTATGACAAGAGATTTGAAGCCATGCTTGAGGGCACCGCTGAAGAAGGCGGAGACGCAGAAGGCGGCGACGACTTTGGTGATGACCTTGGTGGTGATGACCTCGGTGATGACCTCGGTGATGACCTCGGGGATGATGAAGACAGCGGCGAAGACGAAACGTTATTGGCTGAACCGGGGAAGCGCAATGATATGAAGTGGAGAACTCAAAACCCAAAGCCCCACCATACACCAAAGGATAAAGGAAAAGCATACATCCCAGAAAAACATGATGATCGAGAAGAAGCCGGAAGAAGAAAAAACATGATGGGGAAAGTGGCTTCCGAGATGGGAAAGAATACACAAAGAAATGTTTTCCCAGGTCTTGATGGATTTAAGCAACAATACAAAGGGATAAAGGAAAATACCGAAACTAATTATACTGAGGACTCCAAGGTAGAAAACGAAGTTTTAAGTAATAGTAGAGAAATCCAACAAATTATTGAGAATTTGGAGAAAAGAGAAGAAGCAAAAAATGGTAAAATTTAAACACAACAAGAAAAAGAATAGTGCCTTTTTATATGAGGCTCTGGTTATAGAATTAACAAAAGCAATCTTGAAAAAAGATGAGAGTTCCAAAACACAAATAGCCTCTCTGATAAAAGAATCTTTTAGGTTTGATACTTCTCTCCATCAAGAATTGAAACTATATCATTCGCTGACAAAAACTCAAAATGCTCACCCTCGCACGGCAGAGAGAATATTATCGGAAGTGCTTAAGCAGAGAGAGGTTATTGATAAGAAACGACTATTATCGGAACAAAATAAACTAGTTCGCAAAATCAAGAAAATGCTTCCAGAAGACACTTTCAATAATTTTGTTCCTAACTATAAATCTCTTGCTACTATTTATCAAATCTTTAATCAACGCAGTACCATAAAAACAAAAGTTCTATTAGAGAATCAGATCATAAAAGGAATGATCTTATCTGAAGCTAAAGACAAAGATCAAATGGTTCCTATTGACAACTTGGTATATAAGACTTTTACTAAAAAGTTTAATGCTGAATACTCTGGTGAACTCCTGAAAGAACAGAAGGAACTATTATCTAAATTTGTTTCTTCCTTTGTGGACAACGGTCTTCGTCTAAAGTTATATTTGAACGAGGAGATATCTAGACTGAAAAAGGATTTGAAAAAATCTTTAATGATGGAAGAAATTATAAGTGATGCGGCTATGACAAAAAAGGTTCAAGCCATAATAGAATCCTTAGAAGAATTTAAAAATGAAGAACCAAAAAAGGAAATGATACAAAAAGTGATCAAGGTACAAGGCTTGATACATGAGATAAAATCCGATGGCGTCAATTAAAATAAATGTTACTCCTGATGCCTTGAGCGCAGAAGAAATCAAAGAAGAAAGTGAAACACACCCACAGATTTCTTTGATTGCTCGTAAGACCGTTGATGGAAAAATTATGGTTTTGGATCATAAGGACTTGGATATTGTTATTGACCACGCAAACAAGAAGATTATTACATTTCCAAAAAATGAAATGAGTGATGAAATCTACCAGATTCAAAATAATTATTTCAATTTCCTGTCACAAAAAGGCGTCGTCGAAAGATCATCAGTCCATGCGGGTGATGTATATGCGAGCATTCAGGGGAGCTATCCTGAAGCCATTGACGAGGGTGTAGATGCTACACAAGTCGTGCTTCTTTCTACTTATCAATTCATAGAACAAGAAAGACCAAAGTTTGAAGCAGAAGAAAGATACGAAGAAGAAATTGATGATTGGTATACGGAGCCCGACGCAGAGGATTCGACTGTATTAGGGGAAGTTCCTGAGTCACCAGACAAGGGCTCAATCAACCCAAATAATCCTTGGACATATTATTCCGGCTATTATTCATGAGCCTAGTATATTTTGTTTTAGCCGCTTATGGCTTAACGCAACTCTTAGTGTATGCTAAAATATTTGACAAAATCAGACCATCATATCATTTGTTTCATTGTCCCATGTGTATAGGGTTTCATGTCGGATGGTTTTTGTGGGCGATAAACGGACAAACAGAACTATTTACTTATGAATATTCCATAACCACGGCACTTATTTTGGGGTGCGTGAGTTCTGGAACTTCATATATTGGAAACATGATCTTTGGAGATCAAGGAATAAACTTTAAAATGTGGGGTGAAAAATAATGTTAGAAAATCTATGGACAAGCAAATCTCGTATGCTTCGACCAGTGCGTCGATGCAAATCAGGATGCATAGTCACGCGGGTTGCGCCCGCTTTTTATAATGAATGGAGATAAGAAATGATCGACGACGAGCAAGAACCAGATGTAGACGAAGAAATTACTGCTGGTGAAATTGAAGAAACAAAACCGGAAGAAGAAGTAAAAGAGGAATTAATCACAGAAGCAGATGCTTTTAGTTTACCAAATGATGAGCCAGTGACTAGCACCTCTTTTGAAACTTTTGATGCCGAAGACTTTGGGTTTATTGAGCACTATGGTGAGGAAATCACAATTCAGCATGATGAGCAACTTCCCGAGAATGAAGCGGTGTCTGCTTTAAACTGTGCCTTTATTGGTGTTGGTGGTGCTGGTGGAAAACTAGCCAAAGCTTTTTTAGATTTAGGATTTAATAAAACACTACTTCTCAATACTACTGAAAAGGATCAGCCGGAAGGTGTAGACGCGGACCACTTAATTCTTATTCCTGACGCTGATGGCGTAGCCAAAAATGTCGCTTATGGAAAGAAAGTGTTTAGTGAAAACAGTGCGGTTGTTGAAGACGCTATTCGTACCAAACTTGGAAAAGTGGATTGGATTTTTGTTTTAGCTGGCGGAGGCGGAGGAACCGGAAGTTCCTGCGTAGAACTTCATGAAGTGTTCGAGCGGTATCTTAGTTCGGTGCAGGGTGAAGGTAAAGTGGTTTATATTATATCTTGGCCCACGGCGCAAGAATCTCTTAACCACACTATCTCTAAAAATGCGCTCTCCCTAGCTAATGATGTAGCACCACATCCTCATATTCTTATTGATAACGAGAGACAGACACAATTGCTTCGCGGAAAGGTTGGTATCCTAAATATGTATCCCGTAGCGAATTCTACATTTGCTAAGTTGTTTCATCAAGTTTTAAAACTAGCTTCGGAAAAGTCTTATGTTCAAACCTTTGATTCAAAAGATCTTGGGCGTTGCTTGGCTACCGAGGGAAGAATGTTTTTGGGCTCGACTATGATAGCAAATCCAGCAGATCCTAAACTTGGCGCAGCTATTTATCAAAATTGTATTAAGCGTTCTCCATGTCCCATGCCTAAAGGCAAGTCCGTTACAGGAACGATGCTACTAATTATTACACCGGAAATGGCAACAGATCCAGAGATTAGCAAACACTTAGACGCAGCCGTGTCTTATGTCGGTGGAAGGTGCGAAACCTTGTTTTCTGGGGTATATATCAAAGAGAACTTACCAGGGCTTGTTGCGGTCTTGTCGGTGAATGGATTAGACGGGAGATAATAAAATGAGCAAGTACCTTCTTAGAGAATATTATGAATTGTGCGCGGGCGGAGTCTGTGAAGATTTATTAACAGAGGCGGAAAAGATACAAGTTAAGAATGGCGCAACTTTCTTATCAGGAATTATGCAGAGAGTAGATGAGCAAAACGGTAATGGTCGTGTCTATCCTAAACTAGTTCTGGAAAGAGAAGTCAAAAACTATATGAAGACAGTCAAGGAGAACCGGGCTTGTGGAGAATTAGACCATCCAGAAGATTCAGTTGTCAATCTTAAAAATGCTTCTCACATGGTTACTGATTTGTGGTGGGAAGGTAAAGACTTGAAGGGAAAAATTAAAGTATTATCTACACCAGCAGGAAAAATTTTAGAATCTCTAGTAAACGACGGGGTTACTTTAGGGATTTCGTCTCGGGCTTTGGGGTCTGTTCACGAAAGCCAAGGGAAAACGATTGTAGAAGAAGATCTTCAGTTGATATGTTTTGATATAGTTTCTGAACCCTCAACGCAAGGTGCATTTATGAGCCTTACCGAATCAAGAATAAAACAACCATATTCAAAGGCTGATCGAATCAATAGAATACTGAACGATATTATAGGAGACTAAAGAGATGAAACTATCACGAGAAGATTTAGAACGAATGATCAAAGAAGAAACGGAAGATCTATTAGGAGAAAAAGCAAACCCCGACGAGTTTGATCCAGCACGCTTCCCGATGAAATTATCTGATGTAGATCCCGCTGCGGCTGAAGTTGCCGTAACTCATGGTCATTCAAAGTTTGATCAAGATCCTGCCGATGACGAAATTAATGTGGATTACAAACCAAGCGGAGTGGCAGCAGTTCAAGATTTAAGTCCTTCTCAATCTAGCATGAATATTGGTAAAGCCATGACATTTGTTTTACATATGATCGATCCTACAAGTAAAATGGAACCGGGCGGCGATCTTGGCGCTTTCATTAGTAGTGATAAATATATCATGGATGGACATCATAGATGGATTGCTACAGCGATGGTTGATCCATCTCAATCGGTTGGTGGTTATGATGTTGACTTTCCAGGTGAACAACTTGTTGCGGTTTTAAATGCGATGACAAAGGGTCAGTTTCAAGTGATGAAAGGGAAACCAGCTTCGGGCGGTTTTGAACAATTTAAGGAAAAACCTATTAGAGATATGTTAACATCAATGGCAAAGGGAGGAATCAGTCAAGACACAGTACCAGACACCTTCAAGGGATGGCAAGGACGAACCCCGGAACAAGTAATGAAGCTCTTACAAGATTGGACAGGCAAACAAGGTGAAGATGCAGTTGAGTCTGCGGTTACAAAAATGGTTAATAATCTTGGCGGCATTAATATGTCAACTCCAAGTTGGGCACCAGCAAGACCTGATATGCCAGTAATCGATGAACCTGATATTCCAGCCGCAGTAAATGCTCTTGAGAAGGGACATGTTGATGTTAGTCCTCCCTGGGGAAAACCTGAAGAAGATCCCGTTGGTCAACCTCCCGTCGCAGAATCACGCAACCTTATGTCAATTTCTAAAGAAAGACTACAAGAAATCATCAAAGAAGAGATTGATAATCGAAAGAAGATGATGTGAAAAAAATAAATATTAAATGATATTATTGGAGAAAAATAATGGCTGAAAAGCGTATAAAACGATTACAAAATTTAATCGATGAAATTGATGCCGAAGAGCTTGTTATCTTGGATGCCCAATTTGCCACAGATGAAGCATCCAGACGATTATTAAAGTGGGGCAATCGGAATGTTGAAGATGAAATTGAACAACTTAAATCTGAAATTGATTCCTTAAGCGATGCTATGTTAAAAATACAAGGGAAAGATTACCTGATCGGAAAAACTAATGAACTCAGAGAATTAAAAAATGAAAAAAAACTTCGGGATGAAATATGAAAAAATCAGAGTTGAAGGAAATCTTAAAGCCCCTCATTAAAGAATGTATCCGTGAGTCTATTTTTGAAGAAGGTGTTCTTGCGGGCCTTATAACTGAAGTAGTTCAGGGATTAGGAAATGTTAATGCAGCCCCACAGATGCAACACATCGCCCAACCCATAACCCCGAAAAAACAACAACAAAGCCAAAGCCTCATTGAAGCAAAGAATCAACTCAAGGAAGTGAAAGACTCGCTACAAAAAGCAACTGGGCTACATGGAATCTTTGAAGGAACCAAACCGATGCCGTCAAGCGGTGGTGGTCAATCCAATAAATATGGTGCGTTGCGGGATAAAGACCCGAGTGATGCTGGTGTAAATATTGACGGTCTAGTAAAAATGACTGGGGGCTGGTCCCATTTAGCGGAATAAGAAGAAACAAATGGAAATAAAAATTAGAAGAAATGAAACCTCTGAAAACTTAATTAAGAGGTTTACTCGCAAGATGAAAAAAGACAACATAATTGAAGAATATCTCGAAAGGCGTTATTATAAAAAGCCATCCGAGAAAAGGCGTGAAAAGCATCAACGTCGCCTAATTGAAATTGAGCGGCAAAAACGAAAAGAACAAGAATCAAATGATTATTAAGACTATTTAAGAAAAGAGGAATATAAAAACATGGCTTATCAATATAAATCTGGAATAGGAGCAGTTGGATCATATCAAGTATCCGGCAATCCCTGGATAACGGGCTCCGGGGCAGAAGGTTTAGCTAACGGAGCCGAACATCAAATCACTTTTCCGACCGTGGCAAGATCGGTTACAGTAATGTTATCCGATACCTCACCGGGCACCGACGATATTCGGGTTCATTTTAATTCTACTGGTTCGGGAAATGTTATTGCGGGAAATCATTTTTTCCCCCTAACTACTAACCGCGATGCTATTACATTTGATACAAAGTGCAAGGAAATTTTTATATCTAATGACAGTGGTGCATCGTCCGGGTATATTGTGTTGGCGGATTTAACAGATATTGGAGCCCAAAACATGATGACGCTAACCGGCTCTGGCTTGACCGATTAAGGAGAACTCCCAATGGCTAAATGGACCCCATCACCAAACTTTTTACCCGGCGACACCGAGATGGGTTCGGGCTTGGCGGACTCTCATCAATTTACAGGAAGTGTTACTATTACTGGTAGTTTGGCTGTCAATGGTGTGAACATTACTGGCGGCGGCGGCGGATCTGGTGATGTCACTGGTCCTGGTGCTGCAACTGATAATGCGATTGCAAGATATGATCTAACTACTGGCAAAATAATACAAAACTCGGGAGTCACAATTGATGACTCAAATAATATAACAGGTATTGTTGATCTTGCTTCTACTGGTAACACAACTCTTGGAAATACTTCGACTGATTATCACCAAGTTTCAGGAACATTGGATGTTTCTGGCTCAACAATTTTGGGTAGAAATAAATTTGGTGATATTCATCAAGTCACAGGCGCATTAGATATTCGAGTTGATGGCTCTAGTTTTCTAACACCTGGGGCGATGAGATTGATTTCAGATGATGTGTATTCGTTTTTCCGTATTCTCAATAGCACGGATCAATCAGATAACGGAGGACTCACAATTGGTCTGAATGGCGCAAACGCATTTATCCAAACCGAAAGCGGTCAAAACGGCACCCTACAAATTGGAACCAATAATGGAACCCAATTGACAATGACTAATGCTGGTATTGCGACTTATTCTAATAATTTTACAATTCAAGGAAACACAACATTAGGAGACAATTCTACCGATTATCACCAAGTCTCAGGCACACTACATGTTTCTGGCGGGATAATCCAGCAGCAATATTTCTCAGCATCAATTTCAACTCCCGTAAATGCAACGTGTAGTTTATATAATGTATTTAATTATCATTTAACTGCTAATTCAGAAGTAACTGCAAGCAGTCCTGTGGCTGGAACGTCTTATTTGTTCTTCTTTAGACAAGATGGAACTGGTACGCGAACAGTTAGTTTTTCAGGATTTAAATGGCCAGGAGGAACGGCTCCAACGCTTTCAACCGCAGCGGGCGCAGTTGATATTGTCAGCGGTATAAGTGATGGAACATATATTTATGCCGATACTACGAAAGCATTTAGTTAAGGAGGCAACATAATGCCTTTTCCTTTTCCATTCACAATGTTCGGCGCAAACCGTTCAAGTAATTCTGGCGGTGGTGGCGCATCTTGCGACTTCACATACTGCTATGGCGGCGATTGGGTTCAAGGCAAAGTCGGCAATTATGGGATGAGTTTTAATGGAACCAATGAATACATCTTATCCGATACCTTAAACGCTCAATATACAGATAAAATAACAATTGCTGGTTGGGTAAAAGCTGATAACTTCGACGCCAATGCGATTATAGCATCCGAATATAGGTATACTTCTGCCAATGAACGGGGTTGGGCTATTGGAATTGGCGGGACACCAAGTCCGAATGGGTATATCCGTGTGTTTGCTACATCAGCAGGAGACTGGACATCACCTTACATAAGTTTAACTGGAACTGGAACAGCATTAGTGGCTGGAACTTGGACGCACGTGGCAGTTGTTATTGACGCTTCCACACCAACTGCAAAAATTTATATTAATGGCTCACTAGATGAATCTGGCGGCGGTGTTGGTGGATCTTTTGATATCTATGACAGTCCGGTAGGCTATACTCTTGGTGGGTATTGGAGTGGTGGAACTCAAGTTGAGCCTTTTGCTGGTAGTTTGGACGAAATGGCTGTGTGGAATACTGAACTTACAAGCACTGAAATTTCTGAACTTTATAATTCTGGCGCTGGCGCAAGAGCCGACAGCATTACGCCGCCAAATGCAAGTGATGGTGCTTGGGTTGCGGGAGTTTCAGGAAGTTATGCGCTTGATTTTAACGGCACTACTGATTATGTGTCGATAGGTGCTGCGAACAGCGCAGCTTCCAATGCGCTCCAACCATCATCGGGTACATACGCATGTTGGGTGAATATGTCTGTTCTTGGTCATTACACAATCATGGGAGCAAGTTTTGCGAATACTGGTGGTGCTAATAATAAGCTCCTCACTCTCCAAGCTTGGAACCAAGGTGGACAGCAGACGTTCTATGCAAATGCTGGCGACGGCACCAACCTAAAACTTGTTTATAACGTTGCTTGGTCCTCCGTTGGCGTTGGCTGGGCGCTCGACACCTGGCATCATTTAGCCATGACTTGGGAAAGTTCAATTGATGATCCGGACAAATTAAGAATGTATGTGAATGGAAACTTTATTTCACCCGGAGTAGGATCTTTTGATGGTGGTAGCACTTTTGATCCTGTGGGCGACAGGGTATCCCGTGAGTTTAATTTGGGTGTTAGTAGTCGGGCTGTTGGATTTTATGACTGGGGTGGAAAATTGGACGATGTAGCCGTATGGGATGTTGTTTTGGACCCAGCCGCAATCGCATCACTAATGGGAACACCACCAAGTTCTGTTAGTTCTTCAAATCTTGTGAGTTATTGGAACATGGAAGACGGTCCTCCCTCAACCACTCTCGCAGATCAAACTGCAAACGGTTATGATGGTACATTGACTGGGTTTTCTGATCTCGGCACAACCGGCTCACTCTTAGTATATTATGACTGGGAAATTGGCGACTCAAACCCAGTTTCAGGAAACTTTCCGACATCCAGAACAGTTTATGATGTTACGACAGCATCTTTTCATCCATCAACCGCACACAATGGAACCATGAACGTCAATATGGATGTTGCGGATTTTGGTGCATGGGGTCAAGGAAAACTTGGGAAGTATTCATTCTTGTGTGATGGTGTAGATACTTCCATTAATATAGCATCATCTTCATATTTGCCTCTTGGAGATGGAAACGAAAGCTTTTCTATTTCTTTTTGGGCAAATAACCCTGCTGGTTTAGACTCTTATGAAACTATAATTGGTCGTCATAGCAGCAACACGGCAGCGCAAGCTTGGACGGATGGCTATAATATACAATATAATCATGGACAATCTCAGACAATGAGATTTTCAGTGGGTTCGTATTATAATGCCACCGACCAAGCCTATAAAGTCTGGGGCAGCGGCCCCAACACAACTTTTAGACATGTGGTTGCAACTTACAATACAGATACGGATGTTTCTCAATTATGGGTAGACGGCGTTAAAGGGACTGATGGAGCAAAAAGTACAGCCACCCCGTTGCCTGGAACGGGCGACACCCGTATTGGTGTTTTGTCAACCACGGGCCTATTGCCAGCGCCGGGGTACACCTGGCCTGGAAACATCGATGAAGTTTCATTTTGGGATGGTGTTTTAGATACTGGCAGTATTGCTAATCTTGCTGCGGGCGCAAAAGCAAATGCTATAACTACGGCGACTGGGTCGTCAGATCCGGGTAACTGGGTTGCGGGAGTTTCAGGAAGTTATGCGCTTGCCTTTGATGGAATAGATGACTATATTCAATGTGGTACAGTCGGCTCGGCGCAAAGTAATGCTTTGCAACCATCTTCAGGAACAATTGCTGGTTGGTTTTGGATTGGCGCTGGTGATGAAACCAGAGGTATAATCGGCGCAGGTCGCCCAGCAGGTGGTGGAAATGCAAATCTTGGACCAACGATTATACAATGGCGTAGAGGAGCAAATTTAACATATTATGCGAATGTTGGTGATGGCAGTTACTATGCCTATTCAGCTTCTCCTGCTGACTCTTCTTTTAATGGGGATGTGAATTCCTGGGTTCATTTAGCAATGACTTGGAAAAACCCAATGACGGCTCGAACTGATGTCGCAATGTATCGTAATGGTGTGCAAATTGATGATAATGGAGGCTTTACCGGTACATCGTGGGATTCTTCAGATGATAAAGCAAATCGCGAATGGCTAATGGGACTTCATAGTCGCGATTTGGGAAGTTATTGGTCAGGCTCAATGGATGCAGTAGGTGTCTGGGATGTTGTTTTGGATAATGCTTCTTTAGCGTCCCTTCCAGGTACGGCACCAAACGCCATCAGTTCTTCCAATCTTCTTGCTTATTGGAATATGGAAGATGGACCCGGAAGTTCAACACTAACAGATCAAACTGGTAACGGCTATAACGGCACCTTAACAAACATGAACGACGGAGCCGCCGCACCCGCAGCCGCAACCCTTTCTTCTTATTTGGATATGGAATGCGATGGACCAGGCTCTACTAACGTACTAGATCTGTCTGGAAACAGTGTGTCGGGAACTTTAGTTAATTCAGATGCAGGAACTTGTGGAGAAGGATAAAATGAGCAACAATAACCTAACATATACAACAATAAGCATTTCTGATATTACACCATCTATTGTGAATGATTGTCTGGAAAGCAGCATAAATACATTAGCCAAATCAATAGACGGATCTCAAGCAATTTTAAAATGGAAAGGTGAACCACCAGCTTGGGTTGCAACGCTTGGACTTTCGACTTATACGCATACAGAAATTCGAGCCTTGTGCAAAACAGCACCGTGGATGCCTCCTGGTCCGACAGGGTGATGATTTATAGTATTTTACTAATCCTACTTACTATTTATTGAAGACCACTGTAATTTTTTAGGAGAAATAAATGTCATCAACTATGTTAGATCAAGCCGTCATTGACGCCGAAGCACTTCGAGAAGCGGCGATGAAAAACGCAGAACAAGAAGTTCTCGAAAAGTATTCAGGAGAAATCAAAGAAGCCGTCACATCCCTTTTAGAACAAGAGGAAGATATGTTTGGTATGGAAGACGAGGAAGGTCTTGATGCGGAACCAGGCATCGCCGATCAAATGCCGATTGCTGCGACCGATGGCGAGAACATGTGTCCGTGCCCCGAAGAAGAAGAGCCAATGGTTCTTGATCTAGATCAAATAGTCGCGGCAGCACAAGCAGCCGAGAGCGAAGAAGAAATGGATCTTGGTGGTGAAGTTGCTGCCGACGAAGAAGAACTCTTTGAAGTGAGCGAGGACAATCTTCTTGAGGCAATTGCCCAAGCACTGAATGAGGAAGATGCCTACGAGGATTATGATGGTGATGGCGAAGTTGAATCTAAAGAAGCTGAATGGAAAGGATCGCGAGATAAAGCCATTAAACAATCTAAAGAAGAAGAAAAGAAAGACAAACCCAAAAACGAGGGTGCTGAAAAAATCGCCCCTGAAATTTTTGAGGATTCGAGAGAACAAGAAATTGATGAGAACGAAGAACTTGACGAAGAACTACTTGATGAAATCGTCGAGGCATTAGTAGTCGATATGAAGAATGTTCCTTCCGGGGATATCTTTCATACACACCCAACTATGGGACAAAACGAACGAGGTCTTGATATTGCTTTAGCGCAAGAACAAGACACAGAATTTGCAGAGGAGCAAGAACAATTGCGCCAAGCATTAAAGAAGTTGCAAGAGCAAAATAAATCTCAGAAGCTTAAATTGAATAAGCAGAAAAAAGATTTTGATAATCTTAAGAGTATTGCACTAAAGGCAACAAAGAAGTTAGAAGAAGTTAATTTTTCTAACGCAAAATTAATCTACACGAATCGCATCCTGAAAAGCGACTCCTTGAATGAGCGACAAAAAGAAAAACTTGTCGAAGCAATTTCAAAAGTTGGTTCAGTAGAAGAAGCCAAGATTGTTTATGATACATTGAATGAAAATCTTTCGTCCAAGAGCAAGACTGCTCCGAAGACATTGAATGAAGCAGTGAATAAAAACAATCCGCTTATATTGAAATCAAATAAAGAAAAACAACCCGCTGGTCAAAATCAAGTCGATAGACTGAGGCGACTTGCGGGCATTATTTAAGGAGAAAAAAAAATAATGAGTATTATTGAAAAACTAACCGAAGGAATCATTAATCGTGATCTTTCGCGTGAAGCCAATGCTCTCTTATCAAAATGGGAGAACACTGGACTTTTAGAAGGAATTGAAGGCGACCATAACAAAAACAGTATGGCATGTCTTCTAGAAAACCAAGCCAAGGAACTTCTTCGTGAAGCTTCCACCATGGCTAGTGGTGATGTTGAAGGATTTGCAGCAGTTGCATTTCCAATCGTTCGTCGTGTATTCGGCGGACTGGTAGCGAATGAGCTTGTCTCGGTTCAGCCTATGAGCTTGCCGAGTGGTCTTATCTTCTTCCTCGACTTTACTACAGCGAATGATAAACTTGGAGATGACGCATGTGAATCTATCTATGGTGGTGGTGTTACTGGGTCTGGTATTGCCAATGGCGTAACGCTTGGAGCAGGTCCACCCTTAACAAATGCGGACGAACAAGGATTTTATAATCTGTCCAATGGATATGCCGCAACGACTGGTTCAAACTCGATCACTGTGCCGACCCTAATCGCAACACGCGACGGCGGCGTGCTCGGTGGATGGAACAATGTTGTCGGAACGCGAGCCACCGACGAGGGAGATCGTCTTATTCGATTTGATCCTGATCTTGGTGCCGTCAACGAGGCTGGCGCTGCCGCTTTGGTTGTTGGTCAAATTGCCGTAGCTCAGCTTACGCAGTTCAATGTTCAAGATGATGTTTCAATCTGCTTGCTCAGTGGTGCGGTAGGGCTTCCGGCTCTCGCAACTGGTGCTCGTATTAATGGCATCAATAAAACGGGTGAATTGCAAATCCGTCGTTTGACGCAACCTGACTATACAGATCCAAAAGGCGTGGCTCCAGCCAACCTCTTGGTAGTTGTTTCAGGTTCGGATGTGGCTCAAGCTACAGCCGCGCTTAATGCTTGTGTTTCAGCTAGTTTTGTTATTGCTGATAATTTCGCTAACGCTGGCCCACCCGGAGCTATTGTTGGTGCGCCTGTTTGGGATCTGGAAGCTCTTGGCACCGTTGCTGGTGGTGGAGATTCTTGCGGAACGGCAAATTCTGGTTCTGCGATTGCTGAAATTGACATCAAAGTTGATAGTGTTTCTATCACCGCGATGACCAAAAAGCTTCGTGCTAAATGGACACCAGAACTACAGCAGGACATCAATGCTTATCACAATTTGGATGCTGAAGTTGAGCTTACCTCGATTTTGTCTGAAGCGATTGCTCTTGAAATTGATCAAGAAATCCTTGAAGACCTTATCAAAGGTGCGACTGCTTCTACTTTCCACTGGTCCAGACGACCAGGAGTTTTTGTGGATAGGATTACTGGCGCTGCGCTTGCTGCGCCACCCACCTTCACGGGTACTGTTTCAGAATGGTATGAGACTTTGCTTGAGACTGTCAATGACGTTTCAGCACAGATTCATCGTAAGACGCTTCGCGGTGGAGCTAACTTTATTGTTACTTCTCCTGAAGTTGCGAACATTCTTGAATTTACAAACGGCTTCCGTGCTGACACAACCGCAGATGAAAATCGCGGAACTGCTGGTGCTGTGAAGACGGGCTCGATTAGTAAGAAGTGGGATGTGTATGTTGACCCATACTTCCCACGAAATCTCTTACTTGTTGGTCGCAAAGGAAGCGGATTCCTTGAGAGTGGATATGTATATGCACCTTATGTGCCTCTACAGACCACCCCAACCATTTTCGATCCAGAGAACTTTACGCCACGAAAGGGTGTAATGACTCGTTACGGAAAGCATATGGTTCGACCTGATATGTACGGTCTTGTCGTCGTGGAAAATCTCTTTGGCTAATATTTGATTAGTTAGGAGATAATCTTAAACTTTGAAATGCTCCCCCTTTCTTTTTGAGAGGTGGGAGCATTTCTTTTTGTTTTCTATTAACAAATTACTATTTAGATACAGGAGATATATAGTTTATGGCGCTTCCAATACTAACACCTAAAGTCAAATGAGCAAGGTTATCTTGCCGGTTACTGGTAATGCGGCGAATGTGACAAGCGCGAATTTACCTTATGGAGTATATTTAGATAATGATGATTTTATTTCGGGGGCTGTTGATCAGGTTGCATTTACATATAAAATGTTAGGCGGCGATGTTCTTGATATTGAACTTATGGAGGGGAACGTATATACTTCATACGAATTGGGAGTCTTAGAATATTCTTCAATCATCAATTCCCATCAAGCTGAGAATGTTTTATCTGATTTTCTCGGTGCGACAACGGGAACCTTTGATCAAGACGGAGAAATGAAAGCAGGCCCACTCTCATCCAGCCTTAGTGGTTCGTCTGTCGCTTTAAAATTTCCTACATTTGACTTTGCCTATTCGGAACGTATCGGAAGTGGTTTAGCCCAATCTGCGGGTTTTGGCGATAATGTTCGTATGTATTCAGCATCATTTGCGCTGACGGGTGGAGTTCAGGATTACAACCTTCAGTCAATCGTTTCAGCATCACAGTCGGGGAGTGTGTGGGAAGACTTGGTTCAAAACAAGAAAGTAAGAATTGAACGAGTTTATTATAAATCCCCCGCCGCTATGTGGCGATTCTTTGGATACATGAATGTTGGTGGTGGTGTTTATGGAAACCTAAGTTCTTATGGAATGTATGCCGACGACTCCACTTTTGAAATCGTTCCTGCGTGGCAGAACAAATTACAAGCACAACAATTTGAAACAAATCTTTATACACGCGGAAGTCACTATTCTTATGAAATACGAGATAATTATTTAAAAATATATCCACCTCCTTGCGTAAGCTATCCGCGACGAATGTGGTTTAACTTTAGTATCCCGCAAGATACTTGGACGCAAGACCCCGCAGCTCAAGTTGGTGTGGACGGCATCAATAACATGAACACACTTCCGTTTGCCAACTTGCCTTACAATAATATCAATAGTATAGGTAAACAATGGATTAGAAAATATGCCCTTGCTATATCTAAAGAAATGCTCGGCCAGATAAGAGGTAAATTTGCAACCATTCCAATTCCAGGCAACGATATAACCCTAAATGCCTCTGATCTTTTATCTCAGGCAAAAGAGGAACAAGAAAAACTCAAAGAAGAACTAAAAGCTCAACTAGAAAAATTGACTTATGGTGCCTTGATCAAAGGCGATGCTGAAATGGCAGCGGACGCAGAAGCAGTAATGACGCATGTCCCAATGGGGATTTATACAGGATAGATAAATGGCTGATGAAAACAACAAATGGTCACGCCCCGATGCGCCACCACCACCACTGTTTCTTGGACGACCTGAAAGAGATTTAGTTAAGCAAGTCAACGATGAACTCATTGAACGGGTCATTGGTCAAACTATAATCTATTATCCTATCAGCATGGAGCATACAAACTTTCACCCCTTATACGAGGAAGCAATTAAAAAGACTTTCCTTCCTCCCATTAGAGTTATGGCATTGATTGACTGGGAGGGCTCTGAAACAACCACTCTCAAAGATGGTATCGACAGAACCTCTAGCATAACTATTCATTTCCATAAACGAAGATTGACGGAGGATCAAGATGTAAATGTTCAAGAGGGCGACTTTGTGCTTTACGGACAAATTCTTTATGAGATTGTTAACATCGCTCAACCAAGAGCCATCTTCGGCCAAATACCATATAAGATGGAAGTAGCAGCCAAGTGTATTCAAGCACGATCAGGAGTTTTTAATACTGAATAATGACTATAGAAACTCTAAACCCGTTGCTGCCCTACAAGGCTTCAACTTTTGAAACTATAGATTTTGCCCTTTACGACTGGCTTAATGAAACTATGGATCTATTTTGCTCCACCAACGAAGGCTGGCAAAAGGTTTCGTGTATCTGGGTTGCGGGGGAACGATCAGGACAGCGGTCCAATCAAATACGAACCCGATCTGGTATTGTTAATTACCCCGTTATTACGATTGAACGAACAGCGGTAAATAAAGATTTGAATAAAAAAGGTTCTTATTATGGTAACATACCACCAGTCAAGGATTATAAGGGTGGCTCCATTACAATCGCCCGCACCATTCAGCCCAATAAAACGGCTAATTTTCTTAACGCCGATAGCGCACGACAATATGGTGTGGGTGGCGTAGTAAAGCCCAGCGGGGGACAAATAAATTTCCCCAGTAAAAATAAAAATAAAAAAATAGTTTATGAACAGATATCGGTGCCAATGCCTGTGTATGTAGATATTACTTATGCCATCACTATTCAGACAGAGTATCAACAACAGATGAATGAATTGTTACAACCATTTGTTACAAAGACTTACGGAGTGAATCAGTTTTTTGCCCATCGTGGTGAACATCGGTATGAGTGTTTTATTCAGCAAGACTTCGGTCAGCAAAATAATGTGAGTGATATGGGCGATGACCGTCGCAACTTTGCCACCACCATTCAGATTCAAGCTCTTGGTTATCTAATAGGGCAGGGCAAAAATGATCCGCAACCTTCTAAAGTTATTCGTCAGAATGCGGTTGAGTTGCGAACGCCACGCGAAAGAACGATCTTTGGGGATAAACCTCACTATCGTCCGATAGAAGGACAACCAGGAAAATATCGTCCATAGTAATTCCTTTTGCATTTGGTGTCCCTGCATACTATTTATTAGAGACTTGTAATAAGATTGAGCTTTCTTAAGGAGAAATATATAAATGCCAGTAAATAAATTTAAATTTGTAAGCCCCGGAGTACAAATGGCGGAGATAGATAATTCGCAACTTCCTGAACTACCCGGACCAATTGGACCTGTTGTCATTGGTCGAGCACAAAGAGGACCAGGGCTTCGTCCGGTTCAAGTAGATTCATTTTCTGAATTTGTAGAAATTTTTGGAAACCCAAGGCCGGGTGGCGATGGTACTGACGTTTGGCGAAACGGTGGTTCTGGCTTGGCTCCCACATATGGAGCTTACGCGACTCAAGCATTTTTACGCAATAGTTCTCCTGTTACGTTTGTGCGTCTTTTAGGCAAAGAGCATCCTGACGCAACGGCAACTGGATTTGCCGGATGGAAAGCCGGAGAAATTAGTAACGGCCGTACTGGTGGTGCTTGGGGTCTTTTTTTGGTGGCTGACCCAGATGGTGCCGGTGCTACTGGCTCGCTTATACAGGATCATTGGGTGCGATCTTCTACGCAGAAACGGGCTCCTTGAGACTCAAAGGAACGAGTCCTGCCGATGCTGCTATCCAGATTTCGGGAACCTGCGGTTTTGTCCAAGGGGCGAACGGTGGATGGCAAATGGAAGTGGCAAATGCTGCGGGAACAACGACCGAGACATTATCTTTCAACTTTTCCACCACTTCTAAAAATTATATTAGAAAGGTTTTCAATACCAATCCTACGCTGACCAACGGAGATATAAACGAAACCACCAAGACTTACTGGCTTGGAGAGACTTACGAGAGGACTGTAAGAGAGGAGAGCATAGGAGATAATCCAATTGGCGTGTTGTTGCCTTTGGTTTCAGGCTCATCTTATGGTGATCAGCAAAACGATCAAAGACGAGAAGCTACTAAAGCAAACTCACCTTGGGTTTTCTCACAAGACCTCGGTGGTCTTTCGGGAAGCTTCAACGTTCAAAACCTTTTTCAATTTAGAACATTGGACGCTGGCGAATGGGAACAAAAGAACTTTAAGATTTCAATTACCGATGTGAAATCTTCATCAGACCCCTTGGTCCCTTATGGAACTTTTACGGTTCAAATTAGAATGGCAGCGGATAGTGATAATGCCAAGCAGGTTGTGGAATCATATGCCAACTGCGATCTAAATCCGGCTTCTCCAAACTATGTCGCTAAACAAATTGGTGATATGTATGTTGATTGGAGTTATACTGACCGACGATATCGAGAATACGGAAATTATCCCAATATGTCTAAATACATCTATATGGTGATGAATAGCGATGTTGAAAATGCGGCAACTAATGAAGCCTACCTTCCATTTGGTTTTGAAGGTCCGGTGAGATGGAAAGGATTTACAATCGTTTCAGGCACAATCGGCGCTTTTACCGGAGGAACCATTTGCAACACAGGTTCAGACACCTTCAACACAAATGTATTTGTAGACGGCAGCAGCATTCTCGGCGGCGAGTCTCTTGCCTCCGCCACCGAACAAGTCAATACATTTGGGATTCCTTCAGCCAGTTTTGAATTTCCTAAATTTCCTATGCGAGCCAGTTCGGTTGAAGGAAACCTATCAAGCCCGAAGGATGCATTTTTTGGAATTGATACCACACTGGGAACAAGCACACGATTTGAGCCATCTTACAAGGATTTAGTCCTTGGCATTGGACCATATCAACTTGATTCTACTGGCGACCCGGCTTCCAACGAGGCTCAAGAATATGCCTTCCACTTTACGCTGGAAGATTTGACGCGATATACTGGTTCGGCTGCGGCAAGTTCAACACTGACACCAGCCGCAGGAATGACATCATCGACTGATGTCTATTATTATAGCGGCTCTCGTGGGGTCGGTAACTCTTTAGCAATTACTGGAACTAATACATGGAATTCAGTTCTTCAAGCAGGTTTTGATTCCTTTACACTTCCCCTAATCGGCGGAAACGATGGACTAGACATTACTGAAGCTGACCCTTTCCGAAACACTATTTGGGGAGCGAATGGATCTTCCGGTGCCAACGCTACTGAAGTCGGAAGCTACACTTTCAATTCAATGAAGATTGCGATTGACACATGTGCGGACCCTGAAGTTGTAGAGTGCAACCTAATGTCCGCACCCGGCTTAATCAATATTGGCTTAACTGACCACTTGATTAAAACTTGTGAAGACCGTGCGGATACATTGGGTGTCATTGACATTCCTTTTGGATATACTCCAACAGCGGAAGACGACGCAACGGCACAGGATCGCGGCGGTAATATAAGTAGCGCAATTACTTCGCTGGAAGAACGAGGATTGAATTCGAGTTACGGTTGTACTTATTATCCCTGGGTTCAAGCCAGAGATACCGAGAATGGTCAAACTTTTTGGTGCCCACCCTCTGTGGCAGCATTAGGAACCTTTTCAAGCGCACAACGAAAGTCTGAAGTTTGGTTTGCGCCAGCAGGATTTACAAGGGGCGGCTTAACTGAGGGCTCTGCGGGAATCCCGGTTGTAAATGTAAAACAAAAGCTTACGTCTAAAGATCGAGACAACCTTTATGAAGTAAATATTAATCCTATTGCTTCGTTCCCCTCTGAAGGGATTGTGGTGTTTGGTCAAAAGACCCTACAGACCACACAATCTGCTTTGGATCGGGTGAATGTGCGTAGGTTGATGCTACACATCAAGAAGAACGTTTCACGAATCGCTTCACGGCTATTGTTTGACCAAAACACTCAAACAACTTGGGATCGATTTACGGGTCAAGTGGTGCCATTTCTCAATGGCATTGTTGCGGGACAGGGCTTGACAGATTATCGTGTGGTTCTAGATGAATCAACGACAACACCAGACCTGATTGATAGAAACATCATGTATGCGAAGATTTTTCTCAAGCCCGCACGAGCCATTGAATTCATCGCAATTGATTTTGTAATTACAAGCACAGGAGCATCTTTTGAAGACTAATCCCAGATTAGATACTAATTAGGATAGGAGAAAATAATAAATGGCATTTTGGCAAAACCCAGAACTGGAACCTAAAAGATCGTATAGGTTCCTTTTAACAGTGGCAGGACAGGACAATGTAATTCCTACCTTCTTGATCTCAAAAGTGAATAAACCTTCATTTTCAATTACAGAGAGCGAACACAAGTATTTGAATCATACGTTTTATTATCCCGGTCGAGTACAATGGAACGAGGTTTCCTTTACGGTGGTGGATGTTATTTCTGCTACGGCGAATGGAGCACAAGCAGTGATGAAAATGCTTCAAGCATCTGGATATGAAATGCCGGTAAACGATGGTGTACTTGCTACAGTCTCTAAGGCTAAATCAGTCAATGCCCTTGGTACAATTACAATTCATCAACTAAATTCCGATGGAACGGTTGTTGAAGATTGGGTTCTCAACAATGCTTGGATTAAGGATGTCAAGTTCGGCGACCTCGACTATGGTAGCGAGGAAATGCAAAATGTTGACATTACCGTCAAATACGACAATGCTTATATCAATGTCTATGAGGGCGCTGGTAAGCTCCCATCTAACGCGCAAGGCGCAAATTAATTTATAACATAACAAAGAGGTGTATATGCCAAGAAACGAGGATCGACTCGGGGCTAAAGATCAAACCGGCGCAGAAGCGCCACCCATAACAGAAAAAAGTTCAATTTTAGATTTTGTATTACCAACGGAATTTGTTGATTTACCAACAAAGGGTCGGTTTTACGCTGAAGATCATCCCTTGCACGGTAAGGAGTCCCTTGAGATTCGTTATATGACTGCCAAGGATACAGATATTCTTACATCAAAATCACTATTAAAGAAAGGAGTTGCCGTTGATCGGATGCTTCAGAATATTATAGTTGATAAAGATGTAAAAGTTGATGACTTATATTCAGGTGACAAAAACGCAATACTTATTGCGGCTAGAATAAATGGTTTTGGACCCGACTATAAAACAAAGGTAACATGCCCAGCATGTGGTAACGCCTCTGATCATTCATTCAACTTAGAAGAAGTAGAGTGTGGAGATTTTGAAAACGAAGCTAGTATTTCTATTGGTGGAACTTTTAAGATTGAATTGCCTGTAACTAATGTTACGGTTGAGTGTCGTCTCCTGACAGGCGGCGACGAAAAGAAAATGTTCAATCAATCTGAGAAAAGAAAAAAACATAATCTTCCAGAAACAAATCTGACAGATCAGTATAAGTTATTTATTGTCTCCATCAATGGGGAAACGGATAGGGGGTTGGTAGAAAAGTTCGTTGATCTTATGCCTGCCCGCGATGCAACTCATCTTAAATCAATCTATGAAAAGGCTTCGCCCAACGTTGATTTGAGCCACGATTATTCGTGTGAGAGTTGTGACGCGGACACACAGATAAACATACCCTTTTCTGCCAACTTTTTTTGGCCTAACGCCTGAATACGTTGAGTATACCTATGAACAGTTTTTCATCTTAAAGTATCACGGTGGTTGGAGTTTTATCGAAGCATACAGCCTCCCAATTCAATTACGCGAATGGTTTGTAAATCGCTTGGCGAAGCAACTAAAAGACGAGAAAGAACATATGGACTCCGAAATGAGAAAATCCAAATCCCGGAGCTAGCAATTATAGCCCCGCGCACCCGGCTTTTTATTTCATAGGACTACTATTTATATATGAGGTAGTATGTCCATGGAAGACTTGAAAGAAGAAGAAATTTCTCCTATTATAATTGACCTAACCAACGGAGACAAGCTTGACGAGAGTTGGTTGAGGATGTTGGGTTTTGGAGTTGAATCTATACTGGGTGCTATGTTTGGTGGCAGTTCTGTGCCAGTTCAACTCAAGGGGAAGCCCAGCGATATTCGTTCGTTTACCACCGCAATTGGACGCGAAAAGAGATATATAGATTCGCTTCGCACTTATGGTTTAGACAACCCTCGCACCTATAGAGACAAGTCAAAACTTAAACAAGCCACTACCGCATTTACTAGAAAGACTGGCTTGAAATGGCCTTTTAAATAAGATAATTAAATAGACTAAAAGCCATGGCTAAACTCACTCCAGCAGAGCAAGAAAGACTCAATAAACTCCAAAAAGAACAATTGGAGATGGAGAAAAAAGGCCTACAAAATTCCAAAGAACACCTCGCAAATCTGCGAGAACAAAAACAATTTTTAGATTTTATACTTGAATCTTCAGATAAGAGACTTGAGATTGCATATAAAGAACTGGAAATCACTCAAGCAATTGAGAAAGTAACGGGCGAATCATCTGAACGCTTAAAAGCCCAAGAGGAATTACTTGCTAGTACATTAAGATTACAGCAAGAGAAATTGGCAACCATGATTGCCGATGGAGATGTAGCGGAGGAAAAACTTAAAGAACAGATTCTTTTAATAGAGACACTAAAAAATTGGCAAGAAGAAGTAACTGAGGAATCTAGAAAACACAACGCGCAACTTGAATCAGCATCAGGACTCGCAATCAACCTTGGTAGATCCATAGGTCTTGCTTCAAAATATCAAGAAACCTTTATGGGTAAAATGTCAGAAACATTGGACGGACTGGCTAATAATGTTGAGGCACAGAAAAAGTTTAAGAAACAAATAAAAGAAACTTTTGCGCCGATGAACTTGTTGGCAGGAACAGCAGCTAAAGTTTTTCAATCAACCATGGCAGCCGCCCTTTCTTATGATCAAGCCGCCACTTCTTTTAATGCGGCGACCGGCGCGGCTGGTGATTATAATGAAGCTATTTCAGATGCGAGTCGCGGTATGACTCATTTGGGAGTGGGTGCTGGTGAAGCTGGCGCAGCGATGGGAGCACTCCACGCAAATATGTCCAGCTTTAGTAACTTAAGCAAAGCATCAGCCACAACGATTGCACAAGGAACAGCCGCACTAACAAAACTCGGCATTGGTGGAGAAACGACAGCACAGAACCTAGAGCTTCTTACAAAACATATGGGCTTTTCTGCTGAAGGTGCGATGAAGCAACAAACACAATTGGCTGAGTTCGCTGGTGGGATCGGTGTTGGACCCGCAAAGATGGCATCGGATTTTGCTGCTGCGGCTCCCAAGCTAATTGCCTATGGAGCAGCCGGTGAGAGGATATTTAAGAATCTTGCTATCACAGCAAAGTCTACAGGAATTGAAATGCAAGCCCTTCTGGGAATTACAGAGCAATTTGATACTTTTGAGGGTGCTGCTCAAGCAGCCGGAAAACTTAATGCGCTTCTTGGTGGTCCGTTATTGAATAGTGTGGAACTGCTCACAGCCAGCGATGATGAACGAATTAAGATGATGCAAGATGCCGTCACCCAATCAGGTAAAAGTTGGGAAAGCTTGAATAAATTTGAAAAGAAAGCTATAGCTGCCGCCGCAGGTATTTCCGATCTAGATACAGCCGGAAAAATGTTTGGAAATAATTCACAAGAAGTGATGGAGAAACAAAAAAACCTTAATGAGATGATTGAGAAGTCTCAAGCTGTAACTGAAAAACTCAAAAACATAATGATGGCTTTTGCTATATCGGTGGGTCCGGTGGTGGACGTATTATCATCAGTCCTTAGTTGGATAAGCGAATTTGTGAGTGAGAATGAAACAGTGTTTCACGTTTTAGGAATTGTGATTTCGGTGATGGCAGCTCTTGTTGTGGGAATAAAAGCATTTGTCGCAATTGGGGCATTATTCATAAGTACAGCAACAATGATGCGCCACCCCATTGACGCTATGAAAAAACCTATAGCCGAGGTTGGCAAAAGCATGGCTAAGAATTTAGCCCAAGGCATCAGGCGCGTTGCTGCCGCAGCAAAAAGTGGTGGAAACTCTCTGATGAAATTGGGTTTCGCTATATTAATGGTTGGCGCAGGTATTGGCTTGGCTGCTCTTGGGGTCGCGCAACTTGTGGCTGCGTTTGCGGGGTTGAATGGATTCCAAATCCTGGGGGCTGTAGCAGCTATTGTAGTCTTCATGGGGGTGATGCTACTGATGGCTAAGTTGATGGTGACTGCCGGATTAGTTGTTATTCCTGGTTTGTTGGGTATGGGAGCCGCATTTCTTATGATTGGGGCAGGAATTGCAATTGCCGCTTTTGGTCTAGCTAGTCTTATTGCCCCAATAGTCGCGCTTTTTTCCCTTCTCATACCAAACGTTTTAGTCCTCCCGGCGATTGCTGCTGGATTTGTTTCAATAGCTGCGGGTGTAGGTTCATTAGCAACTGCTCTTGCTATGATAAAAACCGAAGACCTTCAAGCTCTAGCAAGCTTGGGTAGTTCATTGAGTGACATAAGTGTTAAAAAATCAGTGGCGTTTACTGCGTCTATGGAGGGCTTGGAATCAGCGATTGATGCGGCGGACAAAGCCGGCCTTGAGGTAGTTGTGGCAACTTCTGGATTAGCATCTACCTTCGCCCCGAGTAGCACCCCACTTCCAGCAGGAGCCGCGCAAGCCGCCGCACAAAATATCAAACAAGGCGTTCAAGCAGGTTCGCGTCAAGCAAGCCAAACACAGGCTGGTCCCACAACCGTGCAACTTATATTAAATGATAGAGAATTTGCCCGCGCAGTAATTAATGTAATGGATAAGAAATTAAATTTGAGGACGGGATAAGAGATGGCAGCACCCAATAAACCATTTGAAGGAGAAGCTGATCAAACGGATAATCTCGCAAATCAAGGCAACCAAATAATAGACTTTTTTCACGTTCCTACGGGAAATTCTGTAAAGTTTAAAGCTTTCCTTACACAATTTGATGATGTCTATTCTTCGGAATGGAATTCAGAAAATGCTTATGGCAGAATGGACCCTATACAATCTTTCCAACGAACCGGAAGAAAAATTAGTATTGGATTTGATGTAGTTGCCGGATCTTACGATGAAGCTATCGATAATCTTGAGCGTATTACTGGCTTGATCCAGATGCTCTATCCATCTTACGATGGAGGCGAAAGCGCAACCGCAATTCAGGCTGCTCCTTATTTTAAATTAAATTTTATGAACCTAGCATCAAATTCTATGGTCGATGGAACTTCAGGGGCAGAATTAGCTGGCTTACTGGGAACAGTGGATGGACTTACCTATAGTCCAAATGTTGATGTGGGATTTTTTCTTGGGGGTGGCAAGCTTTTTGCCAAAGTGGTAAACATTAGCTGCACTTTCACGGTATTACATCAAAACCAATTAGGTTGGATAAAGAAGCGCCCCCGAACAGGCTTCGCTAACTTTCCATATCAGGAATACCCCGACCAAAGTGACTCAGAGCCCTTTAGTAGTTTTTTTGAAATGCCAATTACTGATCGTCAAATGAATTTGGATTATGCCGGTGAGGATATTGCGATGGCAGCATCAGAGATCCTCACAGTTCCACAACAATCCGCTGCGGGACAGATCACACCGGACCAACAAGCTAATATCAATAACGCTTACCCTGGATTAAACAATCCAGCCGAAGCCGCCAAAAGAAAACAGGAGTTGAATAAAAAGATCGCAGCACGTAATTCTTTAGGTGGGGTGCAGATCCCTCTAAAAAAATAGGAACAAAATATAATGACTTCAAGATACGACGGCAGAGATATTCGAGTAAATGGCAGTAGCGAGTATAGACAGATATTCAAAAACAGAAACGTAAAGTTCATCAGTCAATATATGACGGGAGAATTAAAGTATCCATCTACCTCTGAGATAAATCAACTCACAAACTTTTCTCATATTTGGTCACTGGGAGATCGTTTTTATAAATTGGCAGATCAATATTATAAAGATCCTTCTTTATGGTGGGTGATTGCATGGTATAATAGACGCCCCACTGAGTCACACGCTCAGATTGGGAATGTGATTACTATTCCGTTGCCACTTGAAAAGGTGTTACAAATATTGGATGTGTAAAAAGATATGCCCGATCCTAAAGAAGATGCCAAGTTTGATGAACAAGCTTTTTTATTAGATTTCTTTCACAAGACTGTTGCAGCAAATGCGACCAAAGTTTATCCCAACTTTGTTCAGCTTGAAGGAGATCCCACAGGCTTAATGAATAAGTTATTGGCAAGTGGTGGTCAAGAGATTTTAGATCTTCGCACTGAACAGTTGCCGCTAATGGTCCCAAAGATTAGGCTTTATAAAGTTTTTCAATCCACAGGAGATGAGAAAACCAAAGTCCCACAGATGTTTGAGAGGGAATTTATATTTGATGACCGCACCACTATAGAATCAATTACACAGAGCGCCCGAAAACGCGGTAGCGATGTAGGGCTCAAGAGTTTTACGTGGGATGATATGGGAACGACACCGGCTGACACTGGCTTTTCCTTTGAAGCAACTCTAAAGCTGCATTTCCAAAGCTTTGAGGGGGTTTTCAAAACAAGAGGCAAAGGGCTCGATAAAGACCCGCTTTCTTTTGCTGATCTATTGGCTCCCCCAAGAGGAAGAGTACACATCGTCAATGGTCGTAGAGAATACAATGACTCAATGTTTCAAATAAAAGTGGTGGTGGGGTGGTCAGTTCCCGACGACCCGAAGCGGGTAGTGTTTAGAGATCCATCGGTCTTGAGGAATTCCCAAGTAACTTTTCTTTTGACACTGCAAACGCACGACATTGATATTGGCGAAGATGGCTCCGTCAATTTAACGATTAAATATATAGCAGCAATTGAGGGAAGGATGATGTCTCCTCGCGCAGATCTTTTATATGTCGAAAACCTCGATTATCTTCGGTCGATTGACAGGCTCAAAAGAGAAATTAGAATTACTCAAGACGAAACGCAATCGGCTGTGGATTCCGATGAGGCTAGTGGCGAAGAAAAAACAGGTTTCTTTGGCGGTGCAAACCTCGACAGTGCTGTGACGAGAAGGGAGCAGAAAGAGAAAAGACTAAACGATAAACTTGCCGCAACCCAAAGGGATACACGTTTAGAAAGTTATAGTCGTCTTTTGCGCTCGCTTGAAGATCCTCAAGACCGCCGCATTTTACACTTCAATATCACCAAGAAGCAGCGGGAGGATTATATGAAGATAAATGAGGAGCAATTTGAGAATCTAAAAGATGATTCAAAAAAAAGAAACAGCAAGCTTCAAGCACATCGCCAAGATCGAATTGGCAAAATTATCAGCGAGGGCGGCTTTGATTTATCTTCCGCAAATGAAAACGAATCACATAATACTTTATCTCGTTTGAATCGTCGTATTATATCGGCTGGCGGGGACGAGGGCAAAATAGAAGGAATCCTCAACGACGCCAAAGAAAAAGCCGCCAAAAAAGGTAACAATATAAAGCCCACCACTCGCATTAACTTTTTCTTTTTGGGAGATCTCATTAACTCGGCAATCAATATTATACAACAAGAAGAAAGCGGAGGCGGCGCTCCATTTGATAACCATAATCAGTTTCGTTTTATGTTGGGCACCATAGACATGATCAATCCCACAGATTCAACCGGAGCCTTGGAAGCAGTTCCATTGAGCGATATTCCGATCTCTCTTAATACTTTTAATATTTGGTTTCAAAAAAATATAATTTCAAAAGAACTTAGCAAAATGCCATTTCAAACATTTATACGACGAATATGTTCTGAGCTGGTTGTGGCATCTCTAAACCCCTCAAGCTACGGTTCCATCGGAAAAGCCACCCACACGCGACTGAGTATGGGTAATTTTTCCTTGGGTAAAAAAGCGGGACAAAATCTAGTAGGAAGAAAATTAATCAAAGACACCAGCGTTGCCATTCGTAATTCCGCACAGGCAAAGGGTGCAAAAGATCTCCAACAATATATGTTTTTATATATTGGTGGGGCTGTTGGAAGCTCTCTGCAAGGTGATGCGGCGAAAGATAAAACACAAGGTATTTTCCACCTCTATAGTGGCAGTGATAAAGGAATTATGAAAAAGCTTTCGTTTACACGAACGGATCTTCCATTTGCGCGGGAATCCCGAGTAGCTAATGCACAAAAAGCTGCCGAAGGAAATTTCTTGTTTAGTGATGTTTATAAATGCTCTATTACTATGATTGGTAATCCAGTATTTAAGCCAGGTATGTTAATCTTTGTTGATCCCGCATCTATGGGTCTTGGCAACGCAGCCAAAGAAGGTTCGTATTCTTTTAGAATTGGTATTGGTGGCTATTATTTGGTCACGAAGGTTGAGAGCGTGATCGAGGATGGGAGATTTGAAACAACTTTAACTGCGGAATCCACCGTTCCTATTCCCTCGTTGGAACAAATCAAAAGATCACAAAAAATCCCTGGCAATTCAACATCACCTCCAATTATTTGGAATGGAGTTACGGCTCCTGAACACTCGACTGCGGTTCTGGATCGTGCTGAGCAAGCCCCCGCAACTGAGTTCCCTGGACGACGCCCTGGGCGATTCTAGTAATCATAAAACGGAAACACTATAACGATGGCTAAAAAGAAGAACAACGAAATACCTCTAGTGGATGCTTATTTGACTTCCGAGGTTTTAGCTAACCAAAAACCAGCACCCGGCGAAGAAATTAAACCTGTAGCCACAAACTCAATGCCTTCTGAAGAACTCTTTATTGAGCGCAAAGAATATAAAGATCTCGCGTATCCCTATAACGACGATGAAGTGCCCACGCCCATTGATATTTGGTATAACCGTGGGCTTTATGGAAAAATAGATACAGACTATAATCCAGTCTTTGTAGACGAAAAATATCTAAAGAGACTCCCGAGCGAAACCGGCGACACCTTTGCATTAAATTTTGTTGTGGATGCCTTTACGGATTTACAAAATTACATGCGTATCGCGGCAAACGAAGGAAAAATATTTACTGAAGATACAAAGTTCCTAGCCATGGAACCCAAAAGAGGATGGACCTCAGTTCAAAATCGCTACTATGAACACATAACAGTTATGTATGAAGGCTTCGCCGCAACCTTTCTAGACCAAGGAAAAAATAAAAGAGAGCTTACTGATTTTAAAGATTTCATGAAACTGTTTCAGACTTATCTTAAAACTGTGCAGCCCGATTTCCCATTCACCCGAACTGGATATATCACTTCTAAATATTGCCCCATTACGACTACCGGAATTGTTATTGAATTGGAGTTAGCAAGTCATGGCGACGATCAAGTAAAATATGACGACTATATTGGTGATGTAAACTTTGTTTTCTTTACCCGTGCTGCTCGTCTATTTGGTTTTTGGGTAGATAAAAATGCACCTTGGCGGTTGGTCGCAGACTTGAAATCAGAGGTGATGCAAAAATATATGAGTCGTTACCCCGAAGCACCAGTCGAACCGCCCATGAGTGGATCACAACCACAACTACCACTTCCCTGTGCTCCCGAGTGGTTTGGTGATTTGAAAAATCAAAAGGTGGAATTCAAAAAACCCGGTCAAGAAGAAGGTGCGATTGGATATATCGCGGAGTTATTAGATTGTAACGATCCACTTCGCTCTAGGTTCAAGATTCAAGAAGTTGTAGATGAGATTGAAATTGCGTTGATACAATCGACCGACCTGATATTACCTCAATCTTCATTCGTTGAGGGTCCAGAAGCGTCTCTGAACGCTGATAAAACTCAAGCTCAAATTATAAATATTGCTGCCCCCTCTGCCACGGGTACTGGTCAATTCAATGTTGGTGCTCCAAGTTCCCAAGGTGCCTATGGTCCCACCACGTTAGACGATTTCCGATGGCTTACTGCTCCGCTTCCCCAAACACGAAACGGGCAAGTATTACGGGAGACTGTTTATAAGTATTATGATGTGGGTGGATTCGGTAGTACATTTTCACGACGAACTGGATTGGGCGCATGGAAGCCACAACCAATTCGCATAAGTGCGGCTGGTAGTACCATAAACACGTTTTCTAGTGAAATCAAATCTTATACTTGGACAGTATTAGAAGACGAAGAACACGGTGTTGAAACACCCTTTTACCTTACTCCCAATTCACCGGATACAATTTCGCCCACAAACCTTACGGGAACTGATGTTTATTTTATTCCTGTGCGCTCGGGGAGACACACGATTCAACTCCAACTACAGGACAAAAGGGGGAACATGCGCGATGAAGTGTCTACACTTATTGTAAATGTTTGTACTTTGCCATGGGCTGCCACTGCGAATAAGTTCGCGATGACACCCGACGCGGCTGAAGCTTTTGGTCCTGCATGGATATACAGCAAACTCAAAGCGGAAATCGCTGAAGTTTGGCGCGAATGGAATGAGAATTCAACGCAAGAATATACTAACTGGCTTGGAGCAACCCGGAATGTTCACCTCATAGTTTCCGGTACAAATCTGCCTACGCTCGCAAGAACACAGGTGCCGAGAGACTTGGCTGATGAGACTATAAGCACTGGCTTCGGCCCTAACCAACTTTTTCCATTTCCTTTCAAGAAACAAAAGGATGGTCTTCATCCGGGAGGTGGCGGCTATCAGTCACCAGAATTAGATCCCACGATTGGACAACCATTCGGGCGTAATGCTAATCGACTATGTACCCCCGTTTTGAGAGGAGGCGATCAATTACCCCAGACTGGCGAGTTGGAATTTTTACGCACCCGGTTGGGGTGGGACATTGTTGGCAAGCATAAATTTCTTACGAGCTGGATAAAATATATCACCTCTAATGAAGATGGCTCAAAGTTTGATAGAGCCCCTAACCTAGTTAATCAGCCTGGGATTCTAGAGCGAGCCCCATCTTGGCAGGAATTAGTAATCCGAGCCGAAATAGGTCCAGACATTTTTGGACGATCTCCTCGCGGGGGCTTTGGATGGCAAGCTCTCCCATCCGGGCAGCAACCATGTCTTCATCAATTTGTTTATAATCAGTGGCAAGCCCGCACCGCAACTTTAGGAGCCGCAGCTTATGGCACCGAGGCGGGAAATAACAGATATATTTTTCACCCTCCTCCTGTGTTTGGTAGTTGTGAAACAAAGATTGAACGATATCAAATAGCAACACCAGATAACAGTGGTTATCCAGTTAAAAATTATCCTTTTCGTAATGGGAATGAATATCAGACATACCGTGTCCCGAGAGAACTTTCGGACGGAAGTGGGAACTTAAATTCTTTAAACTCTTACGAAAAAGGCTTGCCTGACGATCAAATGGGAGATCTCTTTGGCGGCGCATTGGCTGATCTGTTTGAGATTATTCTAATTTTGAGTTCTCAACTTCTGGGTGGTGTTCCCATAAAACAACTTACAGGAAACGAGATCCCGCCCCTATCAGTTGGAACATCGTGGATCAGCAACGCCCCTGGATACTTCGTGGCTTATTCTCGCGAACCATTTAGTGGCATGGGCGTTGTCCCATTTCACTGGTTTCAGTGGCAGCGAAATAGTTCAGGAACCGGAGCTAGCGATGCGGGTACTGCGGGGGTAGATGACTCAACCAATTTGTCCACGGTGGCAAGTAATTATCGGAGCGATTTTGTTATTAAGAAGGTTGATTTTAGCGGCGCATATGCTCGCATATTGAACGGCCGTCAGTGGAATGATGGAAACATGATTGATGGTCAATTTACTCCTTATGAAAGATGGCGTCGTGAAGTATATCGACGTGCCGGGGAAACGTTTCCTCAACAGCCAACCAGATATTTATTTGTAGATGACCCTCGATTTAGAGAGGCTATCATTCCCTGGGAAAGTGCCAGTAATGGCGCGAACACTTCATCTCCGTCCATCACTCCCCGAGAAATGGATGAGATCGTGAGATATTTAATTTCACTTGACCCCACTGATACTAACAGATATGCAGATATGCTCTTGTTTGTGTTGAGTGTTGCATCTGACGGAGGGTGCGCCCCAATTGAAGTTCCATCTACGACTACGCCATACAACGAAGCCGAGAGCCAGCCTTCGCTTGACACATTCGAAACACTTCCTTTTGATTATGGAAGTCACACTGCGTATCCCGACGAGCCCCCTCGCGAAAAAGATTGGGTTTTGGCTTTTGGGGATGTCGAGGAATATTCTACTAAGCGCGAACAATATACTCAAGCCATCAATGACCACCCACGGCTGCTACGTGAATGGGAGTTGCGAAAATCAGCCTATGATAAGTGGGTGGTGGATTACGCTGATTGGTTGACGTTACCACGTTTAAGTTTTGATAATTTATATTTGCACAACCCTCCCGTTCTTCGATCTCCTGGTGAATATATCCGATCTTTTGAAACCGACATCGACTTGCTACAAATCTATACCTTGAACTTTTATAACTCTTATGTGGCGAAGCACCCCTTCATTGTCACTAGCCAGTTTAATAAATGTGGAGACGGAACATTTCAGAAGATAGAAACTCGCGAACTATTGAGTGATGTAGAATTTATGCGAACATATGATGATTTGTTTTGGCTTAAGTTTTATTTTGCTATACGCATTTCTGAATCAGATCGAATCTTATCCTTTAGTGAGGAGGATGCGATGATAAAACAGATAGAAAATCTCTATTCCAATTCATTGGCATCAAGTGATTCCAATAAATTTACGAAATCATTACAGCGCATCGCGCATGAGACTAACGGGGTCTTCGAGGACAAATCAGGATTGACGGTTCAAAACAAGGATGATAAAATAATAAATAAATTCAAAAATATAACTGAACAAAAAGCCTTGACCTTGCGTGATGTCTATGATATTGTTCTACCTGATGGATCTTTCCAACCATAAACCAGATACCTCTTTGTTCGAAATCGTAGATCAAAAACAACACTGTAAGAGCATTTATTGCGACAATCACATTGTAGAAGATCCAGATTATGGGCGTCTCTCCAAGACGTGGGCATATCATTCAACCTTAAAGGGCTATGGTATCAAGTATGCGTCCTTGTATGCCAAGACGAGAACCCTTGACGAGTGTTGCCCCGATGAATTAAAAAAAGAATGGTCCACCATTAAGAAAAAATACTCGGCTTATATTAAATCTTTCCAGACTGGATTCTGCGAACTGGACGAGGAGTGTTTTTATGATTTAGTTCCACACAGTTTTGTAATTGAATATTTTAACCTCAAGAGTCAAATAACAAAACATGTATTATCTACTATCCCAGAACCAGAAGACTATAGTTTTTTAGTTGAGTTGTCGGGATTATTAACTGATATCCGAGATCATAAATTATTAATTGAGCCGAAGGAAATTGTTGATAAACTTCACGAAACTAAAACTCGAAGTTTTTATTCCAAGCTAAATGCGGTAAGACCATTTATTGACTACAATATGTTTGGGACGATTACTGGTCGCTTGACCACCCATAAAAATTCTTTTCCACTGCTTACAATGAGCAAGGATTACCGGAGAGTGGTTAAACCAACGAATACTTGGTTTATCGAATTGGATTTCAATGCAGCGGAGTTGCGCTGTCTTCTTGCGCTGAACGATCAAGAGCAACCACAACAGGACATACATGATTGGCATGGATCAATTTTTAATAGGCTATCAGATCACAAGTTGAATCGTGATGACATCAAGCGCAAAATCTTTGGATGGCTTTATGGCCCTTTGGGTGCATCACTTGGTATTCCCCAAGTAGAAAAACACTATGACAAAAGAAAAGTATTAAATAAATATTGGGACGGAAGCGTCGTCACCAATCCGTTTGGTCGAAAAATTATAGCCGACGAGTTCCATGCTCTCAATGCAGTTATACAAAGCACCACTTCCGATACATTCTTAAGGAGAGCAATCGCAGTAAATAAATTATTAGAAAATAAAAAGTCCTTTACAATGGGGCTCATTCACGATAGCATGGTAATTGACTTTCATCGGGAAGACAAAGATCTTATCGATGATATAATTAAAAAATTCGGTGATACGGATTTAGGAAAGTTTAAAGTGAACACCAGCCTTGGAACACACTTTGGAAACTTAAAGAGGTTTAGATGACAACAAAAAAATATAACAAACTTGTGAGAGATAAGATCCCAGAGATTATTAATGAGCAGGGAAAGAAGTGCAAAGTTTATGTAGCCGTCAATGACGACTATCAACAAAGACTCAAGGACAAACTCACAGAAGAAGTTCAAGAGTTTCTTGAGGAGCCATGCGTAGAAGAACTAGCGGACATTCAGGAAGTTCTTTTATCAATTGCTGAAATAAATAAATGGGATCTTGAAGGGGCACGGATTATCAAAAACCGCAAACGCGGAGGATTTTGGAGGCGTTATGTTTTACAAGAGGTTTCGGAATGAGCAAGAAATATAAATTAGTTTATATAGAAAACGGCGAAGAAGTTACATTAGTGAGCACTGATCCAGAAGCAATAATGATTGTGCTCAACGAGAAGGTTTCCAATCATGTTGGGCGATATCGCAATAGCCCCACGTTTGAACTGGTGTCATACGGCGAAACCAAAGAGAAGTAAATGGATACAGTAATCGGACTAGGCAAAGCAGGTTGCGCCATCGCAGATAACTTTGCTCAATATTCTCAATATAAGGCATATAAAATAGACATAGGCTTGTCGCCTAGTGCCAATACGTTTAGTCTAAAAGAGAGCCAAAACATTGAAGATTATGAAAAGAATTGCCCGGATATGACTAAGTTTTTTGAAGGGGTGAGTGGGGATATTCTATTTGTGGTAGGCGGCGGCGGAAAAGCCTCCGTCACATCACTTTCTCTTTTAGAATATTTACGACACTGTAACATTAGTGTGCTATACATAAAGCCAGAAGAAGATTTTTTAGGAGCACAAGGAAAATTAATTAATAACTTGGTCTTCAATGTCCTGCAAGAGTATGCTCGATCTGGTGTTTTTGATCGACTCTATCTTGTGGACAACGTTTTAGTAGAGAGGGCAATACCTCCTACGTCCTTGAAGAATCACTATGTTAGTCTTAATGAAGCCATCGTGTCTTCACTACATATGATTAATGTATTCAATCACATTCCCCCTGTGACTGACACCTTTTCTTCTTTACCTATTGGAACCCGCATTTCTACTATTGGATTTGTGGAGCCAAAAAAAAATGTAGATAAGATGTTTTTTTCTCTTGACAACGTGAGTGATCGGGTATACTATTATGCTTGTAACAAGATGAGACTGGAAACAGAAAACAATTTGTTCGGAGAGATAAAGAATTCTCTTAAGAGAAAAATGGAAGCCGATGTGCGGGTTTCATACGGAATCTTTGAAACTGATTATGATGAAGATTACATTTATTGTGTCGCGCATACTTCAGCCATTCAAGGGCAAACAAAAACAATTGGGGGGTCGGAAGATTTGCCGACCTCACCTTAAGGAGATAAAATACAATGGCATTAGATTTAGCAAAGATGCGAGCGAAACTACAGGAATCCGAATCGGGTGGAAAGAAAAGCGATAATGCTTTTTGGCGACCAACCGAGGGGGATCAAGAGATTCGACTTGTACCAACTGAGGATGGAGATCCGTTCAAGGTTTTCCACTTTCATTATAACTTAGGTGATAATGTTCGTGGTGGTGTGTTGTGTCCCAAGCGGCAGTTTGGTGACGGTTGTCCGGTTTGTGAATTCGCTTCACAACTATGGCAAGAGGGAACTGATGAGAGCAAAAAAATGGCAAAGAGCCTTTTTGTTCGTCAGAGATTTTTCTCACCCGTAATTGTGCGTGGTGAAGAAGAAGCGGGTGTTCGCATCTGGGGTTACGGAAAGACAATTTACGAAGCGTTGCTTGGTTATGTCTTGAATCCTGATTACGGTGACATCACCGAGGTACAGACAGGAGTTGATTTTACATTGACTTATACTTTGCCGAAAACTAAGGGTGCATTTCCGCAGACCAATTTGGTTCCAAAACGTAAGTCTTCTGCACTTGCCCCTAAAGGCGAGATCAAGGCTCTTTTGGATTCAATTCCTGATGTGGATGCTTTGTTTACCAAAAAAACCACCACCGAGGTTCAGGCGATTTTGGAATCGTATCTTGATCCTTCTGGCGGCACGATGGAAGCTGTTAGCGCCACCGCGCCTTCCGGTGTTGATGATGCCATTCGGGAATTATCAGCGTAGTTAAAAAAACCTAAGTGGTTTTGAAAGCCCCGTGACTTTTTTGTTTATTGGTTTGTTCATCGAGCCACGGGGCTTTCTTTTTTGTAGGAGAGGGCATGATTATGAGCAACGGAAACTTATCATCGAAAGATATTTTAAAACTAATAAATAAAAAAGCGGGAAGAACAATTGCGTTTACTGGCGATCAAGAGAATCCGGCTGATGTAAAGGATTGGATCTCCACAGGCTCACGATGGCTCGACTCCATTACCTGTCGTGGTCAACTCGCAGGTATCCCAGTTGGTCGCTGCACCGAGATCGCTGGCTTAGAAAGTTCAGGCAAGTCTTATATGGCTGGACAAGTAGCGAGGGAAGCACAGAAGAAGAATATTAAAGTTCTCTACTTTGATTCTGAATCTACAATGAGCAAAGAGTTTTTAGAGAAACTTGGTTGCACTGTAGATGGCGAGGATAGTGTTATCATAATCCAGCCTGATGATATTGAGCAGGTATTGGAATCAATGGAAACCGTTATGGCTGGTGATCCCGACACTCGTTTCTTATTTATTATTGACTCACTCGCGATGACTCCATGTCGTGCGGATCTGGAAAAGGATTTCAATCCCCAATCTTCTATGGCACAAATGCCTCGCGTTCTATCTTTGGGTATGAAGAAATTGGTGGTGTCCTTATCGAGAACACAATCAACCTTGTTGGTCCTGAACCAACTCAAGACAAATATTAATGTCTCTAACCCAATGATGATGCTTTCGCAACCCTGGTTTACTCCTGGTGGTAAGGCTATGATCTATGCCTATTCATTAAGAATATGGCTCACGGGTCTAAAAGGAAAGAAGACCTTTGTAGAAGATGAAGCAGGTTTTAGAATCGGCAGCGAAGTGAAAGCCAAGCTAGAGAAATCCAAGTTTGGAACACAGGGTCGCATCTGTAACTTTAAAATTCTATGGGGAGGCGAGGATGTTGGTATCCTCAATGATGAATCCTTGTTGACTGCGATCAAAACATCGGACAAGTTAAAGAATAGTGGAGCGTGGTTTACGCTTGATGGATACGATAAGAAATTCCAAGGCGCAACCTTCCCTAAGCTAATGCAGACCGACGAAAAGTTTGCCAAACTTGTTTATGATATTATGGATGAAGAAGTTATTCGTAAATTTGAAACCAAGACCGGCAAGTCAGAAGACTTTTATGGTGATGATGTTGAGGGGGTAAAGCAAAATGACCATTCCTAGTTGGGCAAAATTTGTTCTCGATGACAGAACCAAGCAACGACGGATAGAGAAAACGGATGCTCTCCTTGAACATAACACGCGCAGAGTAGAGCAAGAAGTTTGGCGTGAAATGAAGGAGAAGAAAGATCTACTAAATAAGGTGAAAGAATTGTGCCCCGGCCCATTTGCGCCAAATTTATGGGACAAGCATAGTATGATCAGGCTATATTTTATGGATGGCTCCTTCCTCACTCTCAACAAACAGATGGTTTTTTCTTATAATACAGAGAACTCTGCTCTTGACGTACAAGCAGTGAGTCGTAACACGGGTCAGATGCTTAGGTTTCTAAAGAAGCATTTCCCCGATAATTTCAACAAGGTCGAAGCGCGATGGCGAATAAAATCTTAATCATTGACGCGATGAATACATTCATTCGCAACTATGTTATGAACCCTAGCATTAGTGCGACGGGATCACCCATTGGTGGAACGAAAGGTTTCTTGATGTCCTTACAAAAGACAGCACGAGAGATAAATCCAGATAAGATAATTGTTGTTTGGGATGGTGGAGGTGGTAGTGCCAAGCGCAGAACCTTGGCGAAGCAATACAAAGAAGGGCGCAAGCCACTCAAACTAAACCGAGCCTATAGCGGTATGGATGCTCTAGAAGAAACACAAAATCGTTATGATCAAATGAAGCGCACAATTGAGTATCTTAACAAGATGCCCGTCGCACAATTGATGGTAGAAGACATTGAGGCTGACGATGTGATAGGATACATTTGTCATATGCCTTCACTCAAAGAAGACATAAAGATTATTGTGTCTATGGACAAAGATTTTTATCAACTGTGTGACGACAAGACGCTGGTGTATAAACCGATCAAGGACATCTTCTTAAACAAGAATCGAATCCTTGAGGAGTTTGATATTCATCCTAACAATTTCGCGCTTGCCCGAGCCATTGATGGTGACAAGTCTGATAACTTACCGGGCATAAAGGGCGCGGGCATGAAGACAATATCTAAAAAATTAAGTTTCTTGCGGGAAGAAAAATCTTATACTCCCGACGAGGTGTTTAAGTATTGCAGAAGTGATGAGACTGGGCTCAAATTATATAAAGATATTTTAAAGGAGAAGAAAAAGGTGGAACTAAATTATAAATTAATGCAACTTTATTCTCCCTCTATTTCTGTTAAAAATTCACTACATATAAAAGACACAGTAGAACAGTTTGCCCCTACCCTCAATAGAACCGAAGTGTTAAAAATGATGGCGACTGATGGCATACATGAATACAACTGGAATCCATTATTTCAGAAATTTAGATCGTTTCTTGCCGACCACCGAGACTATTTACTCCGTGGCACTTAATAAGACTTGACACTTTTGAACCACTCTTATACACTTACAGAATATTCAGGAATCGAGACTTACAATGACCTTAAAAACCGACCCCGCCTCATTTTCAAAATATGGTAAATCCTTTCAGGAAAAACTAGCCTTTCTTATATTAGATGATCGCGTCTTTGCTGATCGCATGGTAGAAGTATTGGATGTTGAGTTTTTAGAATTCAAGCATCTGCAAGTTTTTGTTCAAAAAATATTCAACTACAAAACAAAATACGGAACCCAACCATCAACTGAAATAATGAAGACGATTGTTCGTTCTCAAATAGAAGACGAAAATGAAACACTTCAGAAACAAATAAGAGAGTATTTTGCTCATGTCTTATCTGATATTACCATATTACAATCAGCCGAATTTGTAAAAGACACCGCTTTGGAATTCTGCCGTAAGCAGAAGTTACGAGAGGCGATGATAAAATCGTCTACACTCCTCCAAAAATGCTCTTTTGATGAGATTTCTGTACTCATAAATGATGCGTTGAAGGCTGGTGCAAATGCAGATTTTGGTTACGATTATATCAAAGATTTTGAAAAAAGATTTGAACTTAGTACCCGCGAAACAATCACGACGGGATGGGAAAAAGTAGATCAGATCACCGGGGGTGGTGGTGGTCGCAAAGAATTGGGTGTCGTAATCGCTCCTACTGGTGTGGGAAAGTCAATGGTCTTAGTTCATCTTGGCGCGACTGCCGTGAAAGCCGGAATGACCGTGGTGCATTACACGCTTGAGTTGGGTGATACTGTCATCGCTGGTCGTTATGATTCGTGTATCACAGGAATTCGCTTGAACGAAGTCAAGGATCGTAAAGTGGACATCAAGAAAACTTTAGATGGTTTAGATGGAAGCTTGATTATAAAAGAGTATCCCACGAAAACAGCTACCACCAATACAATTCGCGCTCATCTGGAAAAACTTAAACAACAAGGCACTATTCCAGACATGATTATTGTTGATTATGCGGATCTGTTACGCACATTGTCTGCGCGTAAAGAAAAGAGAGAAGAACTAGAAACGATCTATGAAGACCTCCGCGCACTTATGCAAGAAAATAATTGTGTTGGGTGGACAGCTTCTCAAACTAACCGAACAGGGCTCAACCAAGAAATTATCACCATGCAAGCAATATCTGAGGCTTTCAATAAATGCTTCATCGCGGACTTTATCTTTTCTGTTTCAAGAACATCAGAGGATAAGCAAACAAATGGTGGAAGAATTTATATTGCCAAGAATAGAAATGGTGCTGACGGCTTGGTGTTCTCTATCTTTATGGACCCCGCAAATGTCGATATTAAGGTGTTGGGTAAATATGAAAATGATGCGGCATCATCACCGGCACTTTCAAATGAAGAACAAGTTAAATTTATGCTAGACAAATACAAAAAACTAATAAAGGGGACGAATTAAAAATGGACATCTCAAGCAAGATCTTATCAGACATAACTGTCTTTATGAAATATGCGAAACATATGGAGGAAAAAAATCGTAGAGAAAACTGGAAGGAACTTGTTGGAAGAAATAAAGAAATGCATCGGAAAAAATATACGATGCTTAATGGAGAAATAGATGCGGCATACAAATATGTGGAAGACAGGAAGGTTCTTCCCTCTATGCGTTCAATGCAGTTCGCGGGGAAGTCAATTGAAATTAGCCCTAACCGTATTTATAACTGTGGCTATTTGCCTGTCGATGATTGGCGAGCTTTTAGTGAAATTCTTTTTTTGCTTTTAGGCGGAACTGGTGTTGGCTTTTCAGTACAAAAACATCATGTAGAAAAGCTACCAGAGATCCGCAAGCCCCGAGAAGATCGTAAGCGCCGTTTTTTAGTTGGTGACTCTATCGAGGGATGGGCTGATGCTGTTAAAGTATTGATGCGCTCTTATTTTGAGGGAACCTCCACAATAGATTTTGACTTTAGCGATATTAGATCCAAGGGTGCAAAGCTTGTAACTTCTGGTGGCAAAGCTCCTGGTCCAGAACCACTCAAGACGTGTATCCGCCAGATTAAAGGAATTTTAAATGAGAAGCTCGACGGTGATCAGCTTGAGCCCATTGAAGTTCATGATATTGTTTGCCACATCGCAGACGCAGTTTTGGCAGGGGGAATAAGACGTGCTGCTCTTATTAGTTTGTTTTCAGCGGACGATAAAGAAATGATTTCCTGTAAGTCTGGTAGTTGGTGGGAGACAAATCCCCAACGGGCTAGAGCGAACAACAGTGCCTCTCTTGTAAGACATCGCATACGCAAGAAATTTTTTAAAGAACTCTGGCAACGCATACAACTTTCTAACTCAGGAGAACCAGGAATTTATTTTACTAATGATAAGGATTGGGGAACTAATCCTTGTTGCGAAATTGCCTTACGACCTTTTCAGTTCTGCAATCTTTGTGAAGTAAACGTTTCCGATGTAACGAGTCAAGAAGATTTAAATGAGCGAGTGCGAGCAGCATCTTTCCTGGGAACGCTTCAGGCTGGATATACACAGTTTCATTATTTGAGATCTGTTTGGCAACGCACCACAGAGCGTGAAGCATTAGTTGGAGTGAGTATGACCGGCGTTGGCTCTGGCAAAGTACAGGAATTTGATCTTGAAGAAGCTGCACAAATTGCAGTAGAGGAAAACAAAAAAGTTGCCGAGTTGATTGGTATTCGATCCGCCGCAAGAGTAACCACCATCAAGCCAGCCGGAACTTCTTCTATTGTGCTTGGCTGTTCTAGTGGGATACACGCATGGCATAGTGATTATTATATTCGTCGCTTGCGTGTCGGAAAGAACGAAGATATTTATCATTACCTGTCAGCCAATCATCCAGAGTTAGTAGAGGATGAATATTTCAGACCACACGACACAGCCGTGATTTCGGTCCCTCAAAAAGCCCCCGAAGGTGCAATCTTACGTGATGAAACGGCCCTACAACTCTTGCAACGAGTGAAAGGATTTTCAGAGAAATGGATTCGTCCGGGTCACAATTCAGGAAACAATACCCATAACATTAGTGCTACAGTTTCTATCAAAGATCATGAATGGGATGAGGTGGGCGAATGGATGTGGAAGAATCGTGAATTTTATAATGGACTATCTGTCCTTCCGTTTAGCGGCGGAAACTATGTCCAGGCACCATTTGAAGACTGTGATGAGGCTACATACAATAGTATGATCGATTCATTAAAGGAGATTGACTTAACCAAGATTATAGAAGTGGATGACAATACTAATTTGTCTGGTGAAGTAGCATGTGCCGGTGGCGCATGTGAAGTTAAATTTATCTAAACTAAAAAGGAAATAAAATGGCAACAATAACAATTACAGAAGAAAAGAAAAAGCGCGTGACGGATCTCATCAAATCTTATCGCGCCATCGATGGAGCAATCCAGCCCTTTCAAGATCAGCGTAAGGACTTGCGCACGGAATATATTGAAAACCAATGGCTTACTAATAATGAGATTTCATTAGTCAAAAAAGCCTATAACGCTGTGAAGACAAAGGTAGATTTAGACGACCTAGGCACTTTTATGGAAATCGTAAAGAAGGAAATGCCCGGTGTGTAAGTTCAAGCCATTTAATAAACACTTGCTTGTCCAAAAAATACCGCAGGTAAAAAAACCAGATTTGAGCCCTGTTCTGATTCCTGATGGCGCGAGCCTCGGCGAGCAGGAAAGATATGGTTTAGTTAAGTTTGTCTGCGCGGCGAAAGATTGCGATTTGTTCTTAAGAGATCTTAATCCCGATCAGCCCACTTGGGCAACACAAAGAGGAACGATGGACGACGTATTTACCACCTCTGCAAAGAATAGCGGAAATGCTTCACTCGTTGTAGACAAGTCCATGATCGAAGAAATAAAAATTGAGGATAACACGTTTAACATCATTCATCAAAATTATGTTGTCGGTGTGATTGATGAATAAGGAAAAAGTATGAAAAAAATAACTTTAACAGATTTAAAAAATATGGTTGTGGAGGCTACCGATGCGTTATCGGACCACGGCTCTCTAGTGCTAGAGAAGCCAACAAAACAGCACCTTAACGAAACTACTTTATCACGGGTAAAGGATAATATAGAAAATAAAAATATTCCCTTTGTTATGCTGACAGCCCATCGCGGAGTAGATAAGGATTTGCCACCAGCAGAGCAAGACAAACAACGAGAGATAAATAATAAGAACCAAGATAAACTCAAGATTCGTCTTAAGGCATCTGGATTTCCTTGGGTGGACATGTACCGAAGCGGATATAAACAAGGCGGCCCCAAAGGGGTTGTGGTGGAAGAATATTCTGTGTTAGCTTATGAGCAACCTAGGGGCGATGTACCCCCAAGTGGTAAAAGTCTTTTTGACACAGCGCGGAATCTGGCGGCAGATTACAAGCAAGATTCATTTCTTTATGGAGGTCCAGATCGAGACAATCCAGAAGAATATTCTATTCGCCTCTACACTAATACCGGAGAACCCATCAAAGACGTTTGGGCTGGTGGTGACAAGGGATATACAGAACTCGGTGTCGTTGAAGATGCCGAAGCCGAATATTGGTCTATGATTGATAACAAGAAAACTCAATTTAAAGAAATGTATGACAAGTGGAGTGCCTTCCGCCCTAAATCAAAAACAGAGGCGATGAAAAAACAATACTATCTTAAATTAGCCGAAAGCAAGATTCGAGGTTAGTGTGGAAAATAAAGATACCCTTACAAAAGCGATTGAAAAACAGTCGCGTCTTTTAGCTGATCTGGAAGTTATTGATGCCTGTGATATTATGATGAGAGATGATGGCTTTAGTGCTGTTCCTGATGAGATTGTAGGTAAACGTAGATTGGACATTGGAATGAAAAATCGTCCTCGTCGCTGGTATGGTTTATTATCCAAACTCAACCAAGAGGAAAAACAAAAAAGAGGCTCTCAAGAAGTCCGACCATGGGGCAAGTATGAAATTTTATTAAATGATTCGACTTGCAAAGTTAAGAAAATTACTGTAACCCCAAAAGGGAGGCTGAGTTACCAGTCCCATGAGAAAAGAGCAGAAGTGTGGGTAGTCATCTCAGGGCACGGTAAGCTAACTTGCGACGGGGAGACTGACGAGATCGCCCCTGCTGCCATAGTGATGATCCCATATGGAATGAAGCATCGTATTGAAAATACGCACGAAGCAGAAGATTTAGTCTTCATTGAAACCCAAATTGGAACATACTTTGGCGAAGATGATATCACACGATATGAGGATGATTATGGACGAGAATAACGAAGAACAAGAAATGATGGAAATGTTTGAAAGTGGCTTCGTGCAGGTAACTACAGATTATTTAGATGCAAGTGCAAAGTTGGCTGAAGCCACTGCGTTGTGCGGAGATGATCCGATAAAGCAAGAAATGATTTCTTTTGTCCACGATGATTTTGTAAAAATGTGTGCTCGCTCAGAAGGTATTCGTATAATGACTGAAGGCGCTTATGATGAAAACCGAGAATTTATTATTGCGGAAATGAAAGAAGTCACAATTCTTAATTTAAAGATGGCTGAACAGATCCAAAAAAAATTGGGCTCTTTGTCGATTTAACTTGAAATCCAAAATTAGATATGATATTATAGTGACAATACAAGGTCAGTTCTCTTTATGAAACGGGCAGTGTGTAATTTAATAAAGGAGGTTTCTATTATGAAAATAGAAACATATAACATATATCGAGATCAAGACAAAGGTTTCGATTCAAAATATAGTCAATTTGTCAATCCTGACATTTTCGATTTAGACGACAAACCAAGCCAAGTAAGGGATACGGATGTTTTAAACGCAAACGTGCCATCAATGATGGAGTCAATGCGGAATCGTGCTGACGATTCGGGTTGGAGAAAGTATGGACAACTATCACCTTGCACAGTGAGTGAAGACACTCGTGGTAATCTGATATTGCGCGACGGCTTTACACGTACTAAAGCTATGCAACGTCGTCTCAAAGAAGGGGAGAATGTTGAATTGTTGGTTAATTCTGGTAAGTTCAAGATAGATAACCCATCAGAAGATGAGTGGTATGATTTTGGTTGTGATCAAAACGATCATTTGCCGTCTTCCCCAAACACTTCTTGTGACGTAAAGGTTCAAATTGCTAACCGAGTTAACAATGGCTATTTTGATCGCAAGGCTGGTTGCTGTCGCGAACAAAATCCTGAACTTTGGATGGAGACAGCTCTAGAGCTAATGACAAGCATTTATAGCAATTCCTCCATCAAAGGAGCAACTATTGAAAAATGGATTGCTACAAAGGTGGCAAAGAAGGAAGCAGCATCACAAGTCCGGGGAAAGATAAAAACATATCTGCGCCCCGAGGATGTTGACTTTGTTGTGAATCACTGTAATCAGTTACCGTTTAAATGGGATGGATCAAAAGCGGGCGACAACCGTAACAACAATGTTGTTTATTTTGCAACTCGTCGTGGCAAACTGCGTAAGGACATTGTTTCGTTTGCATTTGATAAGACGAATTCCCAATCTTCTCCAAATATTTATTTGTTTGTGCATTTAGAGGATGTTGTAATTGTTAACAAGTCAGTAGAGGCAATACAGGCGGAAAGACAATGGTTTCGAGATGAAGTAAAGAGAATTAATTCACATCCCTCTTTGCGGAAGCCGTTAATCAATGGAGTGTGGTTCTTACCCCAAGTGCGTAAAGTAGATCCGTCCATGTATAAATTCATTAAATAACAAAGAAGAAACTCATATAAGGAAGTCCATGTGTTATTGTTATGATGGCATATGGACATTTTACTTTTATGCATTCTAAAATAAGAAACATCAGTTTTACCTATGATAAATTTGTAATTGGTTCTTCGCTCAGTGCGCTTCTTTATTGTTTTCTCAACAATATACCCTTTGCCTATGTAAAGCTTGAGCACCCCCACCGCTTTGATCATTTTAGTCCCGAGCAAGATTTATCTTTCTTTGGCTTAGAAAATAATTCACACACTCTGGTGAGCCCAACTTCAACTAAAATTATTGGGAGCAACAAAGATATATTATGGGAAAAACTATATTTTTATCTAACTCTATCTGGACTAAATCCTGTAGCGGATAAGGCTTCTTCAATCAAGGTAGGGGATAAAGAACTTAAAGTCTTTACTCACAAAGCTCGAATGGCAAAAATAAACTTTGAGGAGTTAATTATCTTTACCGATGAAGGAGTTTCTGGTTTACCAACACCCACACAGCCTCCACAAAAGAAATATAAAGTTTATGATTGGTTTGATGTACGAAGCGGAATGAAACATGAATACGATTATATACAAGATAACACAGAATTCGTTAGTGAAATACTTTTCTATCCCACCGATAGAGTTGACGGCAACCAAGTGTATAAAGATGCTGTATCTATTTCTTGTCTTACAGAGAAGCAACTCAACTCTTTTGATTATTCTGATATCAATGCTCGCTTCAAAACACTCAAGATGATGAAGGGTGCTGGCATTCGCGGGGCAAGGAATGGTCGCGACATGCTAAACAAAAGTCGTTATAAATATTATGCGGTAAGGATAGAGAATTCTATTCGTGAGATCCAGTCCCTCGGTAAAACACTTTACGATTCAACAGATACATTAAAATTTAATGTTGATTCGTTTGATGATATAATAAATAAAAATCCATTAGTAGAATCTTATGTCGCAAGAATATTCCAGTGAAGAAAACATCGTTAACATTAATTCGTTTCATCTTGCTGGCATTGTTCCTGTGTCCGGGCAGCGTTTGGATTATAATTTACCTTGGCACGACTGTCTTCAGCCCATAGCCCAAAACTTTTTAGCAGTCGAGCGAGCTGTGTTGGAATGCGCCACCGCAGGGTGCGAAACTATTTGGATTGTATGCGATTCTAAAATGCAACCACTAATAAAACACAGACTAGGAGAGATGGTTGAAGATCCTGCTTGGATTGGAAGAAAGTTTGACACCTTCCCAAGTGAAAGTAAAAAAGCAATTCCTATTTATTATGTTGAGATACACCCCAAAGATCAGAGGAAAAAAGAATCATTGGTGTGGAGCATTATCTACGGCGCAAAAGTGGCTCACAAAACTTGTTACCAACTATCCAAATGGGTAACACCAGATAAATATTATGTAGCCTTTTCTTATGGAGTGTTCCCATCACAACACATACGCAAATGGAGAGAAACAATATCCCGACCAGGAAACTTTTTACTAACTACGCCCGAAGGTAATTCAGTGATTGATAACGAATACATTGGTTTTGCATTTGATGCAAGTGAGGTGACAAGATTTTCACAATTGTTCTGGAAAAAAGCCACAGGAGAGTTCGATCCAAACTCTCCACTGAGAGATGGAAAATACCCCATCAACAAACTACCGTTTGCCGAAAGACACTCAGGAAGATATTTTGATCTCAAGGATATTTTTGAAGCCATTGATACTCAAAAACCAACCACTTGGATTGAGATGGAATGGTATTATGACATAAGCACATGGGAAGGTTATTGTAAATATATTGGCTCAGAACATCAAAAGTTAATGAATCGGCCCAAGTCCGATATGTTAAGATATAGAACATGGAAAAAAATTGGGGTAGACGATGAAGAAAATACTTGACAACCCCCTCACACTCCTATAACATGTAGGGTATGAAATCAAAGATTCCGTTTGTAGGATTACATGCCCATTCCACTGCTGGTTCGCCTTTCGACGCCATCGGTTATCCACAGCAGCACATGGACTTTGCCTATGAAAATGGTATGGATGCGCTTGCACTAACTGATCATGGCAACTGTAATGGACTAGCCTATCAGGTTCTTCACGCCAAGTCAATGGAAAAGGAGGGTAAGAACTTTAAACCCATTTATGGATGCGAGGCATATTTCATTCCCTCTATTAAAGAGTGGGCAATACTTAACGAAGAAGCAAAAGCGGACAAGAAAAGAAAAAAAGAAAAAGCCAATACTGGGTTTGCTGTAGAAAACGAAGTGTCTTCAAAGAAAGTTAAAGACGGCATCAATCGTCGCTCTCACTTGGTTCTTCTAGCTCAAAACCAAACTGGATTAAATAATATATTCAAGTTGGTGTCTCAATCTTATAAGCCAGGAAACTTTTATCGGTTCCCAAGAATTGATTTAGAAATGCTCCGCGAACATGGCGAGGGCGTCATCGCATCTAGTGCGTGTTTAGGTGGAGTTTATGCTACAGATTATTGGAAAAATAAAGATGACGGTGATGAAAAGATACTAGAGGCTATGCGAACAACAACCGAGAATATGTTAGGTATTTTTGGAGATAGATGGTATGGTGAACTTCAGTGGTGGAGCGATCAAGACCAACACAATCTTAATCATTTTGTTATTCAGGTTGCAAAAGAATATGGAGTGGAACTCATTTCCACTTGCGACAGCCACTTTTACAACCCCGAAGTGTGGAAAGATCGTGAATTATATAAGAGACTCCACCCAGGCCTGGCGGCATTTCATGGCGACATGCCAGAATCACTAGAGCAGGTTCCTCACGAACTATATCCTAAAAACGGAGATCAAATGTGGGAATCCTATAAAAAGTATTCTTCACAGTTGGGTGAGAAATATGATGACGATCTGATTATGGAATCTATTGAGCGAACTTATGATATAGCTCACAACAGAATTGAAAAGTTTTATCCAGACAATACAGTTAGGCTCCCATCTTTTGTTATACCCGATGGACTAGATGAAGATACCGCATTGAGTGTTGCTGCATCCAATGGCTTGCAATCGCAAACCAAACACAGTCAAGAATATCTTGATCGCCTCAAGCATGAACTAGAGGTTATCAAGGACCGCGGCTTTAGCAGATATTTTTTAACAATGAAAGCGATTGCCGACAAAGCTACATCAACACAGTTAACGGGGCCATCGCGAGGTTCAGCCGGTGGATCATTAGTTGCGTATGCTTTGGGCATTACACAAGTAGATCCTATTAAGTATGGGCTATTATTTTCTAGGTTCTTGAGAGCAGACGCAACAGATTATCCAGACATTGATTATGATGTGTCAGATCCGTTTGTGCTGAAGGAAATGTTAGTCAAGGAATGGGGTGAAGATAATGTAGTTCCGATTTCTAACTGGAACACGCTACAACTACGGTCACTCATAAAAGACATTTCTAAGCTTTATAAAGTACCCTTTCAGGAGGTTAATAAAGTTACAAGCAAAATGGTTGGCGAATCAATAGGACCAGCCAAAAGGGATCATGGTATAAAGACAGGTGTCTACGCTCCGACTTTTGATGAAGTAATGAAGTATAGCACAACGCTGCAACAATTCCTTAGAGATTATCCAGAAGTAGAAACACATGTCCGCACTCTAGTTGGACAGGTTAGATCTTGTTCGCGCCATGCCGGTGGTCTTGTAGTCGGAGAGAACTTAAATAAATATATGCCCTTGATCTATAGTGGTGGAGTAAGACAAACACCTTGGACCGAAGGACAAAACGTCAGGCATCTTGAACCAATGGGCTTTATCAAATTTGACATTCTTGGCTTGAGCACTCTTAGAATGATTGAAGATGCCATTGGCAAAGTTCTAGAGAGGCACAAAGGGATTACAGATCCCTTGTTTGTAGAGATTAAGAATTTCTATGATGAGCACTTGCATCCTGATAAACTAGACTTTGATAATCAGGATATTTATAAAAACATTTTCCATAAAGGTAAATGGGCTGGTGTCTTTCAATTCACAGAACCAGGAGCACAGGGCTTTTGTAAAAAAGCCAAGCCAACAAGTTTGGTCGATATCGCGGCGATCACTTCCATCTTTAGACCAGGACCGTTAGGCGCAAAGGTCGATAGAGATTATGTAGAGGCAAAAGAAAATCCACAATACATAAAATATCCTCACCCAATCATACAAGAAGTGACGGAAGAAACTTATGGGTTTTTGATTTTCCAAGAGCAGATTGCTTTGCTTGCCCACCGACTGGGAAAAGACATTTCCTTGGACGAGGGTAATCTTTTACGCAAACTATTAACAAAGAAAGGAACAGGAAAAGGTGCAGAGGAAAAGACTAGAATTCATACTAAGTTCGTGGCAGGATGTTCAGAAAAGGGAATTAGCAAAAAACAAGCAGAAGACCTTTGGAACACTTTTGAGTATTTTAGTGGTTATGGTTTTAATAAGTCCCATGCTGTCGGTTATAGTATACTATCTTACCAGTGCGCTTGGCTTCTAAATTACTATCCGGCTGAATGGTGTGCGGCGTTCTTGAATAAAGAACCCGAGGGCAGAAAAGAGCGAGCCATTAATGTAGTAAAGAATTTGGGCTATGACATCCAAGAAGTTGAAATAAATACTTCAGGAAGATCGTGGGATATATCCACAGATGGTCAGCTAGTTCAGCCTCTCACCTCCATCAAAGGTCTTGGCGAAAAAGCCATGGATCAAATTTTACAGAACCGACCCTTTAAACATGTAGAGGATTTTCTATTCAACGAGAACGTCAGCTATTCTAAATTAAATAAAAAGGCTTTGGATGTTCTGGTGAGGTCCGGTGCTTGTGATTCTATTGCAGATGATCGCTTTAAACATTGTAAGCACTTATGGCTTTCAACCGTAAGTGATCGACCAAAGAACAAAAAGAGGCTTGAGGATAATATAACCAAGTATTGTGGTGAGATAGATTTTACAGAAGAAGAACGAATTGAGAATGTTGTTTCTCTTACGGGAATCTTTCCGTTTGAGTTGGTTATGGACAAAAAGGTACGCGAACGAATAGAACACAACTGCGTTCCTCCCATCGCACAATTTGATAAAGACCTGGGGCTGTGTTGGCTTATTCCAAGAAGCGTAACCGTCAGGCAAACAAAGAATGGTCGGGACTTTTGGATTATAAATGTGATTGACGATACTTGTCAAAGCACGGACATTAAGTGCTGGAATGTGAGATCTGAAGACAAGGTTCATCTGAACCGACCATATATAACAAAACTAGATTATGATGACCAGTGGGGTTTTTCGACTCGCTCTGTTAAGCATAATTTTATATTAGTGGGGTAAAAAATGTTTACACAAGAAGAACACACGCTAGAGGTGTATAGATTAATTATTGGATCTGATGAGGCGGAAGCTGAAGCAGAAGGAAGTATCTCCGAATACTTGCTTGAGCGCGGAGTATTTCACGCTAATAAATTAGGTCGGGAGCACAAAAAGGTTAAAGAATTTGATATAGTAAAAGATCCAATGTCAGGAGGATGGATCTTAATTTTCATGTGCGAGAGGTGTTATTTTTAATGAAGAATGAATATGAGGTGCTGATTGAAGACCTAAATCCACCAGAAGGAAATACAATCAAGATGAGACATGTCTTGAAAAGAACAATCAGGCGCACCATTAATGAACGACTGAGAAGTAAATTGGCAGAAACTCGCAAGCCCAAGGGTCTGGAAATTGATGTCCCTTCAGAGTGGACAGATATTTTACATAAAGACTCCTCCATCTTGACCGACTACGAGGAGATAGGATGGAAAGTTATGTGGTATAACACACACTCGCAAGGTCCGGGCCGAGGAGACTTGGTTCGTTCTTGGTTGAGTTTTAGAAGTGAGGCAAGTGCCTCAAAGGAAAGATAAATGATTATTGAATATACAAGATTGAGAAAGGATGTTCACCCACCAGAAAGAGCAAACCCAAGTGATGCGGGTTTGGATTTATATTTTAACCCCGAGCCCCAAGGACTGTTGCCGAGCCCAAACCAAGACAGTGTAACGATTGAGCCTGGTAAGTGCGCAGTCTTGTCCACGGGATATCGCTTCGGCGTACCTCATGGGTATATGCTTGAGATCAAAAACCGTTCAGGAATTGCAGCAAAGCGTTCGTTGATCGTGGGAGCATGTGTTGTTGATTCGGGATACGATGGTGAAGTGTTTGTAAACCTCCACAATATTGGAACCGACACACAAATCATTGAACCTCAAACCAAAATTGCTCAAGCAGTAATGACTCCGGTGGTTCATTTCCGTGCGCTAGAGACTGCGAGTGGCGACCTTTACGATTGGTATCCGATTACCATTTCTGATCGCGGGGAGGGTGCGCTTGGATCGACAGATAAGAAAGAAGAAAAAAGTGTCTAGCCTAAAAAAGAAACTAAAACGGAAACAAGAGAAAGAAGCCAAGAAAGACCTCCAAGAAAAAGTGGGGCTCTTTAATAAGTTAGGCGAAGAATGTTTAGTTTGTCAAAAGGACTTCGATAAAAAGAATAAAGAAATGGTAATGAGTTGGAGTGTTGTTGTTAAAGAAGATACAGTTCGACTTTACTGTCCCGAATGTTGGGATCGTGCAAACGATTTGATAAAGGAAATAAAAGATGGATACACAAACACAAAAGACGATGTTTAGCTCAAAGACTAATGAGTGGGGAACCCCACCGGAGTTCTTCGCTAAACTCAATAAGAAGTTTAAGTTTACCCTTGACCCGTGTAGCACTCCTACCACTGCTAAGTGTGAGAAGTATTATACCAGGGAAGACGATGGCCTTTCGCAGAGTTGGGAAAACGAGGTTGTCTTTGTCAACCCTCCTTATGGAGACATAAGTAAGTGGGTAAAGAAATCTTATGAGGAATCAACTCAGAACAATGCGACTGTGGTTATGCTGATCCCTTCCCGTACCGACACTAAGTATTGGCACGATTATGTGATGGAAGCAAACGCTATTTACTTTATTAAGGGTCGGCTGAAGTTCACAAACGGAAACGATAAACAAAATTCAGCCCCATTCCCTTCAGCGTTGGTAGTGTTTGATTCGGGTCAATTTAGTTGGATCAGCGGTCCATCGGTTAAAACAATGGAAAGACAATGATTGAGAAGACCAAAAAGATAATCTTTACAATTCCAGCAAACGACAAAGCCAAGTTCAAGGTTCAACTTCAGTATGATAGTCTTACCCAAGCCAAATTTTTGCGTGGAATGATAGACGGATACATCAATAGGGATGAGGACTTTATGAACTTTATAGCGAAGATGAAAGGGGATACTAAAGTTCAAAGCAAGGCGCAATTAAAGAAGGTAGAAAAGAATTTAGTAGAGATGAAACAAACTAAAGGTGCCTTCGCATTAGAGGATGATGAAGTAGAAAACATTTTTGATATGTTGGAACAGGAGCACCCCGACTTATGATGTGTTTTACTAAATGCCGAAAGGAAAAAAAGTGTTGCGAAGTTCAAGAATGTCGCTTGTGGATGGACTACCCACAGGATCTTAACTGCGTAGAAATAACAGTTCAGAAAGAGGATCACTTGACCCTAAAGAAAATTGGAGAGAGATTAAAGCTGACACCATCCCGCATCAAACAGATTGAAAATAAAGCCTTGGCGAAAGTATCAAAAACGTTTGAAAGGCTAAAGATACTATAATATGGTTTTTTGTCTTATTACACACTATTTATTGTATAAACCGATTAAGTTTTAAGGAGACAATCGCAACATGGCAAAAAACAAGAAATCAAAATCTCTACTGAATGAGGCAACCGTCCGCAGGATGATGAGGCTCGCAGACATTCCCGAGTTAAGTGAAAGCTTTTTTTCAGAAACCGGCGCGGGTCGCAAAGGTTCAAGCTATGGTGATCTAGGAAAAGCTCCAGATGACCCAACAGCCCGCGATTATGAAGAAACTCGCAAAGGCGACGAAACCGAATCAGGGGCTAGTGCTTATGGGCCTTACCCAAGCAAGGGTGATGAGAAAGAGGATGGCGGTCGTGCTTATATGGGAGAAGCGGACGAAGAAGAAGATGCACTTGAAGATGAACTTGGTGCAGAAGATGAAATCGCGGACGAAGAAGGCGCAGAACTTGATGCGGAAGCATCAGGAGGCGATGCCGAAATTACTCCTGAAGCTGCACAAGCAATTGTCGATCTCGCAGCACAACTAGAAGCAAGTGGCGCACTCGAAGGTGGTGAAGAAGAAGTGGAAGCCGAAGTGGAAATGAGTGATGTTGATGGCGAAGAAGAAGTTGAAGTCGAAGGCGAAGAAGAAGAGTTCGAAGGACTGGAAGAAGCACTCGCAAAACACGGCATTGAAGTTATTGACGACAAGAAACTCAACGAAGCAGTTCGCAAACGAGTTATCGCACGACTTCGTAAAGAAAAACGAGCCAAAGCACAAGAAGCAAAGGTCAATCAAATTGCTGACCGTATTTTTGCCCGGTTGCAAAAGAAATAGAGTTAGCAATCTAAACCTGGCTTATGCCTGAAAAAATAGCCATCTTTTCTGCGGGCTTTCACATTGGGATACTTTTATCTCTCACAATAATTTTACTTTTACTGAGTGATTGTGTATAATAATAACTAATGGAAGATACAAACTTTACCTTATTGGTTGTTGGTTTTTTTATTGGTTATATTATCAAATCATTTTTGACTTTCCGTTCTGGATGGTCTGCTACCGCACACCTAGTTCGCAAGGTTGGTGATCAGTGCCTCAAACTTATGGGCACCATCGTCTATAAAGTTTCTTTTATGGATCAACTATATCAGCGATCAATTGCCTTGACATTAGATTCAGAACTTGCTAAACTTAAACGTAATGAGTTAGACAACGAGTTTGATGATTGGAAAAAAGAAACCATACAACTTTTTAAGGAACACTATCCCGAAGACTACAAGTGGCAACTTGAAGTTTTTGATTGGAAAAGCGCCATGAGAGTTTTGACTGATATTTATCAAGAAGACAGACACAAGGAAGCAAATAATGACGACCAATGAAGAAGCACCTGGCGAAGCCGAAGACACTGAAGACAAGGATGAACCCCAAGTATTAATGTTTCCCGATTTGGGCGGAGACTCTTACTTAAGATCGTTCGCCATCTATGGAGAGATTAACGAAGATCAAGGGAGAGAGGCAATTCAAGCCCTTCAAATTTTGCATGATAAAATCTGCGATGAGCAATCCAAAAAGGAAAATCCTGATGAACCTTGCGATCCTATTGAGCTTCTTGTTTCCACCGAGGGTGGCCACGTTCAGGACATGTTTGCTATCTATGATTGTATGCGATTGGTTAGAAGGGATTGCGACATAGAAACATTTGGCGTAGGAAAGATTATGTCTGCTGGTATTTTACTTTTAGCAGGGGGAACACCCGGCAAACGCAAGGTTGGAAAGAATTGTAGGCTGATGATGCACTCCGTTCAAGGTGGTCACTTTGGTTCTATCAAAGAACTAGAAACAGATATTCGCGAAGTACGATGGTATCAGCAACAACTAACAAGCGCACTCCTTGAAGAAACGAAACTAAGCCTCAAGGAACTTAAAGCAATATTCCGAAAAAAGACAGATACATATTTTAGTGCCGAGCAAGCCGTAAAGTGGGGCATCGCTGATGAAATTGTTTGACTTCTTATCTTCTTTGAAGTGCCGCGACCCGAACACAACTTTTCGTCGGGAAGAACTAATAAAAGAAGATCAGAACGTCAACGAAAGCCCTTCGGTTTTCACCACCCAGAAGAATATTATTGTGAATGGCGAAAGCCATTTTATTAATTGGGAAAAAGTTGTAACGTTCCAGGACGATCAAGGCTGGGAACTCCCAGAATATTGTTATCGCAAGTCTTCCATCGCACGAACACCTACCATGTTTATGGCTCATTGGGATGTTTGTTTATCTTCACACAGTTGTTACAAGGTTTTATTAAAAAGGAAGTTATCAGTTCATTTTCTTATTGACAATGATGGAACCATTTATCAAACCATGGACACCAATCACGTCGCTTATCATGCCGGAAGTCGCAAAGTCAATAATGCGAGTATTGGGGTTGAGATCTCTAATGCATATTATCCGAAATATCAAATTAATTATATCAAGAAAGGCTTCGGTCCTCGTCCGGTGCTGGAAGAATCACGGGTTCATGGTCGCACTCTCGAACCCCATTTAGGATTCTATCCCGAACAGATAAAAGCGTTCAAAGCGTTGGCTAAAAGTCTCAATGGAATCTATGATATTCCTCTTGTTGCCCCGATGGAGAATAATCAATTAGTAGAAACTATTTATAGTGACGCAAAGAACGCAAAGTTTAAAGGTGTGGTAAGCCATTATCACGTTACAAAACGAAAGATCGATTGCGCGGGACTGAAATTGGATGAGGTATTAAAGTGAAAGTAACTATCAAAGAACTAAATGAGATGATTATGCAAGAGATTGCAGAAGCCAACGAAAAGAGGTCTACCAAAAAAACAAGTGCCACGCTCACGCAGAAGGAGTTAGCTTGCGATTTTGTTCCCACAGAGAACAGATTTACACAGGACGAAACTGGTGAGGAAGTTGCTAAATTGGCATTGGAAATTCTTCAACAACAATACCAAAAATTTACAATGGCAGATCCTCCTTATGAACAATCACAAGATTCTAAAAAAGAATTTAAACGAGAATGGAAAATTTATGGTGCCCCGATGCAGCGAGGAACATTCACCGCAGAACTCGCGAAACAATTACGTGCTGCGGGCATTGAAGCTTATTCATCTGCCGATGCTGCCCTCTACCAACAATGTCATCCTAAGAAAAAATTGCCGGGTGGTGTTAGAGATAAGGGCAAAGGAATTATAGTTCTTTATGAAATGGAAGACGGCACCAAAGAGCGATGGTACTTTGCCTATAAGCCTTCCAAACAAGCCAAATCAGGATATGCCACCAAATATGAAGGCAACTTAATTTATGCAATTAATATTGCGGGCGGTCAATCTGAAGCAAAAGCTAATGAGTTAGCCGGAAGCCGTAATGAAGATGCAGCGGATCAAGTTTCTGCTGATGATGTTATTGGCGCAATCAAATGGGGAGGCAAGCCCACAAAAGCTCAACGGGCTTCAGGTGGTACGCTTGATAGTGTTAAGTTAACTGATCTTTATCTCAGACACAAAGTTAAAAGTACAGAACCCAAGACCGATATTTTTGTGTGGCTTGGGAAAGATCGAAAAAATGTTTCTGTGAAAGCTGCGACGGGTGCGCAATATGCTTCAGCACAAGGACCAGAAGCCGTTGCTATTTTTGAAGCGGCGTTTAAAGATGTTGAAGGAAAAGGTGCAGCATCCAAAAAGGATTATTATAAAACAGTAGAATCAATCTTAGAGAAGTTCGGCGGCAGAGCAACCGGAGAAGGAACGGCAACTTTTGAACCAATGCGCGAACAGTATGCTAAAGAAACAGGTCAAGCGGCTACTGCTTTGCAAGGTGATGTTTCTGATACAATCTTGGGTGATTGTACGGGAGAGGAATGCAAACAAAAACTAACTCAATTGACGGCGCTCGCTAAAAATCCTCAAGCGATTGCTAAAGTTGAGGCAAACCAAAAAAAGAAACTGGCAGAGATGAATGATGCCGCAAAAAAAGAAGCCCTTGTTAATATGCAAGGGGCGTTAAACGAAGCCGTCCCAAAAATTGCGCAAGCTACTCAAGACTGGATGAAATCACCAGAAGCACGTAAGCTTATTTTGCGCGAAGCAGTAACCGGAGAAAATAAATTTGTTACCAAAGAAGCAATTGCTGACGCAGTTCTTAAGTGGGATGATACAGATTTTTCCAAATCAAGTTGGGCGCTTTTAGATGACAAATGGTTTTCGGATCATGTTGGTGAAACTAAATATGATTTTCGGTCGCGTGGCGGAAGCGGCTTGGCGAATCGTGGTATTGCCTTTCGTCTAGATGCTTTGACAGAAAACAAAACCCCCTCAACTCTTTTATCTTCTACCGAAAATCAAGAGCTTGGTTTGTTATGGGAAGCCATGGTGTTAACCGAAGGACCATGGTCTGGTTTGCTTGCTAAAACCAAGCAGAAAGCACAACAATTTATTAGTACGACAACGGATAAACTCAAACAATTAGGAGCTGAAGGTCAAAAGATTTATAATGCTATTAAAGCAGTGGCGGCGAAGGCATGGAAAAACATTAAAGAGTACGCGATAAAGCTTTATGAAAGTGGAGTTCAGTTTGTTAAAGACAGTGTAAAGAAAGTTCAAGATAAAATAATGGCTGTGGTTCAAGATTTTGGGACAATGTTTCCCACTTTGTTTGATGTTAACTCTGCGGTTATTGAAGTGGGTGAAGGTAGTGCGGCCGCTGCCCCCGAAATGAATATAAAAGAACACTTGACAAGAGCCCACGGTTCATATAATATGCTCGTTGAGATGGTAGAAAATCTCATGAGCGAAGAATGAAGCAAGAAGTTTACGACAGATTTAAAGATTACAAAAAGAATCATTGTTGGCAATACGAGATCCGGCAACAAAACTTAATAAAAGATCTCCACGAAGCCGAACTTACCCAGGAAGAATATAATAATTTAAGAATTGAAGACTTCGAGTTTTCTTATGTTGATAAAACTAACAAAGAACAGTGCGACGAAATTAAACAATTTATTGAACGACACGAGTGGCTTGGCAAACTACCCATCTGGTTAACGCATCGCTTCACAGCGCGACTAAAAAAGAGTGACGCATTAGCCGGGGTCATTATTATGGCAACCCCCAATTCATTTTCTAACATTTTGGGCGAAGAAAATAAAAATAAAGAAAAACTAATAAGCCGAGGTGCCTGTATCTCGTGGGCTCCCAAAAATCTGGCTTCGTGGCTCATAACCAAGTCCATTAAGTATATGGTAAAAAACACTGAATTTAGAGCATTTTCAGCCTATTCCGATCCCGAGGCAAAGGAGTTAGGAACAATCTATCAAGCCTGTAATTTTATCTATTTAGGGCAGAAATTTGGTGCTGGAAGTCAATACCTTGACCCCGACAATCCCAAGCGTGGTTGGTTTGGTAGCAGTGGTTTTGCCGACCGAAGTCAGATCGTCCGCTATGCAAAAAAACTAGAGATCGAATGGCAACCCGAGTGGTATAAAATGGTGGGCACCAAGAAGAATTATAAAAAAGTAAATTGGAAAACAATCCCAGAAGACATTTCTAAACAATTAAAACAAGAACGTAAGGCACACCAGGAACGGTGCAGCAAACGGAAGTCGCCAACAAAACATAAATATATATATATTCTTGGGCGGACTAAGAAAGAAACAAAGAAATTGAAAAAACTATTTGACAAACACAATCCAGGGGTGCTACAGTTAGCTTATCCTAGAGAGAGGGGAGAATAAAACATGGATTTTCAAAAAGCACAACATTTTATCTCAGAACATAAGTTGATTCGTCAAGAATTTATCAAACTCAAGAATAAGAGTGAAGGATTTGAGAAAATTTATTCTGAATGTTATAAGGGCGATAGACCTGGGATGATTCGACTACTAACTTCTCAATCTTATGGTCCTTTGATGGAGAGGTTACATATTCGCCATTACAATAAGTTTCTTAGTAAAGTTCCCGCAACTAAGGATCTCGGAGATTATAAAAATACTTCCGGCCGTCATTGGGAATATAAGTTTTCCATAACTAATGAGAAAGGAAATATCAATTTTGTGCAACTAAGACCTTGGCAGCAAGTGGATTATGTTTTCGAAGTTCTTCAACTTGATGACACTTTGGAGCTTTATCTTGTGCCTAAAAAGGAAATGCAATCCTTACTCGATCAACATGGACATGGGGCGCATGGCACCAAGGAAGCTAATCTTGGAAACAAAAATGTGGAGTATGCGCTCAGGCCTGTTTGTACATCTACTAATAGATGTTGGCAAGCGTTGAAAGATTTCAAAATTTCACGAGCTGATTTGGAGAGGGCTTATGAAAAAAGAGGGGTATAAATTAATGTTTGGGGATTGTTTGAAAGTTATGTCAACTCTCCCTGATTCATCTGTGCAGTTGGTTGCCGCTGATTTACCTTATGGAACTACAAACAATAGATGGGATGCAATAATCAATTTAGAAAAAATGTGGGAGGCTTTTGAGCGTATAGTTGTCCCTAACGGGATGGTTGTGCTAACCGCAACTCAGCCTTTCGTGACAAGTTTGATCACGTCTAATAAGGACTTTTGTAAGACACTAAAATTCAGATATGACCTAATTTGGGAGAAAACAATATCTTCGGGTCAACTAAATGTCAAACGGCAACCTATGAGAAGTCATGAACATATTATAATATTCTCTAAACCCAAAGCAACCTACAATGAACAAAAAACTAAAGGCAAGCCTTACTCCATTCATAGAAAGTTAAAAAAATATAATGGGGATGATCAATTTTTTGAGGAAATTGATAAAAAAAAATATTGTATAACTAAGAATGGCAATTCAATATGGGTTCATTTGAAGACTGAGGAAGAAAAAACACTAATTGACGAAGCAGCATATGTGAAAATTGAAAACGAAAAGAAGAAAGAGGGGTATACTGCTGCTTCCCTAGAGGAATTGGAAAAGACGGGGTGGGTAAGAAAACCATGGAAAAACAAATCTTCTTGTTATGGAGTTCAATCCAACGACATTATTAAAGAGAACGCTGGCTTTCGCCATGCCCGAAGCGTGATAAAAATTTCAAATCCGAGGATTAGAAAATCCGAGACAGGTGGCCACCCAACACAAAAACCGGAAGAACTTATGTCTTACATTATTAAAACTTATTCTAATGAGGGCGATGTTGTGTTGGATTGTTGCATGGGGTCTGGTACAACCGGAGTTGTTGCTATCCAAGAAGGGCGACTCTTTATTGGTGTTGAAAACGATGAAAAGTATTTTGAAATGGCAACAAAAAGAATAAAAAATTCTACAAAAAATTCTAAAGGTATGATATAGTCGTAGAACAATTCAGAGTTTGTCTTTTAGTTTAAAGAGGCACTTTGAAAATTAAAATACAAAATCGCGTAGGTTATCGCGACGGAGGTCATAATGACGAACATTATTCAAACACTTGAGGGGCTCTCTCTCAAATACGATTCCCAAGAAATTACAATCCAACAAGCTCTTGCCATCTTTGCTCGAAGCTATGTGGACTTTGACAGACAAAGGTGGGGTGGTGTCACTTATCATTCCGAGACTGGCAACGCAGTTAGCCGTGGGGCGGGTTGGAATCTTAAAAAAGGCAAAGAATACATTCAGAACGTTTTTCTAAATCTGAACCTAAATCAAATTATCGCGGTTGATTTGCCAGCAGTAATAGCTTATTGCAATCGAAATAATAAAGCATCAGATGCCGAATATTTTATCAAGCTTTCACACAAGATTTTGCCCAATTCTGAAATGGGAGAAGATTCGCTCACTGCGAAATATTTGATCGAAGATGCTCATAATACTTTATCTTATCTTAATGCCTATGTTGAGGGCAGATTTACTGTTAAGGTTCCTGGTCAAAAAAAGGATAAAAAGTTTACTGCGCTTCCTGAAGACTTACAACAATATTTTATGTCTAAAAAAATTTCTATAAAAATAATCATCGGAGCCACCGTTGACCTTTTGCATAAAAATATAATTTCAGTTAATTCTTCATTGGTTTGGAGTAAACAAGATTGTCGAAATGCGTATAATGGCGGCAATATTGCTTCGTTTGTAAGAAAATGCGCGGATTTAGATGAAAAATTAGGAACCCGTGCGGCATTTACATGTGTAATGAGTAACAGTGAGGCTCAAAAACGCGAAACTGATAAGATCTTTGCACAACACTTGATGTATGAATATGCCAAATCGGGCGCGAGTGCGGGTGTAATGCCATGCAACGATGCCTCATTAGATTCTTTTTATTATCAGACTAAAAATATTAATGAAAAGTTGGAGAAAAGAACCAAAGATATTTTATCTACAATGGCAAATATGCTCAAAGACCAAAGCACAAAAAGTCTTCTCAAAGGACAGTGGAGCAATATGTGGCTCCTTGTAAGTAATTGCATTGAGAATGTTTATAAGATTAAAGACTATAAAGCGGTTCTTGATGCATATTTAGGCTTTTTGTGGAGGACTGAGGAAGATGAAGCCACCAGGGGGTGGACCGACTTTGAGAAGGAAACAGAATCCTTTGTAAATGCTTCTTATTATTTCTACTTCTCCCAGCGAACCGCGAAGGAAATAGATTCCGAGGGTGTGCCAACTGGAAACAAAAAAATAGTGATGACTTGGGAAATGAGAGAGAACAAAATCAAAGAGTGGTTTGCAACGGTGGAAACGGATTTCATCGAGAAAGGCGCAATTTCTAAAATCAGAAAATCCAAAGATGCCTATTCAAAGAGCCAAAAACGAGCCATGTTCGTCGAGGGTCACGTTGATCCCGATATTGCAGCTAGCGATGTTTTTTCTCAAACAAAACATATCGAAGCGGATCATATAGTTCCGGTGGCTCAAGGTGGAACAACAACTCCCGACAATGGACGCCTCATTCCAAGGAAGGCGAACCGCGCAAAGGGAGCCAAAGTAAATGAAGCATTATAGATCGGGAAGAAAACTAAACGAAGCCATAATGAACGGTGTGGACAAGTTAGCCGACGCAGTTGGCGCAACACTCGGTCCTCGTGGCAGGAATGTAATACTAAAGAACCACAATCAACGACCTCTTATAACAAAAGATGGTGTGACGGTTGCGAGGTTTGTTGAGTTCGAAGATCCCTTTGAAAATCTTGGGGCTCAAGTTATTAAGCAAGCCAGCGAAGTAACTAACTCCATGGCGGGTGACGGAACCACTACCGCAACAGTTTTGGCTAGGGCAATTCTTCAGAAAGCGCAGACACATTTGGTCACAGGTGCCTCTCCTATAGAATTGAAACGCGGAATTGATTTGGCTGTGGATGCGATTGTGACTGAACTAAAAGAGCACTCTCGTCCTGTTTCCACTAAAGAAGAAATTGAACAAGTAGCCACGATTTCTGCGAATGGTGATAAGGGGATTGGAAAACTGATTGCTAGTGCTGTTGATCAGGTTGGTAAGGGCGGAGCAATAACAATCAAAGAAGCCAAGTCCAATGAAACTTCTTTAGAGTTGACCGAGGGTTTTCAATTTGATTCGGGGTTACTTGCCAATGCATTCATCACTGATGAACGTCGCGGGGTAATGAAACATGAAGATTGTTTAATTTTGGTAACAGATAAAAATATCACCACCATTGATGATATCCTACCGTCATTAGAAATCGCGGCACGAGATGGTCGAGCATTTATTATTATTGCAGAAGATATCTCAGGCCAAGCTCTTGCTGCCATGATTATGAATTCTATGAAAGGATCTATGCGAGTAGCAGGGATCAAAGCACCGCGTTACGGAGAGGAAAGGAGAAATATATTAGCGGACTTAGCCATTTCAACGGGAGCAACTTTTATATCACGAGAAAGCGGACTTCATCTCAAAGATATCACACTACCACACTTTGGCACAGCCCAAAGTATTGAGTCGGACAAGAGAGCAACCATTATTGTTGGTGGCAACCAAGACGATGAAGAAGTGGAGAAGAGAATTGAGTTGCTAAAAGAGGAGATTGAAAAGGAGTCTAGTCTTAATATATGCGAAAAGATACAAGAAAGAATAACGCGCCTTGCGTCAGCTATTGCTGTTATTAAAGTAGGTGGTATCACTGAAATAGAAATGATGGAAAAGAAACACAGAGTTGAAGATGCCTTGGAAGCAGTCCATTCAGCGCAGCAAGAAGGCATCATGGCTGGTGGCTCTGCACCTTTGTTGCGAGTAGCAAAGAAGATCGAGGTGGAAACCGAAACACACGAACAACAAATTGGAGTGGACATTGTAAAGCAAGCAATCAAGGAGCCATTCAGAAAAATGGTTTCCAATGCCGGGTTGTCTCCCGACATTTATTTAGAGAAGGTAGAAACTCATACGAACCCTGAATCTGGCTTGGACATTTCTACAGGGGAAATAGTAAATATGTTTACTTATGGTATTATTGATCCATTCAAGGTTACTCGATGCGCTCTCCAAAACGCAGCTTCGGCGGCATCAACATTATTGACCACTGATGTGGGAATTGTGGAGCAAAAGCCGTAACTAACCACTATTTAGTGTATGCCTGATAAAAACCCATCTCAAAGTGAAGTCAAAGTTTATGAATTATGCGCTCGCATAACCTCACTTGAAGAAAAGCTTTTATCTGCTATTGAAATTATTAATAATAGCCAAACAACTATGAGTGCAGACGTGTCCAAAATCAAAGAAGCCGTTTATAATCCCGACAAAGGTCTTTATGCTCGCTTGCGTGTAGTTGAGGAAGAAAAGAAAAGAGGCGATAAAATTACATGGCTCATTCTTTCTGTGCTGGTTGGTTCCGTGGGTGCTTATATAATCAGTCTCCTTCAATAGTGGTTTATCCTACCACGAAAACCCTTATTAAATAAAGTTCTTGACTCATATATTTAACTATGGTAGTATTAAAACATAAGTTGGTAGGAGGCTTTATGACTGGAACAAATCAAATTTACGCTAGACAACGATTTTATGCAAACCCGCGAACTAATTCGGTTCACGATCATCATGCTCGCAAGGAAAAAAAGACCGATCCTAATTTGGGTGCTCGCCTAGATAAGATCCTAAAAGAGAACCTGAACACTTCAACCAAAAGTTTTGTAACCTCTCTTAAAGAGTGGCACGATAAAAACGATTTCTTGACTGCGGGCCAACTTTCGTCGTTTGAAAAGGTTGAGAGCCGATATTCTCCCGGCGAAAAAGAAAAACTCAAGGGATGGACCGAAGAATACAACGCAAAGCATCGCGAAGATGCAAAGTTGCTTGCTCGCTATTATCTTAACGCGGGCTATTGGACGGACATGGCTTCCCACATTATTAATGACGAAGAATATATTCCACCGCGTCATAAATATATGAAAATGTCCACCAACAAATACGCCCAAAATGTAATGAGCAACGCTCGCGATGTACCAAAGTTTGAAAAAGGGTGCATGGTACAATTGCGCTCTACCTTCGGTCGCAACTCGCCAATGTCTGACCGCAGCCGGAGATTCGCGAGTCGTTTATGCTTTGTGATAAGTACCTCCGCCGATACTTTGTCGGCTGTCAAAGGTGGGAAGGGATACACAATCTTGCCAATGGGTCACAGTAGCCCTATTAGCGTAGAAGAAAGACACTTAATGAAACCAAACAAAAAAGGAATCTCATCATAAATGAAAGTAACAATAGCATATCAGTGCGACTTCGAAGACATCCCAACAACGGTATATGAATTGTTGGGGAACATCAAAGAAAACGATCTTCCCCACTTAGAAATAAATTTGAGTGATGCGATTTCATATAGCAATCAAGGGAACATTACTGAAACACTAGCGGCGATGGATGAAGCCCGACTTAAATTATCGAAGATAGATCAAAAGCTATTAGATTTCGGATCAATTTTAGGCGGCTATGTGAAAGCCGACACCAACATTAAATTGGGAATAAAACCAGAAGAAGATTTTCACACTTCAGCCATTCCACAAGGGACGCAAGAAGTATCAGCCCAGGACATTTTAGCAGTAGAGGGAGAAGAAAACACAAATGATTAAACTAACTCAAGTTGTTCGCGCAAACCAAAACGATGAATTTTATTTGCGTGAAACATCCCTGAACCCCAATCACATTGTTTCGGTAAATCCAAGCGATCAATATATTATGCTGCTCCACCAAAACAAATTGCCCGAAGGCTTGAGCCCCGATCATCAATTTGTAGAAATTTCTTTGTCTCACGGGGGCTCGCTCATCGCGGTGGGTACTCCACAGATTATTAATGAAAAAATCAAATTCGCCAAAAAATTACTTTTAGGGTGATTTTTTAACTTGACGCTAACCAAACCGTGCTTTTATTATGCACAAGGAGGATGCAAGAATGACTGCATTGACATTTAGGGATAACAAGAACTATGGGCTAAACATTTTGGATGAAATGTTTAATGGATGGGGTGAGATTTATAAATCTCCGTTGGTAAAACAATCACGGGATCGACATGCCCCCACCGTGCGCGAGAATGAAGAAGATTATGAAATCTCTTTAGCAGCACCAGGATTGGAAAAGAAAGATTTTAACATCGCACTGGAAAATTCGGTATTAACTGTGAGTTACGATGTGGGTGACAAAAAAGATCACTACGCTTACGCAACTAAATATTCAAAAAGTTATGAACTTCCGAACGGTTGTGATGTTGAAAACATTTGCGCGTCTTATAAAAGCGGGGTTCTTGTGGTGACGCTCCCAAAGAGTGAAGCCACCAAGCCACGACAAATTAAGATTAAGTAATCTATATTTACTAGGTAGAGTAGAATCAGGGTGTCTTGCTTGCAAGATGCCCTTTTTTTATACCATTAAGGTTTGTTTTGATACTATTTATATAAGTGAGCGACGACAGCGACGAACATGTGCTTTATATAAAAGCGCAGTGTTCGTTGTGTCTTGGTGGAATAAGAAAAGGTATTTTTATGAATTGCCCCTATTGTGATGCGGATAGAAAAACTTTTATAGAAGCTCCGTTCACTAGCGTCAAGGAAGTCTTGAGCAAAACCTTGACTACCTCTCAAAAAAAAGAACTAACCCAATACCTCAAGAGTGATGGAAAATGATGACGGAGAACTTACCGATGAAGACTTGGAACAAGTAGTCGGAGGATCAAAAGATATGAAGATCTTAATTGAAAACTGGCGTAAATTCCTGAAGGAAGATGACAACACTCGTGAAGAATTTGCGAAAGCCTTGTGCAAAATGGGCGGATTTGATCGGATGCGGAACCCTGTGATGGACAGTGATTATCCTGAAGTTATCAAAACCGGACGCGGAATTAAAAAAACATATAACAAATACGCTGATCGTGCTTTCTTAAACAGTCTCATAACAATTCACTGGACAGATAGAATGGGAAGTGCTAGACTCTTAAAAGGTTCTAGCAAAGACGAGTTAAGTTGTGCCGCATACTTACCCGGAGAGGTAACACCTTCTACCTGGGGCGATTATGGGTTTGTGGTAGATGGTCATATCAGTTTGTTGGCTAATGACATGAACGATGTTATGAGTGGTGCAGGGGTGGATTATACTTTGGCTAATCCTGAAAGAACAAAGTCATCAGGAGCAAACAAGGGTGTAGGAATTTCTTATCGCTGTGTAGATTATGTGGACCAGATCTTTGTCTTTGATGAAGAAGATTGGAAGCCTCGTATTGTCAAGGACAGCAATTGGAATGAAGCGTTTGTAGATAATTGGAAAATAACTGCCGTCATCGCTCCTAAGATCTCTCACAATTACTTAACAAAGACTTTTCATAAGAAGATGAATATGCCGCACGTAAAAATTCTTTCACCAGAACAAGTGGGAGAACTATGAAACTATTATTTGAAAATTGGCGCGGGTATATTAATGAGAAATTAATGCTTAAGCCTGGTGAGAACGGATGGGATCTCTATCGTCAATTAGTTGGTCAGGCATATATAGATGCCCCGATGGAACAACCAGGAGCCAAGGCAAGTTATGAGGCATTAGGTGAGTGGGTTAATAAGTTCTTTGAAAGGGTGGTTGGTGTAGTTGATGTAGAGTTTGTTGATTATCATCCTTATAAATCTTCTAAACAAATGATCAAGCAAGTGCAGGAAGATGGCGTTCTTCTTGTGTCTACGGCTGACGCAGAACATCCAATTTTTGACGCCGAAACAAATGCTAAATTTAGAACTGTTCACGACTTTGGCGGACACGTCCAAAGGAAAGTTCCTTTTTCCTATGGTGGGGAAATAAAAGCATACAATGCTCATGTCAAAATGGTTCCTCCGGTGGCTGTCCCGGCATTGTTTAGCGAAATTGTAGGACAGATTTCTTGCTTCTATCTTAATAACAAAACGAATTGCCCACAGAAAATGGTTATCCTGGATCAGTTTGATTTTATCAACATAGGCGAAGTCCAAGGATACACGATTGTAAACAAGGAGTTGGTAAAAGATGAAACTATTGATTGAAAGTTGGCGCAACTATCTTAAAGAGATTGGCGATGCAAGCGCAGAACCTTTTGACTGGGAACTTGGCTCTAATGATGAATACGAAGTAGAATATAATTTTGTGTCGTCGGATGATCCAAACGGGGAAGACGGAAGTGACTATCAAGTGTTTTTCAAAAAAAGCACAACTTGGGAAGATGGTGAATATGTCAAACGAAAAGTCCCTATATGGACCTTGGACTTTGAAGCCGATGCGTCTATGAAACAGACAGGAGAGGGACACCCTTTACGAATTATGTCTACTGTTGTAGCGATTGTTAATGATTTTATTTCAAACCCTGAAGTGAATCGGGGAATTTTGCGTTTTGTATTTGAAGGGATTGATAAGGGCGGGGAAGTTGGCAGCAAAGGTCAAACCACACGTACTAAAATGTATTTGCGCTTCTTAAAAAAGAATCTTCCGGCTAATTTTGAGATTGGCATAGCGGGCGACAATATAATATTTTTTGGTCCCAAGAAAAAAACTGAGGAAGAAGAACTAGACGAAAATGATTACCCCATTACATCTCACAGAGCAAACAAAGAAATAAATCAAGTCATCACTCCCACCAAAAAGAAAAACGCACAAACAAAACTTCCAGGCTGGAAACAGCTCAAGTCTAACTATAAAGGTTCGGCACCCCCCGGTGCAGGGGGAAGTTAGTTTTGACCACAAAAAAGAAACACGCGGAGGCATTAGAAGAACTAAAGCCTAGCCCTCCTTCATCCTTGGCACCAAGAGGTATTCGAACTTTCACAGTTTATCGCGACGAGGATCAAACTGGCGTTTCCGGCGCGGGTGTTGTGATTGAGGGCGCTAAATTAGCAAGTGGACAAGCCATCATTCATTGGCTCTATCCACCACCACGCGGAGGAATTGCGATCTTTGATTCAATGGACGATTTTATTAAGGTTCATATTAATCCTCACCCTTCCAACAAAACAATTATAACTTATGAAGACGGAGAGCAGGAGACATTTTAATGAAACTCTTATTTGAAAACTGGCGGAAAGTGCTAAAAGAAGCCAAGTTTGAAGGCGAAGCAACAACGATGGTAAGAAATATCGTGAATAAGATTAAAGATCACCTGAGTGCCAACAAAGGGGAGCCCCGCATTAAACCCCGTTTTGGGTCCATAAAACATCCACTTGAGAGCGTTGCATATGATAACAAATACTTTGGTGGCCTTCCAAAATCTCTAGAGGAGGAGGGTATCAAGAAAATAACTTTTCAATTACGAGTTGAACCTTCCACTGCTTTTGGAGAAGGCAAAAAGTTTAGTGTCAGTGGGCAGACGATGACTTCTGATGATGATTCTGATGGTGAAATGGTGCGTGATCGTATCGTAGCCGTCAATGTGTCTCTTTCAGATGAGTTTAGAATAGGTGATATGTCCGAACTCATAGAAAAGATGAAAGATACCACGGTTCACGAACTTACGCACGGTGGACAATCTATCGACGTATTAAAAAAAGCCGGAAAACAACAAAAGAAAGCGTTTCAAGGTGGATTAGCCTCCATTGATGCTCTTGGTCTTTATTACCTTGACCCGTCTGAAATTGAAGCATATGCTCGTGGAACTTACAAACGAGCAAAAATGTCTAAAGTTCCTTTCTCAGCGAAGTTAGACGATTCTATTGGAGAATTTATTAATTTTTATGCCCATCCCAAAGAACTCGCCAAGGGTGAAGTTCGATATACAAAAGATGAAGTAACAGATTTCTTCAAAAACGATTACCGTCAATCTATTATTGGCTACGCTAAAAAGAACTTACCTGCTGCTGTAATCAAAGAGGTAGAGCAAGAGACATTTTAAGAAACTATTTAGTATATGGTAGATAAGTTTTCATTAGAACAACTTCTTAGTGCGGAGATTCAAAATGAAAAAGACCGAGGGAAAACGATGAAGTTATTATTTGAAGGTTGGCGAAAATATTTAGACGAAAAGGTGTTTGCTGATTATAGCGACGGCAAAAAGAATAAATGGGTTGAGCTTCCCACCGACGAGCTAACAAACGATCCAGACAATATTGATATTACCGATGAGATCTATGCTATGATTGACAAATCTTACGCAAAGATTGGTGGAAATGTGGATATTCGATCTGCTAGTGATATGCCATCGGATTATGATAAGTGGCTGGCAGTTGATGTGGATGCTGACCCCGAACCCGATGCAGTGAGAGGCGCAAAAACAAAACCAGCAGGAATTAAAATGACCGTTGGTGCCTCCGATGGTGGATCAGAAGGCATAAAAGCATACAAAGAAAAGACTGCTGAATTATTAAATACAGAAGGAAACTATGGTGAGTTGTCGGATGCGATTGCCCACGTAATGATTAAGTATCATAATGTTCCCTTCGTTGATAACGAAGAAGACGTGCGAAAAGTTTTAGGAAAAGATATAGAATGGATTGGACCACACCCAGAAGGAAAATACCCAAACCATCCTGGCTGGTATAAGCGCAAGCTTGGCGGAAGCATACATATGAAGATTTTATTAGGCCGACCCAAGGGAGTGAATGTGGTTCAACCATGAAGGTTCTCTTTGAAAACTGGCGCAAGCATCTACGAGAAGAAGATGAAATTGTCACCGCTTACCACGGAAGTTCTGTGCCCATTGGAGATTTTGATAAACAGTTTTCAGCTCAAGGAGTTTTTTGGTTTAACGAAGACAGGGATAAAATCTTGCGTGGCGAGAGTGGGGCCGTATCAACAAAGTGGTTGATGACTGCGGAACTAAAGCCGGGAAAAGTAGCAGGATGGGATGAATATGATAAATACTCTCTTGGTGAATTAGATGGGCTTGGTTTCGATAGTGTTAGACTTGACGACAACTGGATTATCTTGGAGCCCGAAAACATTAAGGTGATTAAAAAAGAGTTGATAAAAAAGAAATGAAACTCTTGATGGAAAACTGGCGCTCTTATCTTAAAGAGTTAGAAAATGTTTCGGATGTCTCTATGCCGAAGAAGTTTTATATCTCCATCTATTTTGATGACGATTACCGACCGGATATTATGAAAGATTTGGGAGATAATAAAGTCATCAAGACACCCGGAGCTTCTAGCTCAGACATCGTTGGCTTTGCTGATAATCCCTCCAATTTTATGCAAATGCACGGCAACATTAGAGACGCAACCATTGTAATGGACGGCAAAGATTTTGCCGAGATAAACGATTCTATTGTAAAAATAGAATATGATAATCCTGATTTCCTAGCGCAAGACGGACTAAAAGCATTTTATCGCTTGACGGAAAAGAATCAAGGCGACGAACAACACGCAGAGCGCGTAATCGGAAATATTTTTGATTCTGCTGACATCGGCGAGACGATGTGGAAAGTCACACGCGAGAAGGTGGATAACCAAGCCATGGTCACGATGCAAAACTTTCTTAGGGAGTGGGATGTAAAAACTCCTATCGCCCAAGAATTGTATGCCAACCTAGATCGCATAAATAGTCTGCAAGACCTGGTTGATTTGTTATTTCCGGCTCTCCAAGACCAACTTAAGAAAGCCGATTCGTGGAAGCAAGACGAGTTAGGTAAATATATCTCCAAAGGTTTTATGCGGCTCATCCTTTATACAGGGATAGTCAACGCAGCGAAAATGTTTAAGGCGGAAAACGAATGGGTCGTGGACACCAACGTTATGAACGTTCCACATTCGTCTGCTCTTTATATTGGTGGACCCGCCGTAAAGACCAAAAAGATATTTAACAAAATGAAGCACGGCGACCTCACACCAGCCGAAAAGCGCGAACTTAGATACGAAATCGGTAAGATGGATAAGATTATGGCAGCTATTGAAAAATATGATCTGGAAAACAAATATAAAAAAGTAATTATAACAGACATGGGAACTTTTAATGCTGCCAGAAACAAATGGCAAAAAAGAAAAAGGGAAATGAAAAACGCAGCGGTATAATTATGAAACTATTAATGGAACAATGGCGAGGTTATATTAACGAAGCCGAAGAAGAAGAAGCGTTTGATCGCTTTTTAGAAAAGACTTTTGGAAAGATCGCTGGACTTTTTGGCGATGATGTGGGTGATACTACGGAGGAGATCGCGCAAGAGATAGAATCCAGGCAACCACTTGATGAAGGTGTATTATTTGGTCTTGGCGTTACTCTTGCTGCCCCCGCGATTGTGAAACTTTTCACAGGTATTGCGAAAGTGTTTGGGAACGCCGTGAAAGGTTGGACAGGAAAAGATCTAGGCATTGAAAAAGTAGCAGAAAAGATTAATCATTATGCAGATAAATTTCATCACCTATTTCACAAGCCTATTAGGTTTTTTGTCGAGAAGGTTTTGAGAATTAAAGATGAAACCAAAGCAAAACAAGCTACTGATTTATTGTTTCACCTCTTGATCGCTTTTCTAATGATATATTCAGGAGTCGGTGCTGCATCAGCCGCAAAGTCAGGCAACACCGCTTTCGCGGGTTTTGAATCGCTCCTTGCAGCAGTGAAGGCTGGTGAAGTGAAAGCTTATTTAGCTGCCACATTTTGGCCAAGCCTAAAGGATATGCTCGCCGCACCAAAATAATTTATGAAACTCTTATTTGAAAACTGGCGCACCTATCTTAACGAAGGAATGAAGCAACCTTCCGATCTACCCGAGGGAATTCAAATTCGAATGATTGATGATGGCGAAGACATTGTGTTTAAGATTGTGAGTGAAGCAACGGGAGAAGAACCAACACAGCAAGAACAGCGTGACAAATTCGGTAGAATTTTTGGAAAAGTCTGGATTACTCAATGGGGCATCAATGGTGATTTGTGTAGTAGAGCCTTTGAGGTAAGAAAATCCGAAGCCGTCAGCGGTTGGGGTCCGCTTCTTTACGATTTAGCGATGGAATATGCCACCAAAAACGGCAGCGGTCTTATGTCTGATCGACAAGGCGTAAGCGAAGAAGCCTATATAGTATGGAAAAAATATATGGACCAGCGAGATGACATTGAGAAGATCCAACTTGATGATCTAAAAAACACCTTGACACCAGAAGAAGCCGACAATTGCACCCAACTGTCTGCACAAAGATGGGCAGAGAAGACTGGTGGCGAGTGGAATCATAAACCTATCTCCATGCTATATCGCAAAAACAATTCAGAAATGACTGATAAACTAAAACAACAAGGAAAACTATACCTATGAAAATTACAAAATCCAAACTAAAACAAATTATTAAAGAGGAGTTTGCTAAACTTTCAGAAGTGTTGCCACCCCACCTCCAAAGTAAGGTTGACACCTACGAAAAAAAGAAGCGAAAGTATTCGATCACTGATGTAACCCCAGCGGGCTATGGACCGGAAGAACCAGAGGAAGAAGAATTTACGCCCGGTACTGCCCGATGGGAACGCGCAGTCGCAGCGCAGAAAAGGGTGTCTGATGCCTTCGCCGTGGCGGGGGATGAAGAAGAACAACTTGAAGAATGAGTGGCTTTCGATACTAACCCCGTGCGGGTTAGAATAAAATCCAAAAAATAAAATTTATACCTTTTCTCTTTCTATGATATAAGTATAGTGTGGGGATTAAGTTTTCCTATTACAAAGTTTTTCTATTTTCCATCGCGGTAGCGACCATTCTTCAAGGGTGCTCGTCTTGCGATGACGGCAGTGGTATAGCCAAAGTTTGCCACTTAAATCGACCCTGCGGTATCACCAACAACGGCACAGTCATTTTAGCCGACAACCTCAAAGATCATGATATTTATAAAACAGGCGTTTGCCAATTTGGAACAATTGAGTGTGACGACGAAGGCGTTGAAACTTGCGCGGGCTTTGTTTCTCCCGCTGAAGAAATCTGCGACGATTTAGATAATGATTGTGATGGAGAGGTTGATGAAGGATTTGATTTTGACAACGATGGCTATACTTCCTGCGGTGGCGATTGTGACGATTTACGAAAATCAGTAAATCCAACAGCAACAGAAGTTTGCGATGGGCGCGACAATGATTGTAACGATGAGATCGACGAAGCCCTCGCGCCTTTAAGTTGTTGGCGAGGTCCGACGCTGGCTGTATTCGGTGGAGATTCAATATGCCAACAAGGGCAGCAATTTTGTATTGATGGTAGTTGGGGCCCGTGCAATAATCAAACACTTCCCACTGCGGAAACATGTAACGAAATTGACGATGACTGTAACGGGACAGTTGATGATATAAGGCGAACAACTTGCGGACCATCTCAAGCAGTAGGAATTTGTGCATTTGGAAGAGTGCTGTGTGATAGCGGAGAATCAAAATGTATTGATGCGATCTATCCCGAAGCCGAAACCTGCGATGGTGCGGACAACGACTGTGATGGCGCAGTGGATGAAGGGTTGATACGCAGATGCGCTAGTGCCTGTGGCTCCGGCGTTGAGGAATGTTCAAGCGGTGCGTGGGTAAATTGCGATGCAGTCCAGCCCACGGCAGAACTTTGTGATATGATTGATAATGATTGCGATGGTGTAGTTGACGAGGGGTGCAGTTGTGTGCTTGGTCAAGCTCGCATATGTAATCAAAATATACTTGATCCTGTTACAAATACGCCTGTTAATTGTGGTGTTGGAGTTGAGTTGTGCGATGAGTATGGTGCATGGGGTCCATGCTATTTCTATAACATAACACCAGAAACATGCAACAACTGGGATGATGATTGTGATGGTACTATAGACGGAATGGGAATGACCTGTGGAAATACTGCGACTGCTGGAATTGGCGAATGTCGCGTTGGAACTAGTTCTTGCACACTAGGCGTGTGGTCTGATTGTATTGGCGCTGTATCTCCACAACTCGAAATTTGTGATCATTTGGATAATGATTGCGATGGGGCAATCGACGAAGATTTAAATCCTCACGCCAAAGTTGATATGGTTTTTGTGATAGACATTTCTGGTTCAATGTGCCCGTTTATCGCAGCACTAACACAAGGAATAACACAATACATTTCACAGTTTCAAAACACTGAGCACAGATTTGCTCTTGTTTCATTTCCCGGCCAGTACCAAACCAATTCATCAGCACGTTATGAATTGCGCTCGCAACCTTCACTGGTGGATGTTGCATCCTTTCGAGCAGCACTATTGAATATGTCATGTAATGGTGGAGGTAATGAGCCAAGTTGGGATGTAATGGATTCTTTAACAGACCCTAGCGATCCTGTTGGAATTAGCTGGCGCACTGACGCCTATCCTTATATTATTATGATCACCGACGAACCCGCACAAACATGGGGGTCCACAACAGAAGCTCACGTTCAAGCCCAAGCATTAAATTGTAGTGTTGGTGAGTGTTCTCCTGGTGACATGTACGAAACCTATATAATAACAAATAATAATTATTTTCAAATGTGGAATGACATTGTTAATAATGAAGTTGATAGATTAATTAACATTTATCCGCCTGATCCAGTGCGA
>Ga0233414_10000005_pt1 | contig 154408 bp, 228 predicted proteins | sample Na_anoxic_10_MG_FD_189020 | JGI IMG/M metagenome (GOLD analysis project Ga0233414, IMG submission 189020) | Seawater microbial communities from Saanich Inlet, British Columbia, Canada - Na_anoxic_10_MG | ecosystem: Environmental > Aquatic > Marine > Inlet | place: Canada: British Columbia... | reverse complement strand
GGCCGAACACTTTCACAAGAATCTTCTTGACAGCGAGCGATAGCGAGCTATAATGACGGCATGAAACTCACCGAAGAACAAGCCCAAGACATCCTCTGCGGCGACAGCGACGAATTCACCGTCCTCGACGAAGGCGAATGGATTGGCGGCGGCAAGTACGAACACCGAGATGTCGTTTTTCGAGCGGCTGACGACGATACCCCCGTTGAGGACGGCGTCAAAGGGTTCATGATGTCCGTCAGCAGGACCGGCTCGCACTACACCGACTGGTACTACGACTACCAACTGGAGTGCCCCGAGGTCGTTCGGATTCCGTGCGTCTCGTACACGTGGGAAAAGGCAAAATGACCGACAAAGAGACTCCGATTGGGGAACCGAATCCCTGCGTGCTGAATGATCACGTGCCCGACGCGGAACTAGAGTATCTTCGCCAGCTTCAACAAAAGGCGTATGACAGTCTAGATCACCAGCATATGGGGCGGACCCTGGGCAATAAGCACATCGATACCATCCGCCCCCAAGGGTATCCTATCGGCTCTCTGGAAGGTGGTTTCGATCTAGCGGCTGGCAAGAGCTTCATCATGCAGGAAGTGTTCGAGCAGATATTCGAGCAAAACCGCGAGTTGGCTCGTGCGTCCGAGACCGAACGTCTCAAGGCCAAATACGGCCAAAACTTCGAGCCCGACTTCGACGACCCCAAGGTCATTGGACGCTGGATTCGCAAAACAGAACAAGACTACCGAGCACGCTGGGTCGGGCACAAGTGAGTGTACGACAAAATCGGGCCGCCTCCGGGCACGGTAGTTATCTCTACTCTACAGGTAGAAACGACTGGGTAGGCCAATTGGCAGAGTCACTTGTTTCAAAAGCAAGAAGTTGTCGGTTCGAGTCCGACTCCAGTCACCAGAACATGTCGCATAGCGGCATCACATGCGGAAGTGGCGTAATTGGTAGACGCACGAGATTTAGAATCTCGTATCCGAAAGGGTGTAGGGGTTCAAGTCCCCTCTTCCGTACCAACACACTATAAATAACATGGAAAACGAAGAAGACTAATGGCGGTTCCGAGTTATGATAAATTTACACGATATCCCCGTAGCCAACTTTCCGGACGGACACAAACACCTTATCGTGCCCCCGGACTTTGAGCACTTTTACACGACATCGATCAGAGCGTCGATTCGCAATTTCGACGACCTATTCCTGCTGGCACAAGCTACTCACATTTTACCCAATCTCAAGCATCTGAGTATTGTGTATCTACTTGCCGCCCGCTGTGATCGTGAGTTTAGCGTGGGCGAAGCATTCGATCTCGAAATCGTTTGTAGCTTCATCAATACGCTAAACTTTAAGACCGTGACAGTTCTCAAGCCGCACTCGCCCGTAACGCTAGAATTACTACGCACAAGTGCCGAAGACGACATGACGGACACCCTCATCGGCAAGTGTATCGAAGACTTCGGTCTAATAAAGTACGCCATCGTCTCTCCCGACAAGGGAGCATCACTCTGGGTTGGGAAATACGCTCAACACTTCTTGCGTCCTCTTGTTCAGTGCGACAAGAAGAGAGACGAGATGGCAGAACACCATCACGTAATGGAAATGGTCGTCCCCGAACTCCCCGCCGACTGCGAAGACTACATCATCGTAGACGATCTCTGCGACGGCGGCGGCACCTTCCTCGCTTTGGCAGCGAAGCTCAGGGGGCGAGGTGCCAAACGAGTCTTCTTGGTCGTAACGCACGCAATCATGTCCAAGGGGCTTGTCGCCGTCCACCGAGATACTGATGGCGAACTCTACAAGGTTGATCAAACGGCCTGGATCGAAGTTCGTAACTGCGAATTCGAAACCGTTTTCCTCGATGGTACACTGATCAAAGAATACACCCTAAGCGAAATCCGAGAGAGACTTGCCAATGAGCGGCCTCATCAAAACACCGAATCTCATGAGTAGGTTAAAGTTCAGAAACCCTACTCCTCTGGTTTTTGGAATGAAGAAACTCCAGAAACTACGTTACACTCTAGACCAGTAGTGTCATAATAATACCGTAACACGACCCCAACCACGAGGTTAAACTATAATGACTGCAACCACAGATAATCTAACGCTCGAAAACTTCACTGCCCAAACCGGGTTCCGTTTCCGTATCTCTAAGGATCAGAAGCAACGCATTGACGGTGGTGTACTGACTAGAGAAGAAGCATTCCAAGAGTTCATCCAAAATGGAGGCTTGAAAAACCTTCAAGACCGTACTCGTCCCGACATTCCCGATTCTGTTTATCTGGAGCCGGGTCTTACGTTGGAGAACTTCTCTGATCGTGTTGAGGGAGCTATCGGAGTGCGTCGTAGGTTCCGAGTATCACAATCACAACATAACCGTATGAAGTCAGGAGACATCACACGGGCACAGGCACTAATCGAGGTCATCGAGGCCAAACAATCTACCCCCAGCACTGAAGACACAAATGAGTAATCTCAACGTAGCAATCGTCCAAGGCAACCTTACGGATACCCCAAAGATTATGGGGAATGAAGAAAACAGGGTGGCCCGCTTTACAATCGCATCAAACATCGGCACCAAGAACCGTCCCGAAACCGCATTCATCGACTGCGTTGCTTTTGGTAAGCAAGTAGCCGTCATCGAATCTCATCTCATCAAGGGACAACAGGTGAATGTTCGTGGTCAGATCGTCATGAACAAGTGGGAAGATGCAGAAGGCAACAAGCGATCCAAGCTTGAAATCCGTCTGGAAAACTACGGAGGCTTCTTCTTCACTGGCAACAAGGTGAGTAACGGACCCGCCGAAGTCGCCGTCAATAGTGAACCCGAAGACGCAGAAACAGAAGGCAGTAAGCTTTTCTAACCCTAAGCGGGGACCGAAAAGTTTGGTCCCCGCTTAATTTATATCATGAGTAAAGTAATCATCATTCGAGGCCCTAGCGGTAGCGGCAAGACTACGATCGCTCGTTCTATCGAACGAAAAGAGGACGAAGCAAAATACGGCAAGGGACACACAAGAATCATGGGTGCCACCTATGGTCCGCGTGTCGTTTTCCATGAGGCAGACCAATTCTTCACAAGTGAATTCGGAGACGAATACAACTTTGATCCAACAAAATTGAGTCAAGCTCATCGCTGGTGCCAATTGAATGTCGAGCGTACCATTCTTATTGGTTGTGATGCAATCGTATCTAATACCAGTATGAGCAAGTGGGAACTCAACCCCTACCTCCAACTCGCTGAACAGTATGGATGCGAGTTGGAAGTCTGGCGTACGCCGGGTCCATGGGATGCCGAGACTTTGTTCGCTCGTAACATTCATGGCGTTCCTCTCGCTACGCTAGAAAAACAAATCTCTAAGTACCAGCCGCTCGACGATGAACAAGAGTGGTCCAATATGGATATTTTTAATGAGTGATCGTAAAATTGATGCCAAGTCCAGCTTATGCTGGAAGTGCAAGTATGGCATGTGCGTGAAAGAGACCGAGCAAGAGCGTGTCTTTCATGCTGGTATGACTGGTGGACCCCCAGACGATTCCGTTTCACCATTCGATATCTGTGAATCTGTTGAGGACGACGAAGAAACAATGGATATTGTTGAACACACAATCGAGCACGAACGTGTCAGGGCGGTGTGTTTCTGGGGAGTCAAGAATGTCGCCCCGTCTCCTCCAATTACAGTTGCTTGCGTACAAAACTGCAACTGTTTCTCTGAAAAGACTTGACAATCACCCGCAAGGGTGTATACTGTCCGTATGCTACGCAATCGACACCTCAAGCTATGTCAACGCATTGTTGACGCTGGCGGCCAGCCCTACGTTGTAGGTGGGTGGGTCCGTGATAAGATCATGGGCCGTAACCCCAAAGACGTAGATATCGTGGTCGTTGGACTTGATCCCGAGGGGCTAGAGGCCGCACTAGAGGCCGCTGACCCCGTGGGTAAGGGTTTCCCTGTCTACATCAAGGACGGTGTAGAGTGGGCACTCGCCAGGACCGACAAAAAGGTGGGTGCTGGTCACGATGGCTTCGAGTGCGATACTGTTAACGTAACGCTCGAAGAAGATCTTAGGCGACGAGACTTGCGGATCAACGCAATGGCTATGGACCCGTTCACGGGCAAGCTGTTCGATCCGTTCGGCGGAACCGACGATCTGCAAAAGGGTGTACTACGTCCGGTCGGCCCGCACTTTGCCGAAGACCCCCTTCGTGTGCTGCGAGCCGCACGATTCGCTGCTCAGTTGAACATGGTAGTTTCGGATGAGCTTGTGCTTGCCGCAATAGACGTGCATGATGAGCTTTTCGACCTCACGCCCGACAGAGTGTGGGGAGAACTCCTAAAGGCTTTGCAATCGCATCACCCCAGACTGTTCTTTGAAGCTCTTGATAAAATGATGGCACTGGAAGCTGTGTTTCCGGAACTTGTGGACCTTCGGGGTCGCGTGCAACCGGAACAGTATCATCCCGAAGGGGATGCGTACAAGCATACGCTCCTGGTACTCGAAAGAGCCAGAGCCTTGGGTGCCGACGACGAGACGATGTTTGCCGTGCTAACGCACGATTTTGGTAAAGCAGTCACGCCGGACGATAACCTTCCGCACCACTACGACCATGAGCGTCTTGGGGTGCCGCTAGTAAAGGAAATGTGTGATCGTTTACGTGTCCCGAATGGTTTTCGAGCGGTCGCGGTTGCCGTGACGCGAGAACACCTAAACGTGCATCGTTTCGACATCATGAAGCCCGTCAAGAGAGTTCGTCTATTGATGCGTCTTGGCGTTGTTCACAATGACGTGCTGCTGCGGCGTGTGGGTTTGGCCTGTCAGGCTGATGCCCAGGGTCGCGGTCCCGAGTCTATTGTTGAACCGTACCCGAACCGCGAAGCGTTGGTGCAAGCTGCCGCTGTCGTGCGGACGGTAAGGGGAACGCTCTTCGCCCACCTCAAAGACGGTCGCAAGATCGCCCAACGTATGGAAAACGAAAGGGCTAAAGCCCTCAAGGATCATGAATAGTCAAACACCTTCAATTAGACGCTTCCACTTTGTTCGTGTCGAAGACGTTTCAGGCGTCAGTGGCACGGGCATCGTGGGTGAGGGCTGCGAAATGTCCAACGGTAAAGTTGTATTTACATGGTTGTCCAATATGGGCACCGTCAGTGTATACGACAACATGAAAACATTTGTGGCTATTCATGGCCACGAAGGGAACGGCTCAATCGAGTGGCTTGACCCCGATCCCACCGAGGAGCAGGACAAGCCTAAGGCAAAAACAACCAGGAAGAAAGCACCTAAGAAGTCATGAAGGTCAGCGAATTAATCGAAATCCTCAAGGAATACAACCAAGATGCCGAAGTCATTCTGAGCAAGGACCCAGAGGGCAACGGGTATAGCTCATTGTACTCCATCGACGAGGGCAGTGTGCATCCCGACAACCTGGAAACGGATCGAATCGATAGCTATTATTCTGATGCACACAGTGACGACGACTGCTGTCTTGACCCCGGAGAAAGAGACGGGTTTGCGAAAGTGATTTGCCTATGGCCCTAATGGCGGAGCCATTATGAAAGACCCAATCCTACTAAATAAACTCTGGAAGGAAGTCGAAGCTGGTAACGTTGTAGCAAATATTAGCGGCGACTTGACCCTATTCAAGTACACGCAAGACTGTCACATCCACGATAGATGGAACGAGACGAACCGCCAAGCTCGCGGCATCATCTTTCGAACGGACGGTACGGTCGTAGCTCGCCCATTCTCTAAGTTCTTCAATATGAACGAACGTCCAGAGACCGAGCCAAAGAATCTCCCCTGGAAGGAGGGGGTAGAGATATGGGAAAAGATGGACGGCTCGTGCGGCATCGGATACTTCGGGACCGATGGTCCTGACACGAGAGCCCCATTGCCAACGTTTGAAGAAGATCCAGAGTTTTACAAAAACAGGCACGTCTATCCTATAAAGATTCCAACGTGGCGTCTCGCTACTCCAGGCAGCACGGAATCTGACCAAGCTGTCGAGGGTACTCGTATCCTCAACGAAACTATTATGGTTGGTGATGAAACGGGAAAATCTCTGTTTCCAGAATGGCCCGCACCAAGGTGTCGCTATAATCTGGAGGCTTTGCCGACAAATTGTACTCCTGTATTCGAGATCATCTATCCTGGAAACAGAATTGTAGTAGATTATAACGGCGAGAGTTTTCTCTCGTTGTTAGCAATATTCGAGCATAACGGCACCGAGTGGCACCCGCGTCGTGTAGATCAGATAGCTGAGCGTTGCGGCTTCCACCGTCCACGTCGGTTCGACATTGATCTGCAAGGAAGCATCCCTTTTGACGAGAATTCAGAAGGGTATGTGGCACGCTTTGACAATGGACTTCGAGTCAAAGTGAAGAGCCCAACGTACCTACGCATCCATAGATTGCTCGACAATCTCAGTCCAAAGGGAGTCATTAATCTTATTCGTGGTTCCGAGTATGGAGTTACAGTTAAGCAATTACCTACAAGTATTGCCCGTGACTTTGACGACATGCGTGCGTATGTACAGGGGTTGTATAACGACCTCTTGGGACGTGCCTACGATAATCACAACAGTCTTCTGTCAACAGTTGGAATCAATCAATCACGTAAGCTGTATGCACAGTGGATAATCACCAATGTGCAAAACGCAGAGATGGGCTTTGTGTTTGCTCTTCTCGATGATAAAGATATCGAAGATAAAATTTGGAAACTCGTCCTTGAAAAAGTGAGGCTGGAGACTGCACAATGATGATGCTGCAACTAGGCACTAAGATTAGAACTGAAGGCATTACTAGTCCAGCCACGCTTGGCACGGTGGTAGCCATTATGTATGGACGGTTCTATCAGCCATTCATTATACCATCACAAGTTGCGATGGACTGTTGGGACAAGCACTATCCGTACTGGCGTAACGAACCAGTGTACGCAATACTCAAACAATTTTCAGAAATCCCTCTGTTTCCAGAACAGATCGAACGACTAAAGAGCAAGGGGCTCGACGTAGAAGAAAGATATAGTAAAGCGGATCGTATGCTTTCGTTCTATCCTGCATCTGAAATAGAAGCTTTCAATTGGATCGAAGATCTCGAAAAACAAATAACATGGTAAACAAGACAGTATATCTCGCTGGCCCCATTAGTGGCTGCACGTACGACGAAGCCACAGACTGGCGTGACGAAGTACAGAAGCAACTCTTGCGTAGTGGCATCCGAGCGGTTAGTCCACTGAGAGCTAAAGTATACCTGAGAGAATGCTCTGGCCCAATCGCTGACAGCTATGAGAGCGACGAGTTCGATCAAGAAGTGTTCGGCAACATGAGTACACCTCATGGAATTACTACACGAGATCGTTTTGATTGCATGAATACCAGTGTGCTTTTCGTAAATCTATTAGGTACCGAGAGGGTTTCGATTGGTACCTGTATGGAGATCGCCTGGGCCGACGCGATGCGTATTCCATCTGTGATTGTGATGGAGAAGAATGGCAATCAGCACGATCACGCAATGATTAACGAATGCACAGGATTCAGGGTTTCTACCATTCGTGAGGGAGTGGAAGTGATCAAGGCCATCCTGGGTGATTATTAGGCCCTAAGGGGTATACCTACACTGCCAGACCTTTTAGAGTAACACCTATGAACGATTACTTGAAACAGAGAATGCTCGACGCCGAAGAACAAGGTTGTGCCAACTTGGTGAGTGCAGAAGGCTCCAAACGGACCCCCCATACTGTTTTCATAGCTTTTTCAGGCAAAAAGCAGTGCGGTAAGGATACTGCTGCTGACATGGCAGCCATTATGTTGAATGAGGCGGGCAAGGATGTCATCTTCACGGCCTTTGCCGAGTCCCTAAAGGAAATGTGTATTAGGGTCTTGGGACTGAAGCGTCTAGCGGTATACGGAGACAACGCCACCAAAGACGCACCGTGTCACATCAAGTGGGATGGTTTCTCATCTGAAATCAGGAAGAAGTATGCTGTCGCCTGGATACCGGCACGTCGTGATAGCTTGGACCCAAGACGACACATGATTGACGAGCCGTGTGTCAAGCAAGAAAGAGAGCCGGTACCTCGTGTTGGTCCCATGTCTACTCGCGAAGTACTACAGGTCATGGGCACGGACGTGTTTCGCTCTATCTATAATGACGTTTGGGCTGAGTCACCGTTCAACCGTGACTGGGGCGGTTATGACGTAGTGCTCCTAACGGATTGTCGATTTCCCAACGAAAAGATGGTGACAGAAGAGAATGGCGGTGTTATTATTAGGTTGGAACGTGATACCGGCTACGTAGACGAACACCTCAGTGAAACCGCCCTCGACAACGAAACGTTCGATATACTCTATCAAAACAACGGCACGCTGGAAGACCTACGTGCATTCGTCCGACAAACACTTGAAAAACTACAGTTAGTCTAATGGAACCCGAACAACGGCCCGAACCTACACCCAATATTCACCTGACGGGCGATGAGGCACGCCTTCTTATGGGTGCCCTAATGATGTCTACGGCACAGTTGCCTGTAGGTATGTCGCTCCAGACATATATGCGTCTCGCCTCACTCAGCCAAGTCCAACCACCCAAGGAACCAACCAATGAATAACGTAATCTTCTCTCATCGCCCCAACGCTGGCGTTAGTGTCGGAGCATACTCTGACGGTACAAAACTCTATGTGGCTGTGGCCCTGGTCAATGATGGTACGAGTCGCAAGGGACTTTTCCACGCTGATCGTCGCGACTCGTTCTCACGTAAGGGTGCTCGTCTGCGTATTGCTGGACGCATCACCAAGATGATCGAGGCCGGAACCTGTGCTTCGGGCATTACTTTCGATACAACGATGCCCGCACATAAGTTCATGGGCGAGTTCCGTGAGTTGTTTAAGCCTACTCCGGACGAGTCCGACAACGTACTGACGGCTCTTGGTGGATTTGGTGGCGTCGAAGTGCATCACCGTCCGTCTGCCGACACGCTATTCGATACCGTTATGATTCTTGCCAATAAGGTGATCGCTAATGAAAGTGCTAGTGTATGACACTGAAACCGGGGGTCTCGACGCTGAGAAGCACTCGATATTCTCGGTAGGTGCCCTGGTTGGCGACCTTGATACTGGAGAAATCATCGAACAGTTTGAGGCCCTACATAAACTACCGTCTGTGGACGATTATGTCTTTACGCCGAAGGCGATAGAGATTCATGGTATTACCCCGCAACAAGCCTTCGCTAAGGGTTTGACGACGGAGGAGATCGGCGAAGAGTTCATGGACCTCTGGCACGATCATGGTGCCAGTATCATTGGCGGCCACAACGAACACTTCGACCGTCGCTTTATGTCACGTCAGATCTATGACATTACTGTGTCAGAGTTCGAAGCCAACTTCACGTATCGTGCCATCGATAGCATGTCTGTCGTGCGTGCGTGTACTGGACATGAAAATATCGCGTCGGGAGCCACGCTTGGACAAGCTATCAAGTGGTTCAAGATGAATATGTCAGAGTATGGCAAGAATAAGTTCCACACCGCTCTGTTTGATGCAATCTGCTCGTTCAAATTGCTGCACAAATTCCGTTCTGTTATTACCCAGCCCGATGTGGTTGAAAGACTGAGAGCATGAAGTATAGAGATTCTAATAAGCAACGCCGCGAATACGAACGACGAGTACTCAAAAAGAATGGTTGGGTAGCGGTGCCCGCCCTTAAGGCCAACGGTGCCTTCCAATGGAAATGGATCATTGCTGGTCGCAAAAAGGCATACTCTCGCGAAGAGGCGTTTGCCAGGGTCAATGTATGAACTATAGGTTCGACAATCGATCCAAGGAACAGTTCAAGAGGGAGATTAAGGAATCTACGTTACGAGAACGTACGTTGTTCCTACTGTGGATAAGTCTAATCGAACACGAAACCGGGAAGCGTCCTAATTTTCGGGATGTTGGCTGTGGCAACGACGGAGAGTATCTAGAGGACTCTCAGGTTTCTACCGATCCTGACTTTTGGGTTGATGGCTACGGTCAAATCGAGGTCAAATTTAGTAAGCCACTCCTGACAAAGACCTTTCATTTAAAGGCCAATCAAGTTAAGTCTTACCTCAAAAAGAATGCTGCCATCTTGATGGTCAATGGTGCTGATAGTGATGCACCAACGTTCACTATACTGAAACCAAAAGCCTTGAAAAACATTATGAAATCCTGTGAAATCATACCCTGGACTGGCTTTGGCGGCAAGCAATCATATCGCATTCCAGTTGACATGTTTGTTTGGAGATCATTATGCACTTCGACGTAATACTACCAACAATAGTAAGGGAGTCGTTGTTTGCCGCTATCAATAGCGTATGTGAACAAACACATGAAGACTGGAGCCTATATATTGTAGTCGATGGCACAGTTGTGCCAAGTATGTTATCTCAGGCGTTCCCAAATCCTAACATCTACTGGCTTAAAGTCAAAGAGCCCAGTCAAGACTTTGGTGCGGCTGCACGTAACTTTGGCATTTTTCAGGGGAGTGCCAAATGGACTGCCTACATTGACGATGACGACGAGTGGCTTCCGCATCACCTAGAAACCCTAGCGGCAATGGCTGCCGCTAATCCTGAAGCAAGCATGCTTCGCACTGCGGGTCAATCATTCAAGATGGCCCACAGACATCCACGATCAAGTAAGCGTGTCCGCAAGATGGGACCAATCAATACGCAAGACCCTCTAACTGTTGGTATGGCTCATACGCGAGAGCTATTCAATCAAACGGAAGGGTGGCTACCATGTGACAACCACGACCATATCTTGTGGAAGCAAATGATAGATGCTGGCGGCAAAGTAATCAAATCTGACGAAGTAACCTTTATTTTTAAGCGATGAGAATTATCCACCTACGTTCCGAAAACGTCAAACGCATTAAAGCTGTTGATATCACTCCTACTGGCGATGTCATTGTCATTAGTGGCAAGAACGAACAAGGCAAAACGTCTACGTTAGATGCTATCTGGCTCGCCCTCCAGTATCGTGCTGCCAGCAGGAACAATCCAGACCCTCTCCGTAATGGAGAGAAAAAGGGGACGGTCGAGCTTGATCTCGGTGACTATCTCGTTACCCGTAAGTTTACTCCGTCTGGTACGACACTTGAAATCAAAACACCAGACGGCAGCAAGATCTCGTCTCCACAAAAGCTACTGGACGGCATGATCGGTGACATGAGCTTTGATCCCTGGGTTTTCTCACGAAAATCCGTCAAAGAACAGCGAGACATGCTTGGTGATGTCCTATATACTATCACCGGAGGCAAAGTAGACCTTGCTGATTTCGAGCAACGTCACAAGAAAGCATTCGATGAACGTGCAGATGCCAATCGTGAAAAGAAGAGACTCACCACTCTACTGACCAACATCAAGCCCCCGACTGACGCTGAACCAACGCTAGAGTTATCGGTTACGGACCTCACGCAATCGATTACTGATGCCGTAACTCTAAATGCTCGCACGAAAAAACTGACAGAAACGGACGCACGCCTTAAGGAAAAGATACTGTCACTTGAGCAGCAACTAGCTGCCGCCAAAGAACAGAGGTCGTTAGTCATTAGTGAGCTGGAAGACCTACCAGACGTACCGGATATCGAATTCCTGAAAGAACAACTGCAAAACATCGAAACCCATAACCGTCGTGCGAGAGAGATACAGGATTACGGTAAAATCCGCAAATCTCTACGGAATATCGAAGAGCAAATTGTAAAACTCAACAATTCCATGGAGCTTATTGATATAGAAAAAGCGGAAGCCCTAGAGAAATCACCGCTGCCCGTCAAGGGATTAATGGTAACGGCGGAGGGTATTATGGTACTCAACGAAGAAGGATTACCTGTGCCGTTCTGTCAAGCTTCTGCCGCCCAAAGACTGCGTATTTCCCTGGGTATTGCTATGGCAGCTAACCCAAAACTACGTATAATTAGGATTGCTGACGGCTCACTATTAGATGATGGCAACATGAAAATTGTAGAAGAAATGGCTCAAGATAAAGATTTTCAAGTTTGGATTGAATATGCGTCGCGAAATGACAACGACCGTATGGGTGTATACATCGAGGACGGCACCGTAGCTTAGTGTAATCACTAATGGAGGTGTATCGTGATGTCCTTGAATATCAACTGGGAAAAACTGCTTTTGGTACAAAAAGAACTTGTGACAAGCAAGGGTCTGGAGGATGAAACTGAAGTCACATTCCTGATGATGTTGGCGAACGGCAAGGCTAAAAAGTCTGTCATTAAGTTCAAAGACTTCCTGAGGTTCTTTTGGGCGGTGTCTGACAATAACGAAATGCGTGTGACTACGCTAGTCGTGCAGGATCAAGAGGGTCGGACGCTGTATCGTCATACACAACTCAATGCAGGCCACGAAGAGATTCCTGACGGCGGCAACACTGTCACTATCCAGCGTTGGGCAGCATTAACGTCGGAAGAGAAACGGATATACATGCGACTACTAATCGCACAAATCAATGGATATGCAAGATAGTCCGCTCGATATTTTACCACAAAACGAATGGGACGCTTTCATTTACAGCATCTTAAAACCATTCTATGCTCTGTGTCAGAGAGACGTTCTTATTGATATGGACGATCTTCATCAGGAAGCATGGGTTGGTCTACTATCTGCGTGTGAAACTTACGACCCTACCAAGTCTCGATTCACGACGTGGGCATACTTCTATATCCGTGGTCACGTGCTACGATATATCAAGAAGCGTACACATAATGTATTGCCAATGATAAATGAAGATGTCTCCGATTTTTGTGTCAGTAGTGAAGACGGGAGAGAACTAGAAGGTCAAGACGTGTTGGATACAATCTTGCGTAAAGCCTCCGACCATAAAGACGTTCGTTTACTGACGGAATATTTCATTAATGGAAAATCCCTAAGACGTATTGCGTCAGAGGACGGGGTATCGTACGCAAATATTGCGGCACGTATCAATAAACTCGTTTCGTTACTAGAGATAAGGCTTAGTCATGAAAACGCCTAAGACACTGAAGTTAATCGAGTGTCGTAAATGCCACGGTAGCTACTACGGAGGCACCGAACGTATGTCGTTGCATCCTGGCAACGAAAAGGAATTGCCAGACGAATTAGCCATCATCGTACGCAAGGTATCTCTTTGTCAGTCGTGCAAAGAACGAGAAGATCGCACCGTGGGTGGCAAAAGGAAAAAGTTTGAACGCTGATGCCGTAACCGACAACCTGCTCATATGTTATGCCGAAGAAATAGAGCAGGCTATCTTAAACCTCGACGATCCTCTATGTAGGGACGTTATGGGGTGTGCGATGAATCATCTTACGTTGTTACGCACACTAAGAGATGCACCATATGGACTAGAAGGCACAATGTCATACCGTGGCGGTCTTCTAGTCCATACGATCCGTTCTCTCCGTTGTGCTTTGGCCACCTGCATCCAGGCACAAGAGCTGGAGACGCCGTTCTCGCCCTCCCTGGTGACTATGGGGTGTATCCTAAGAAACGTCGGCTGGTATACTACCACTAATTTCCAGGGTGACAAACCCCGACCACGCGACTCGTACAAAACCATCGGAGTAAGGCGTGCCAGTATCCACTACATCAATAAACTGGTAAATGCCTGTGTGGCCAACACTCAAACCGTATTGCCAACTGCATATCAACAAGTGCTAGAAAACATGTGTAACCCCACAAAGGACATTTGTACATTTGAAGGCATGATCGTAGCCTATGCCGATAACATAGCAGATGTCCTGAGTTTCGGAGTTGCTACCCTACAAACGAAGCAAGAAGGAAATTGGCATGGAGATTTCTTTACAGGTCATCTATCATGAGTAGTCAATTCGATACGTTACATAGTCAAATGTTAAACTGTGGGTCTTGCGACCTCTGTCACGAACGCAACCAAATAGTATTCGGTGAAGGCTCGCAGACCCCCAGTATTTTGATCATAGGTGAGGCCCCAGGAGAAGAGGAAGATACTAAGGGTGTGCCATTTGTAGGAAAGGCTGGCAAGAAACTCGATGGCATCTTAGAGTATATAGGTGTCACTAGAGATGAAATCTTTATCACTAACGCAGTGCTTTGCCGCCCTCCCAACAATCGAAACCCGAAACCAGATGAGCTAGATGCCTGCAAGTGGAGACTTGACCTACAGGTGCAGTTGCTTCGTCCTAAGCTCATCATTATATTGGGACGTGTCGCCATGCAGCAACTCAGTGGTCGCCCAATCAAAGGTGCAATGAGTCAGTTCTTTCCTGAAAATGTGAAAGATGGGTGGTTACACTATCGCACTGGCGAGCACGAATCCCTTGTGCTCGTAACGTATCACCCAAGCTACCACCTAAGGTCTCCGGAGCGTGCATATAAGACGACCCTACCTCACTGGAAGCAAGTCAAGAACTGGGTGCGTGATGAGTCTTGAAAGGATGAGATATGCCGGGAAGGTCAACGCTCAAGCCATCGAGTGTGGTTTCCGTGTAGCTAAACCGGGAGTTACCTTGGCCAGAGTGAACGCCATCATTGAAAGATACATCCTAAATGCCGGGTGTGTGCCAGCGTTTAAGAATTATCAGCCCCCAGGAATGGCTACTCCTTTTCCAGCGGCAGCGTGCATTAGTCCTAACGACGTTGTAGTGCATGGTATTCCTGACGATTACATCATACAGGCAGGAGACCTCATTACAATTGACGTAGGCACCGAGTATGAGGGTTGGTTTGCTGATTCTGCTCGCTCACGGGTTATGGGTGCCCCTCAATGTGACCGTAGTCAAAATCTGGTGGACGCCACTGAGGCTATCATGAGTGCTCAACTGGCTTACGTGCGAGATGGCTGCACCTTTATGCGATTGGTTGAAGCGGCAGAGCGTACCGCTGACGAAAAAGGCGTCGTGCTCATCCATCAGTTTGGAGGTCATTACATTGGGGACCAAGTTCATGTCGATCCCTTTATTCCAAATGCTATAAATAGAACACAGTCAGCACTGAAACAACACCTAGATGTTACGCGATATACTAGACAAACGCTAAAGACGGGTGAAACAATTTGTATTGAACCCGTGACAGCGTACGATAACGCTGACATAATGATAGATAAGGACGGGTGGACCGTCCGTAAACGCAATGGTGATATTGTCGCACACACAGAAAGATGTATCGTAGTCCTGGATGATGGCTATGAACTACTGTCTTGACACAGCCAAAGCGATGAGTAGGAAAAGTTCATCCATCACTACTCCTTCAATTTTCAAAATCTACTATGAGTGACCTTACTGAAAAGGACGTGCCGACACCCGAAGAGCAAGAAGCTACCGTGGCACGTCAGAATCCCATCATTACTCCAGCAGACACCGAAAGATTTCCACTACTCGAAATGGTATCGCAGTCGTGCTCTACACCCATCGAGCAGACTGATGAGGAAGCCATTGTGCTTATGGATGCCTTACTCGACGCATTAGATCCGGATGCTGTCGGGCTGGCTGCCGTACAGGTCGGACATCCACATCGTATATTCCTATTGCGTAACGGCGTCAACGATGAGGGTGACGCAACGAATAATGCATACATCAACCCGGTAGTGACGCATAAGAGTCATGCCACAAAGAGCGTACCCGAAGCCTGTTTGTCACTACCGCACATGCACGCTCGATGCACAAGACCAAAGAGCATTACGATTAAATTCGTTGATCTAGATGGCGAATACCATACCGAAACATTCACGGGGTTCTGGGCACAGGCTGTCTCGCACGAACTCGATCACCTAGACGGTATTCTCATCTCGCATCACCTAGAAAAAGAAATTGCCAAACAGCCTCATCGCAATTCATTTGGCATGAAAATAACCCCCCAGCGTACCAAAACCATCGCACGAAGGCGTGCTAAAAACAAACGTGCCCGTAAGGCACGAACCATTGGGAGGTAATTTGTGTTGAATAATTTTGTTGCACCAACGCCCCAAGAGGGACAAGAGGATTACGTAAAATCCATCAGGGGTAACGTGGTTACAATCTGTACTGGCCTAGCGGGTACGGGTAAAACATATCTCGCTCTAGCTGAAGCGATTGAGATGGTTCGCAGATCATCAAAACGAGGTGGTATACAGCGTATCGTAGTGATCCGCCCGTACATTCCATCGAATACAGGAGAGAAAATTGGAGCACTCCCCGGCACGCTAGATGAAAAGGTTACACCTTATGTACAATCAGTAAGGGATAACCTACGTCAGTTCGGCCTGAGTGAGCAAGAAATCCAGCAACTCATTGCACAGAAGTTTGAGTTTACAGTACTCAGTATGTGCCGTGGTCGCTCTTTCAACAATTGTTTTGTAATTGTGGAAGAGGCACAAAACGTCCCCCTCAACGGCGACGCCATGAAGATGGTCCTCACACGTGTAGGAAAACATTGCAAAATGGTTATCGCTGGAGATCTGGATCAGTGCGACATAGATCCGCGAGACAGTGCTCTCACCCAGGCTATTAATGTCCTTAATCCTCTGCCAACCGTTGGTATCGTAGAGATGGATAACGTTGAAACTATTCAGCGTAGTGCGATCGTACGCGACATCATTAAAGCATATAGAGACTTCGAGCAACACTATGGGTAAACGAACCATTTACGAATGCGACCTCACTAAGCAGGAGTTTGATCCCGAAGAGGAACAACTCTTTACCATAACCGTCGCCAAGAAGGGCCGTAAGGCCCCCATGAAGTACGAGATTAGTGCGGCGGCAGCGGAAAAGCTACTGGCTCAGTTGAATGGCAGCAAGACATTGCCACAAGACTGGCATTTTACCGAAGAACAAGACCTAAGCTTCATTACTAGTAAGATCTCATCCTCACCAGAAGATGTCCCTCAGACTTTGGGTGACCTCGATGATGACGCTGATTTTGTTGCTCACAAAAAGAAAGAGCTACGTGAAGCTGGAGTCATCGAAGAGACCGACCGGGTTGAAACCTCAGTGAACGGCTGTTCTCATATGAATAAAGGACCAATTCAAGCGACCATGAAAAATGGCAAGCGTTATATCTATCGCATCTGCAAGGACTGTCATCAACGAGCACCCGAGATGACCAAGCAAGAACGTGACGGATACTTAAATGGAAAAGCACCAGCAGATGTTAACATCCGTGACATCTCAAAATAACTTGGAGACAACAATATGGACAAGAAAAAACTTATCGCTCCCATCACACTAGCACTTGTACTGGGTATTGGAGCCATCAGTGGATGCGTTAGCACTGGAGAAGGTCAGGGTATCGAAATGCTGGAGGAAATGACCGACCTCGAATACAGCAAGTGGAAAATGTATCTACAACTTGGCGTCAAGATCGGTGCCAACCGCCTACTAGAAGAGGGTCTCGTCACCGCTGAAGATCTAGAGCTTGCAGCGGTCGCACTGGAAACACTGCGAGATCAAAACTTCATGCCGGGTGTAGAGTCTGCTGTCTCGCAGGCGTTAGCAGATGCAGGCATGACCAATGACGAAGTAACATTCTTGCTAGTTGTTATGGAGCAAGAACTGAAGGCACGCGGTGCCCTGGATTGGATCAACCCGGAAACGGGCATCCTTGAACTGTCTCCGCGAACCAAGGAACTACTTACCGTTATTGCCAACGCTCTTCGTGCCGCTGGTACCGTTACTTCGGACGAAGTAGTAGAGCATAAACTACTGTCAGATGAAGTAAAGTGATTGGCGTCTTCTTTAACGAGACTGGGTATTATGTATCTGGGGAGGGCATCGAGGTATCTCGAAGCTGCTCCCCAGCATTAACTGAGCACGGAGACCCGATCTTTCAGTCGCTTCAGCACATGTACAAGGTCTTGTTTCTTGCACTGCGTGAGCTACACGAAATTGATATCGGCGATGATGTCATGGTGTATGGTGATAACAGAATCATTGATGAGGTCAATGGCACAATCGAGCCGCTAGATAACATGAATCAAAAGTGGCTCAACGTCCTGCATCGCTACACCATTCCGTCAATCCGGTCATTGGTTTTCTTCCGTAGAAAGCCCGCCTCTCATGTACGACAGAGTATATTGGCTGGCCACGCATCAATGCTTACGCAGATCGATTCACAAACCATAAAAGACATGACACGAAAAGAAGAAGAACATCGTGTACGTCAACATAAGCAACGCGGCAAACGTATAGTTACCAATTTACGCAACTCTTGGTTCGGAGATAAAGACAATGCCCAGTGAACGTAGTAACAGTCTAAACACAACGGTGGACCGCATCCTCCGTGAACGCCTAAATCAATTTGAAGTACCCAACGATGTCATTACAGCGTTAAAGGAAGAGATCCTAGCTTTCTTTGAGAGGCCAGAGAAGAAGCCTTTCGGTGCGTGCGTCATGACACCAGCGGCATCTATCGCTGCTGATCAAGCCCGTAAAGAAGGTAAGGCTCAGCGGGGTGGCTCAAAGCCAGAGATCATATAAAAATAGCGGCAGCCGAAGCTGCCGCTGATGTATTGCGTAAGACGGGCGGCTCTTAGCCGTCCGATTTTCGTTCAATGCGTTCCAACGTATCCTTAATGCGATCTAGTACGCCAGTCAGGTCTGCGACCACCTTGAGGTTGTTCTTCACAAGCTCGACATACTCGTCTAGCATACTCTTGCGAGCGTCTAGTTCTTTTTCGTGTTGCTCTTGGCTGGCTCCCTCTAAATCGGTAATGCGTTTTTGAGCATTCTTGTTTTGGCGAAGCATAATAGTTAATAATGCACCAAAGGCTACCCCCGTCAAGCCGTATTGCTCTAATAAATCTCCCATCAAGGAAGTAGTTACTGGGTCTACCATAGCTTCTGTCAATATCATAAACATATTATTCTCCTTATAGTGCAATCCTGGTGAGACTACCTGCACCGATCGGTGCGAGCCACTCTACGATAATTGTACTAGAACGTTGTGACGCTATTACCGTATTACCGGCTGGCGGAACGCCGTTATGTGTCGCATACAATCGAACGCGATCACCCTTTTGAAAATCTCCAGTCCACATGCCATTGGCTGTATTTTTATTAAGAGTAGTACTATTGCGTACAAGAGCAGAGCTATTGCTGCCATATAGTTCATACGAAGTTCCGGCAGCGTTGTCAACCTGTAACTGCGTGTCAACTTGCTGAGCTAAGTTACCGGCGGTCTTCTCTAAAACGGCAGTATATTGTACGCGATACATGCCAGCAACCTGAATTGTAATGCCGTCACTTGCGGCAGCGGTTTTGGTAATGGAATACCTATCGCCCGTTGTCGCAAAACCAACTGGTACAGTCACGCCGGTTTCGTCAATTGCATCTGAGGGGAGAGCATTAAAGTACTGAGCAACGCCAGAAGCAGGACGAATGGCTACAATACCAGACCCAGCATGATAGAAAAGCGTTTCTGGTCCAAGAGACATAGCTGCCGCCTCAGCGGCAGTAGTCGGATAGCTGGTAGCCGGGCACAATTGTCCTTGTACACCAGCAGTGTGAGCCTGAAGCCAAAAATCACCGCCTGCTGGGGTGCTACTTAAGCCTTGCACGAGACCAGTAAGATCTACGTGCGGATATTCATTCTCTGTTTGTTGTAACGAAAGGCCATAGCCCCCATCGCCAGTAATAGCAACGGGGTTGCCGCCAGCGGTAGTAATGGTTGATCCACCATCATAGGCACCCTGTAAATCACTGACGCCACCACCGCCACCTTCCGCAATCATCTGTACAATATGACCAGAGTGCGGAATAGGCACAAGATCTGTGTTGCCAGCACCTACGGCGACTTGCCAACCTTCGTAGGGACCGAAGCCGTATTGCAGTATACCACTTCCATCGAACGAATCCAGCTTCACCATGTGATCAAGTGACCTCACGTGATAGCTGCCGCCTTCTGCGGTGAAAGCAGCACTATCACATGTCATAGTATATAGATCTCCGATAGTTTGAATCAAACCATTGGTTGCTACAAACTGGCACGTTCCAGTCAAGAAAATAGCCCCAGCATCACCCGTAAGAATCAGCTCGTCACCATCTATATAGAGACTATTGCCAGCCGTCACCTGTATTCTTGAAGCGTCCGAGGCTAACCTGTGAAAAAGCAGCGGGAAACTACCACCACCATCAAACGACATCTCAAACCCAGGAGTAGATGATGCGTGAAAACGCAACAGGCCAGACATGCCTCCATGATGCCATACACCACTGTTTTGATGAATGTGATTGAACGGGCGTATCTCATTCGCAAACCCCCCTTGGGGGCCATTGATTTGATCAACGCCCAAGCTTGCCGTACCACTAGCGTGCGGCCATAAGTCTCCCGTCTGCCTTGCCATAGTCTTAGTGTCCCATAATGATTACGTCACCGGCCTGTGCAACATTAAAACCAATCGTTACGTTGTCTGCATCTGTAATCTCAACTTCATCAGGCATGATTGCCAACGCAGGAGAGTCAGAGTTGTAGATCGAAACACTCACGTTGGTTGTGTTGAGGCTGTGGGTAACAACCCAACTAGTGGCCGCACCAAACGTTTCTGAGTAGCAACGTGCCACGCTACCAACATCTGTGTTGGAAGCAATTGTCATGGTTTGACCAACGATATCAACGATGATACCGGAGGCACCAACGACGCTAATTGCCCCCTGTGCTGTCGTGCCGTTGAAGTCTGTCAGTTCGTTAACGACACTGCCGTTGAAGCCCTGAGTCGGGAAGTCCCACATGCCCGACAGTCCAAGTTGATCAACCCCAATGACGATCGGAGATGCACCGGCAGTATCAGTGACGGATATGAATCCACTGCCATGTGATGCAATATCAACGTTGCCAGTGAGGTCCGCACCCCCCATGACGCCGACGCTATCTACGCCAGCACCGGCTGCAAGATCTTGGAAAGTTTTACCACCGTCAACAGAAACCTGGAACGCCGCCGCTGCCCTGCTATATCGCAGGACACCAGACTGACCCAGGGTCGTATCGTGGAAAACACCACTAACTTGGTGAACATGATTAAAGGGACGGATTGACGTAATATCAAAGGCATTCCGGCCATTCGAACTTACATCAACACCGAGATTAGAAAAGCCACTAGTGCTCGGAACAAGATCGCCATTAATAGGAAAACCCATAATATTACTCCAATTTTTCTACAGTGATACTGGTGCCATCAGCAATGATGGTCGGTGGATTCGTTACCGGCCTATCGCCAGCACCCCCAATTACCGCCTGTAGGACATCACCAGCCAAACATTCAACAATACATCTAGACTCACAAGTATCATAAAACCCCGTACTTCTTAAGTACATCCATGTGCGTGATCCGGTCACTTCAACAAACCCAGTTTGGCTATCGATTGGGGATATTGTTTGTAACCACGAATAAATACTACGACGAGCAACGGAGGTAGGATCCGTGTTTCGCATAGTGAAACGCCAAGCAACATCATACACGCCACCATGATTGACAATAATCATTCCACTGCCCCCAATCACCGTGTAAGCGTCCGCAACAACGTTGGTTTCTTCGGTCAAAGATGGCATCGGGTTATAAGTACCGACTGCCCAGTCTGCGTTAGATGAGCTATATGCCGAAACAACAGCACCAGGAACAATTGGCTGCATTCCACTACCGCCAGGAATAACTCGTAAATTAGTGGGCCACCACTTGTCTATTAGATCACTGTAAAAGGATATGATCCCGGAGTGTTCTGGCGAACCAGAATCATACATCACGAGCGAACGGGCATGGACATCATGTACTGGCACTACGGGAGCCGGTGGGTCATAGCTATTACGACCAATAGCTACGGCCACTCCGCTCTCGGGCATTACGTCGCCCAGCCAAATGTCGTGCAAACTCATGCCAATTTCCTAATGGTTAATCCACACGAGTACGTAACACTGGACAGGTTCGCACCGCTAAGTACAAGAGACCGAACACGGACGAGAGTGTCTACTGCCACAGTAATAATTGCTTTACTTGACCCCGTATCTTCTCCGTTTGCAGTTGTACGGTGATATGAATACGATGTACTTCCGTTAGCGGGACTATACGAACCGCCTGGAGCCATAATATCAATGTAGTGCTGGGCACTGGTACGTGTCGTTGTACCAACATTGAGCGATACCCTATATTCAATGGAATACGTACCCGCCATCGTAAATCGATACGCTCCCACTTCTGTATCCGCAGTTAGAATGCCAGTAGGATTTTGACTACGTGTAGTGTTAATAGCGATGGTCGTAGCACTGGTCGATACGGTAGTCGTACCAACGGTGTAGCCGTCCCAATACACGGCGGTTACGATGGGTTGTGTGCCGCTACCGCCAGGAATAAGCTCTAGTCTATTATCGGCTGAATTGTACTGTAAAATGCCAGAATGTGCGGGGGCACCCGAATCATGCATGACTAATGAGCGTGCATGAATGTCAAATACGGGCACAGTGGGGGCGGGAGGGTCGTAACTATTACGCCCAATTGCCACCGCAACGCCGCTTTCGGGCATTACGTCACCTAGCCAGATATCATGTAGGGTCATAATTACAAATACACTAATCGCTACCCATGTACCGTTGGGGGGATAAACAAATACTCAAATACAAATAAGGCATGTTCTATATCATCTTGCGGGTCATCATTATGATACGCCTCAAATTTGCCGCCACACTCTAGAAAAATTGGCTTAAGACTGAGATCCTTTACCAGAGACGTTACGGATGTTCCACCACGCTGGGCGTACAATGCAATATCCGTAATCATCATGTTGGAATCCTCAGAAAACACAGACACTTCAGCGTTATTGCCCGGTGCTGCATCTGGCCACAGCTCCATTTTGGTGATGTAGACATCTTGAGTAGAGAAAATCTGAAACATAATGTCAGAGTAGGCCCCAGCTCCAGCGGCACCAGGGATGACATCAATTAGATTGTCTGCAATTTCAGCTTTCCATCCATAGCCGCTAGTGTAGTAGTTGACGCTATAAAGTGTGTTGGGACCATACACGGTCACGTCTGTATCAACATATTTCAAGACGATCGCGTAATAATTATCAACATTTAATATCGTATTATCGGGGTTCTCCAGTGCGGTGCCAGCAATAAACCTGTTTACGAGATACTTGCGTTTGCCACCCTCAAGCGTTAGAGAAAGGCTGGCCACAACAGCACCGTTAATACCTCTGTCTCCCAGTTCGGTATACTGTGTCCCTGCCGTGGTATAGTTGACCGTGCCGTTGCTCGCCGGAAGAGACGTACCCATGTCCCATAGCTCCATTGCGACACTGCCGGGCTCAGCCTGATACGTAATTGAATCTGCGTATATAAATTCGTCAGCATCAGTATCGGTAACACGAAACCCCATTCGTGTAATGGCCGTCATCGTTGGTGTCGTCACTGTCAAGTCATCAGCCGTCACATTCATCGCGGTTTCTTCAAACGTGAAGGTCTGCCAGTCGTTCTTATCAAGAACGGTCAACGGATAGCTTTTAGTATTAGTGCCATCACCAATAAAAAAGTATACCTTACATTTGTTCCACTCTTTAGTGTTGGCGTACTTGAGAGAAAAAGTCACTCCAGTAAGATCTGTCGAAGTGAGAGTAACGGTCCAGCTTTCTTCGGCGTCGCACGGCATTTTACATGCATAACTACCGTCTTGCGTTGTACCCCCATCATCAGTGAACGCACTCCGAACCGCTTCGACAGCACCACTCTTAATGTATTCGGCTTGTAGTGCGGCATCGCTTGAGTACTCCATGGTGCCAGCTTTATGTTCTCCACCACCAGCGGTAATAGCATCCATGCTGGCAAACACTGCGGCACTCTCTAGCGTTAATGAGATGCCATTAATGGTACTATTGCTCGCTCGAAACATCTGTCCAACCACAGTAGAAGCATCAACAACGTCCATCGCCTCTCGTGATGATGCAGCATGTTCATTCTGGATACGTGGTCGTACCCGATATTTATTGAGGGTTCCCTTGACGGTATGGAAGACCTCAGACGACCCCATCATTTTACTATATTCACTGGGTACATCATTCGCTTCTGTAGTTCGTACACCATCGGGATATTGATTGATAGACATTAGCTTACCTCCGCACCAAAAGCAGTAAACGTCAAGGCGGAAGCGGTATCGGTTCGCACCGCAATGTTACCTGCTGAATCATTCATGGCTAGAAAAGAATCAAGTTCTACGGTTGTATTGCCAGGAATAGTGACATCCCAAAACAATGCTGTCGTCTCGTCGTACGTTGTGCCATCATCATCCACGAAAATACGAAATGTAGCTGTTGCCGATGTGGTATTTGATACGAAGACGGCTTTGATAATCGCCGTGACACCAGCCCCCGGAGAGTATAGCGATACGGCAGTCGTGCTTCCAGGTCTTGACTGTCCTAATTGTTTTTCTTGTAGTGCCATATCTTAACTCACTAGTAATGCGTATCGTTTACATAGTTCAAAATTGGTATCGTCGCCGCCACAGCCAACAATCACAATCTTGCCAGTCTGCGGCCTATTGAACTGCACTAATACGTTGTTTGTGTCCACAATATTGAGTCTGTCGGGCAACATTTGGTCGTCAGAAGCGTCGAAAACATTGACCACAACGTTAGCTGTGCCAAGTCCATGGTTTGCAGTAACAGACGTTTGACTTGTAAATGTTTCCGTATAACAAACCCCACTAGCCGTGCCGCCACCACCTACACCAGATGCTCCAGCACCATCAATCAGTAGGGTGTTGGTTCCCGGTACGGTAACGGTAACGCCATTGACGCCTTGAATGTCAATCGTAGGACCAATCTGCCCGTTGATGGAGCCAATTCCACCCGATGGTGTGATCAATCCAGATAGTGATGCTCCATCAACGACGTATTCGCCAGCAACTTGCTCTACGTCAATGCCGTTGACGCCAAACACGCCGGATTGAATCGATCCGTCGTAACCAATGTTGATAACGTTCGGGGCAACGGGCGAGATAACAATGCCACTAGTTCCAACAAGAGTAACCTCGGGACCAGTCTGGCCGTTCAGTATACTGACGCCAGAGCTACTGCTGGTTCCACCGCCTGAACCACCAACAGATACAATGTTACCTATGCCCACCATTTAGCTTAACTCCATAATACGCACGTCAACCGAAGACGCGGCAACAGCGTACACAACCACGTTCGGGTTGTTTTGGATATCAAAAGCAATCTTCTCACCCGCCGTCAATGGTAAACCATTGCTGACGGTCACTCCCGCTTGCCCCAAATAGACAGTCACGGAGCCGTTGTTATGAACGACGAGAGCACGACGAAACTCCAGCGGGTCCGCTGGAAGCGGAACCGCTGAGGTAGATACGGTAATTGCTGCCGCACGAAGACCAATCCCAACGGAGAAGTCCTCTGGGTTCAGGATAACTGCACCGTCCCCCCGACGTGTCTTTAGTGATGTTCGCTGATCGGGAACAGGATATGCTCCATCAGCAAGATTATGGACTGGGCCACTCTGTACGTGCGGTACGGTGCCAGATCCTATCGAAGTTGCATATTCATGATTACTCATCGCAAGCTCCCTACGGGAACACCCGCGACTAGAAGATCAATAGGCGTACTGTACTCGTGCCGGTATCGGTCTTGGCCCAGATAGAAACGTTATGCAATACTGGCAATGTCACGCGGTTGTTTTCGCCAGCCACACCCTCCGACAACTCGAAAGCGTCTAATGTGGTAAAAACATCCTTGTGGCTAATGTATACTTCGTTACTGCCAATGTTCTCAATAATCACCTGACGAGAACGTGGCAATGGATTAGTACCAGGACTCAAAACCTCTATCGCTGTCGTACCAACCGTAACACCAGAAGCCGCAAAGGCGTCTACGGCAAGTAGGTCTTCGGGGTTACCGACCATCATCTGAATGCCGGTGCGAATACCTTCACCGTCATCTTCAATACCTCGCTGAAGTTCTGGCAGAATACCCCTAACGTACGGAACCGTACCTGAGCCAACGATGGCTGCTACTTTTTCAGTCATAACTTTACCTCTAAAGAGACGAAACGAAACTTGACTGCCTATAAATACACTAGAAGACGGCCCAAAAAGGCCGCCTTCTGTACACTGGTGTAGCGTTATGTTTTATTGTTGTGTCACATATCCCACAAGCTCAATATCAATGAGGGGGCTATCGTCCCCATTGGATACCTTGCGAATGGCAACGCCCACAGCCTCAGAACTACTACCAGTAGCCTTGACACCCACAGAAGATTGCCAGCCAGCTACCATACTGTCTTCCATTAGAAGGACGTTTTCAATCGCCAAGCTCTGAGACATCTCCAAGAGATTAAGTTTAATGCCAGGATGAGTCTGGTACGTGATACGTACATCCGTAATGACAAACGTGTGATCGTCCTGGATAATGACGCCACCAGGAAGCGTAGCTACGTGCCCTGGTAGGGGTAGGAATACACCAGCCGCACCTGGACCGGGAGTAACATACACGCCCCGCAGATTGACACTGACAAGACTAGCACTGTTAGCGGGGCCAAGTACTTGACTCCAAATACGGTGAGCGGACGCGACAAGTTGTGCGTCGGCAGTCATCGCAAGAACGCCCAGCGAAAGCAAGCCAATGCCCAGTAATCCTAGAATCCTCTTAAACATTACTGATCTCCCTCAACGCAGCATTTCGAAACATCTTCCCAGTACTGCATAGCAATTTTGTCCGTCCACTCAGACACGCTTTTCTGTTGACCTTCAAGTCTAGACGCATACACGTCTAGGGCAATTTTGTAACTGAAATTTTGGCGGCGAGCACAGACCTCCTCTGGAGTTCCACTGTCAACGCAAGCGGCATACGCTTTATCAATACCTTCGACCTCGCTCTCAAAAGATTCGCAAGCGTGGTCATACCAGCCATACGCTAGTCCGTACAGGGTGGCCATGTCGTCTTCGTATTTCTTCTGAGCCTTCTTGACACAATCCCAATCGATCTCCTGCGGAACGGGACAATAGATAGGTCCCTGTGGACATCCAGGAGCGTTTTCAGGCTTGTAAGGATTGGTCGATTCACAATCGGTCTCCACGCCTTGTGGCTGTGGCTGCATGGGGGCTGCACTATACAAGGCCCAGCCTCCTGCGGCAAGTCCGCCGATAACACCAAGCACCAATACGATTTTCTTCATTCTACTAGTCTCCATTTGTATTTACTGCGTGCTTCTGCACACCAGGGAAAGAATTTTTGAAACGCTTCACTCATCGCATTAGCAATCTCTCGCATCTCCCATTGAGCATGGGAATCTTGTCTAAGATTCAAGAAATGGATAAGGTTATGTACGTCACAACTTACATAGATCTCAGTAAAGATACCAACCGGCAATACAATGCGAGCAAGCTCTTTAGCGACGCCACGATTCAAAAACTCTTGATAGACGGCGTACGCTTCGGCAAACAGCCCCCGTGCCAGTCTGTCGTTCTCTTCGTGCCACTCTTCGTGTCCAGGGAGGTCACGCCGCACGGGAACGCTGCTTTGTCTATTGATATCGTCTGGTCCTCGCCACACGTCGGGCACGTAGAAATCACTGGGCAGCTCAGAATACCGTCCCGACTGCTCATTCAATCTGAACGTACGATGTCTCACGAACTGCCGCATACAAAAGATAGGCATGCGAATATTGAATGTGATGTTGGACGACTCAAATGGACTTGTGTGCCTCTTCTTGAATAGGTAGAAAAGTAGCTCCTTATCCTGCAATTCACCCTTCGAGGGAGACAGATACGATATACGAGCTGTCTCAGTAATACGCTGATCCGACCCAAGATGATCGACATAGCGTACGTACCCTCCCCCTAGAATGGGAATAGTATGTCCTTTGTCCATAGTCTAAACGATGAGTTCTTTATTGGGACGAATGATGTCGCTCAAAACATCCTTCAAACGTCTCTTGATTTCCTCAATGACCTCTGCCGGATCGAAAGTGCGAGCGATAGCAATCTCCATTGTATACATGCCTACTTGGGGCACTACGGCATCAATGCCGTCGATGGTACCAATCGAATCGGGCAACGTCTTGCCGAGACTACTGATCTTGCGATCTAGCGTCAACATAAAGCGGAACAGGATATCGTTACCGTCTTCGTCTTTGGGGTGGGTAAAAACAAACTTCTCTTTGGGCTTGGGTTGTGTCATAGCAGTATTATACGCACGACGTGCGTTAGTGTCATCACTTCTTCGATATTTTACAGTTCACAAGAGCCACTACGACAAGCATCATTAGACTCAAGGCCAGTATCGGCCTGCTCCATAGCCTGTTGTAGTTTTTCAGGAGACGACGTATCGATAGACGTGAAGGGCTCCATGCCTTTCGAGCCAGTACGATACACGGTTAATCCCTTGACGTATTCGACGTGTTCCAAGATCACATCGCCTAACGTATCGGGCGTGAAGTCCTCAGGTAGATTAATAGTCTTCGATATAGAGGAGTCAACGTATTTTTGGATCGTGCCTTGTACCTGAATATGTACTTCAGGGGTAATATCGTGGGTACCTACAAAATGAGAGTAGTCCTTCCCTCCCCTATAGAACTCCGAGAATAGCGGGTCGGCCACGTATTCCTCACGCCACACATTGCCGTCTAGGAAGCGACGCATGTACACGGGTGCATAAATTGGCTCAATACCAGAGGAGACGCCCAGTACCATACTGTTGGTGCCGCACGGAGCAATAGTCAACATGACAGCATTGCGAATGCCATATTTCTTAATGGAATTCTGAATGCGTGGAGGCAACTGCTGGAAAAACTCCTCCTGAGAGTACTTGTCTACGTCGAACGCGGGGAAGGCTCCCTTCTCCCTGGCAAGATCAATAGAAGCTTTATATGCTTCATTGCGAATGGTCGCGAACAATCGATCTAAGAATTCTAGGCACTTCTCATCACCGTATACGTATCCCAACTTCAAAAGAAGATAGTGTAAACCAGTCACGCCCAAGCCAATCCGGCGGGAACGCTCACCAACGGTCTTGCACTCGGGGATGGGGTAGTGGTTAACGCTGAGTACGTCGTCTAGGAATCGTACTGCGGTACGGATGGTCGCCGCCAACTTCTTCCATTGTACGTCGTTGGTCTTGGGGTTGTACATGTGAGACAGATTGATATGCCCCAGGCAGCAGTTCCCGTATGGAGGCAGGGGAATTTCGCCACATGGATTGGGAGCGTCCAAGCTCTCGAAATACGACACGTTCGTATATCTATTGGCGAAATCGATATTGTATATGCCCGGCTCGCCGCTCTCGCAACTGTTCGTGATGATCGTATCCCAAATCTCGCGAGCGTACAGATCGTACATGCGGACATTTTCAAGCCGATCTTTTTCGCTTATACGGCAATAAGCTCGTGCTCGGCCAAGAGCATCCTCTTCGTTGAGTGCTGTAACACGAATCGTCTCGATCTTAGGACGGCCACCAGTAGGGGTCGCTCGATCAATCTCGTACGTGTAATAACGACGACCGTTAAACTTGAAATGCCACTTCTTGTTCTTCTTGACGGCATCAATGAACTCATTGGTAATGCCAACAGAAATATTGAAATTGGCAAGCTGTGCTAGATCTAGCTTAACGTGCAGAAAATCGAATAGGTCTGGATGGGTGACATTGAGGATAGCTATAAGGGCAGTGCGACGATTCTTGCCGCTACGTACATGATCCCCTACCTCGTTTTTCATTTTAATGACTGACACAACACCGGGAGCAGACCAGCGAATGTTCTGAATGTCGTCACCCTTGGGCCGAATATCAGAGAAGTTATAGCCAATCCCGCCACCTCCACACGAAATAAGATAGGTATCTCGCATGGCGTTGCCGATGCTCTCGACAGTATCTTCTGGGTGTAGCCTAAAACAGTTAAGCATATTGAACTGTCTGCGACCAGCACCAAAGAGGATGCGTCCTCCTGGCATAAAGTCGCCAGCGGCAATTACCTCTCGGAATTTCTTGCTCCACTCAGAAGCAAGGCCATTTAACTCCATGAGGGCGATGTTGTCACCAACCCTCTTGGCTAATTGAGACCACTCGGTCTCGTCTGGCATGGCGTATCGTTTGTCGAAAATTTCGTGTTGTAATTTGCCCAACTCAAGCATGATTAAACCTCGCGGGATCGAATAGCCGGGCACCAGGACGCATTGACTCGCCATTGATTACGATGTCCTTTAAAATCATACTACCATGCATAACGTGGCTATAGCCATAGCCATTGAAGCAGGTAAATACAAATTCGTTGGGACGACCAGGAAGCGAACCAATTAACGGCAATTGGTCCAGTGTTTTACTCATTACACCAGACCATACGTGCGTAAATTTGACTCTTTTAGTGACCGGCAACGTGTCCTTAATGAACTGACGTAGCCTATCATACACCGCAGGACTGAACTCGCCGTCATCGCTAATGCCCACTTGAGCACCGCGAATAGAATGACGCATGCCACCAGCCAATAGTCGGCCAGCATACAGACGCCAATATTCATTGCCGTGGTTATACGTAACGCTCATCTGAGGCAATGACTGTAGCACGCTATCTTCCAAGGTGTCGGTAGCAATCATTTGACCTCTAAAGCTTTCTGTATACTCCGCCAGTTCGGGCAACAGTTCTGAGGTATATGCTCCCATACAATACACTATTCGCTTCGCTTTGATGGTGCCCTTGTGACGAATTGACACACTGAAACTATCGTCGGGGTTGCGTATAACATCATCTACACAACAACCCGTAAGCACCCTAGCTCCTTTGTCCTCAATAAGTTCCCGCAATTCGTTCACAACCTTATACGGGTTACACGTCGCCTCGGTAGGCACATATATTCCACCAGTGAAGCCACAATTGTGGGGAAAAAACGTCTTGAGTTCGCTGGTCGTCAGGATGGGACAGTCTATGTTACCGTGTTGTAAAATAAACTCGGACTCTTGTTTGAGCAACTCAAATTCTTCGTGCGTGGTAGCAAGTCTCAACCCACCAGACTCACGTAAATCCGTATCGGACTTTGTGTTACGGAGTCCGTTTATGAATCGCTGATTGTTATCAATCATAAACTGTAAATACTCGATGCCATCTTTCTGGGGCATTTGCGAGAACAGTTCGCCGCCACGTAACATGAGTTGACCAGCACTGCGACCAGAAGCATGGTAACCGACAGTGCTATCTTCAACGAGATACGTATTAGTAACGCCGCTACCGATAAGGCGACCCAATAAGGTTATCCCAGCAATGCCACCACCGATGATGAGTGTATCTACAGTGCGAATAAGGCCCGACGAAACAGATTGTCGCGTCGGGCGTGTGCCGAACCAATAGTTGTTATGTTGAGCCATTACAATAGATCTTCTAGGGTCTCCTCTTCTGACAGTTCGGCCTTCGTGTGCATTGCTTTAATGGCACGACGCAGATCCGCCCGCGTGGGCTCGAAATACTTCTTCTGGTTACGATGTTGACAGTAGTCGCAAATGTCTACGATCAGAGAAATAGTACTGCCATCGCGTGTTTTGTAATCCTGTTTGACAGTACTTACCTCGTGATCGAGGTCGCGTACCATACGCATCTTATTGCACTGCGGACACTGAAAAGCACGCTTGTCTACAGGTTTACGATTCGGGATTTTCATCTGTGCTACCAAATCCTTTTTCGCCTCTTTGGGAATGGTCTATTGCTCGCTGGAGAGCACCTTCGTTAATGCATCGAATCTCAATCGGGATTCTCTTCACTAGTTCCGCCTGCACAATCTTGTCGCCAGCTTTGACAATCACGGGATTGAACTCGGGTACCGCTGCACCCGTGACGGGAGGAATAGAAGTCATATATCGCACGATCGCCTTGAGTGTGCCATGATAGTCTTCATCAATAATCCCACCACCAATGATAATCCCCTTGACGGCAAGACCGGAACGTTCTCGAAATTCCAGTCCATATCCCTCAGGCAGAACCACCTTGACGCCGAGGTCAACCAGAACGGTTTGGCCTGGATCAATTACGGCGTCTTCGGCAGCATAGAAATCAATACACTGTGCCCTAGTTGTTGACTGGGTAGGCATTTTAGAGTCTGGCCCCGTGGGATATACAGAAAGGACAGGCACTACAGTTCTACCTCTTGATTGTTGTCGCGATCCCAACGAATCCAATTCTTGGGAAACAGGGTGGGCTGATCGACGTGCTGCCCAAAGGGGAGCTTGGCACGACACTCTTGACACTGGAGTTCATAGTACGTGTGTGTCTTCTTCTTGCCGTCTTCCTTCTTGCGAACAACGTACCGGAGGTTAGTGCCCTTGCATCCCTTGCATGAAGAGATGCCAAAAACCTCCTGATATGTCGCTAGGGTTTCAAACAGTTCTTTTTGCCCTTCGGCTTCAACGGTAACATTACCTGATTGTACAGTAACCTTCATGATTGTAGTTCCTTTTTGCGAGCGTCTCGCTTTTCTTGAGCGGTCATTTCTTTCTTGTGCGGCTTCTGACCATTAAGCCATGACATGGCACGCTGTGCCTCTTCCGTAGTGAGTTCACTCAACTCAAAAATGGTGGAAGCACGGTCTCCCTCGATAACTTCTTCGAGGACTTGTACAATGTCTATCTTGCGGGAATCGCAGAGTGTTTGGATAGCTTTAACAAGCTGAGTGTCGGCCTTGCCCGTTGGAGAAGCCTCGATCTCACTAAACCCTTCACGAAATCCTACCTCTTCAGACGATAGCATACGAATACCAAGTGCCTTCCGTAAGCAACGTGCTTCTGCACGTGACTCTGCTACGGCAGTGGGATAACTGGCAAACTTACCTGAGGTATTGTTCTTATTGCAGTCAGCAGTACCAACAAAATCAACAACATGATGAGTGTTGTCGTCGTTGTGTACAATAAACCGTGACGTAAAAATAGCCTGCACCATCGTCTCGCCAGGAGTCTGAATGACACAGTTTTGTCCTACTATGCCAGCTTCGCGAGCAAGGCGTTGTAAGCCAGCCAGCAATACCACACGAAACTTATCGCGTCCCTCAGAACGCTCGACAGTTTCGCCAGCGATTAACTCGGCTTCCCAGTCAGTCGTAAACAGGTCTTTGATTTCTCTACTCATACTTCTATTATGACACCACGGTCAATCGTTGTACACTCGTGTCGTCGAAAAACTTCAGTAACTCATCGTAAACTCGTTCACACCTCGCCCTAGATAATGAGTTGGAACGATCCTCTATAACCACTACGCGATAGCCAGCACTCACAAGTTCTAATGTGAGCTTGTCATACCGTGCCTCCGTCTTCTGTTCTTGACGCTCGCCATAAACACTAATGGGAAGCAGTAGCTCGATCACTACCTTGCGGTCTACTAGAATAATGTCAGAGATGTGACTGGCTGTCAGCTTGATCCCCGTTTTTACTTCCTCGCGTTCCTCCAAAAACGCCGCGAGCTTCGTGCCGAAACGAGACAATTCCCCAGGTCCAGGTCGTGCAGCAGACTGTAGACGACGTATCGCAGCAGAACGCTGACGAGCAGAACGTTTCTTCCATTCGTTACGACGTAGTGTCCCTAGTTGCTTCTTTTGTTCACGACCTTCTGGCGATTCCCAGAAACGTCTCGTGCCATCGGCAATACGTGCCTTCGCATCAGTAGAATGACTCTTGCCAGACCTCTGATGCGGAGCATTCTTCAGGTGTTGACGTTGGGCGTCGCTCTTTGAGCGACGGGTTACACCTAGCTTACGCATATGATAGTATAACGTAGACTTTGCCATATCGAGGTGGGCAGCCATCTCATCAATGGACATGGAGCTATACAGTTTCTCCAAAGACTCCTTGGTGAGCTTCATTAGCGACGAACAAGATCCCAATTGATTTTCAGGCCCAGTCGTCCCGCCTCATGTCTTACTTGTTGCGGAGTGGCTCCGTACGTATTACGAACGAAGGTATAACCGTGGTTGGTAATGGCACGACGAAAACGATCAACTTGCTCTTCACGCTGTATCAACGTACCTTCCATTGGTAGCTGCCACTTCTGCTTGGGCTCTTCGAGCTTCTCTTGTTGGTCGGCAAAACGACGCTGACGCTCGGCATCCTCTTGTTTGATCTTGTTAGCATCAACTTCGTGGATTGGACGTTCTCTATTACGTCTTGCTTCCATCTCACTGAGTCGTCGCTGAGCAGTAACCTCCGCCTCACGAGCCAGTTTCGTTTCTGCAACAATAGCGGCCTCGCGACCTTCTTCGTTCTCCTGACGAAGCTTACGTAGTAGAATACGTGCTTCATCATGGCTTTCTATATTAAAGAACTGACGATAGTACTCAACGTCTTTAGACTCTAGTCCAAGGATACGCTCAAACGTGGCTTGTGAAGCCATCTTTACGAATAGATCCAAAAACTGAAGGCGTTGTTCTACTGTTAGCTCTGGACGTTCACGCTTGGTAACCTTCTTACCGGCTTGCCAAGTACGTTTCTCACGATCTGTAATAGTGTGTTCATCGGGGTCTTTCATATCATCCTCCTAAAATAGAAACTCGTCTGCTTGACGGGTATAAGCTGGATCTGGCGACTGTAGATGATAGTCGTACTGACACATCTTGTCTACTAGTTGATCGAACGCACAAGTGGGCTCCCAACCCAACGTGCTGCGTGCTTTCAAGCTATCGCCCAATAGTACGTTGATGTCCTTGGGACGCATGAACTTTGGATTGACCTTATAGACCTCATCCGGATCTAAATCAAACCACTGGCAGCATCTCTGGAAAAACGTCTTGACGGAATTGGTTTCGCCAGTCGCTAGAACGAAGTCATCTGGTTCATCGTGCTGTAGTATGGCGTGCATACCACGCACATAGTCTCCAGCGAATCCCCAGTCACGGCAGGCGTCCATATTGCCAAGCTCAACGTACTCTTGTAATCCCCACTTCACACGAGCCAGTTGGCTCGTAATTTTGCGAGTCACAAATTCTTCACCTCGAACCGGTGACTCATGGTTAAACAGAATACCGCAGGACGCGAACATGTCGAACGACCTACGATAAACTCTAGTCATATTGTATCCGAAAACCTTACTCACGGCGTAAGGAGACTCGGGATGCATCGGCGAATCTTCATTGAGGTAGTTCTGAATCTCTCCCTCGATAGGCTTACCGATCGAATTGCCGAATTGCTCGCTGCTGCCAGCAAAATAGAATCTACAGTCTGGCTTCTCTGTATGAATAGCCTCTAGACAGTTGAGTACGCCAATACCCGTGATGTCTGCGGTGGCCAAGGGATACTCCCAAGACATAGCCACGTGACTCTGTGCCCCTAGGTGATAGAACTCATCGGGAGCAAAGTCACGCACGGCCTTTTGTAAACTGGAAATGTCAGTAACGTCTCCCTGTACCAGATGTAGATTGGGGCTGCCACGCAACGTACGTAAACGACAGTCTGTGGGCATGGACGTACGACGCACTACGCCAATGACACGATAGCCCAACGAGAGTAGATAGTGGGCGAGATAGAATCCGTCCTGTCCTGTAATACCAGTAACAATTGCTGTTTTATCGTTCATTGATCTCCTCAACCTTTTCTTTTAGCCAATAGCAAATACGATCGTGGTGGGTAGCCCCGCACATAACGTCCTCGGCGAACACGTAATCAACACCATGATTGTTCAGGTTCCAAATAGTACGCTGCGGTCTATGGCGTTGGGACGGAATCTTCATTGCATCAAAATCAACCATAATGTGATCGATCAAGTGTATAGTATCACTGTCCATTAGATGGTCCAGAATGGTACACTCGCTACCCTCACAATTCATTTTCATGACAACAAAATCGTCGTCGGTGATGTGATGTCGTAACCACTCGGAAGCCTTGACAAACTGACACTCTGTGGTGCCGCCCTCGCTGTCCTGGTGGTCGTCAAACACTGACGCTGCCATTGTGTGAGGACTATGTACAGAAATACGCTCGGTATTGACCCAAAGTCCAAAGGGACAAATGACCACCCTGGTTTGGTCGTAAGGTCTTTCTGCAATGCCAGAACCGACATCAGAAGACAAGACGCCAGACTGTAACGACTGACAATACTCCATCACCGGCTCAAAACAATAGACGACATCAAAGTCATGGTCTAGTGCAGCCTCAAGAGACTGACCAGTATTACACCCGACATCTAGGAAGATTTTTCTACCCATTGAACTCTTGTACCTTAGCAATAACTTCTGCGTCAGCAGTGAAAACAGATGTCCACGGTGACTTTTTCGTATAGTCTAAACGCACAAAGCCTTCTGGTAATACGATCTCGTCATAGTGATAATTCCAATTGTCTTCTGGACCCGTGTCATGTGCTACAACCAGTCTAGTTTTGAGCAAAAGCTCTTGTACACAGGCGGCACGTTCGCTGGCTGGATTACCATCAACAAAAGCTAAATCAAACCAAGTCACGTTGCGAGCAAACCCCAGTAGTGGGTAGGCACCAACGGTGTGATTAGGACCGGGACTGAATTGATTGACCCAATTGATGTCAGAGTCCAGGCTAACTAAACTAACGCCTGGATAGCTCCGAAACAACGGGGTGCTGAAGTGTCCCATGCCTAACTCCAAAACTGTTTCGATGGCAAGGTTGTCCATCAAAAACTTTAGAAGCTCTGTATGTGTACTATACTGATCCATTTGTTCTATACCACTCAATTGTTCTACGTACCGTTTCAAAGAGTGAAGTGGTAGCGTTCCACCTCAGTACATTCTGTGCCCTTGTAATGTCTAGGCTACGTCTGGGCTGCCCATCTGGCTTCGTAGGATCCCATACGATATTGGCGTCATACTTACCAACCCGCTTTACCAATTCCGCAAGATCCTTGATAGTAACTTCGTTGCCGGTACCAAGGTTGATTGGTTCTGGACCAGTGTTTTTCACGAGAGCTACCGCGATAGCTCTTGCACAATCACCAGCATATAGGAATTCGCGTGAAGCAGAACCAGTACCCCACAACACCACCGTGGGATCACAGTAGTAACCATGTTCTACGGTGGGTATGGCCGTACCGTGTGGGTTCTCAAACTTCTTGATCAGTGCTGGGATCACGTGACTGCTGTACTCGTCAAAGTTGTCCCACTCGCCCGCCATATTCACAGGAACGAGGTTGGTGATGTTCATGCCATACTGACGCGAATACGCAATACCCATCTCCATGACTGTCTTCTTTGCTATGCCATAGGGGGCATTTGTCTCTTCTGGATAGCCATTCCAAATGTCTTTTTCTCGAAAAGGAATAGGTGTAAACTTAGGATAGGCACAAACAGTTCCGAGTACCACAACCTTTGAGACGTTCGCGAGGCGTGCTGCCTCCAGCACGTTGATCCCCATCTGTAGGTTGTCATACATGAACTTGCCGGGGTTGTCTTTGTTGATACCAATGCCGCCGCAGGTTGCCGCAAGATGCACAATGGCATCTACAGACTTACGCCTCAAGTACTCTTCAGTTTCCCTTAGTGGATCTCCGCATGGATCTGTCGTGTACAGTAAATTCAACTCTCGACGCGAAGGCGTCAAAAGCTCATGCTCTTTTTCAAGCTCCCGGACGACGTGATGTCCTACGAAGCCGTGGGCTCCTGTGATTAGTACTTTCATTACGCTATTGTTTTCCTTTATCATGGGATCGATATGATCAATTTCAAGATCATCTACTACACACTACATACATTTCTATGTTTTCACGATTGACAACTGCCTCGGGCGACGAGTCAACAAAGTTGATGTCTCGAAAGCCGACCGCCCGTAGCACGCTTAGCATGGTTGGCCTGTCGAAAATACACTGATGCTGTCCATTGGACACAAGCCAGTCAGAGTATGCGGGGAATGGATCGTTACCACCTGGCTTCCTAGACCACGTGGGAAAGTTCTGGAAAAGCCAAATGACCTTCTCAAAGTCAGGCACCTTGATCTCCAGTCTGCCGCCCGGCTTGAGGACACGCTTCCACTCGGCCAGGGCCTCTATCACTGTTCTCGGATTGAGGGGATTGGACAGGTGCGGCTCGTAATGTCCAGCACGGAAGTGCTCTAGGATGTGAAAGGCAAGGATCTCATCGACTGACTCATCTTCTATCGTAAACAAATCGGTAACGTCTGCCTTCAGGTCGGCGGCGGGGTGATCGAAGTCAACGTTCACATACCCCTCGCGATTGTCTCCGTGGCTGGCCAGATTCAGCTTCATCGCTTGATACCTATTCCTCTGACGATACACGGACGCTTTGCATGTGGTCCGCCGCACCCCGTCACCTCTACCGCTTCAAATCCAGCGTCCTCAAGAAGAAGCCTAATGCAGTGTGGCGTGAACCTCCAGAAGTCATCCGGATAACCATGAATCTCAAAGTCAAACACGGTCGTCAGGTAGAACACGCCACCTTGCTTCAAAACACGATAAGCCTCGTGCGTCACTTCACGAGGCCAATCTACATGTTCGTAGCAATCGGTACTGATGATTACATGAAAGTGCTCATCAGAGAACGGCATGAGCTTGGCGTCCGATACAACATCAACGCCATTGCCGTCCTGCATGTCCAATCCGACGTATTCTCCAACGAGCGGAGCAATAGTCTTGCGACACACGATCTCTTCCTGTCCTGGGGCAATCCAACTGCCAATTTCCAGCACCTTCTGATCGGGATTGAAAGGCGAGTACTGCGGGGCTACCGCCTCGATCCATTTACGGTTGTGAATATCCAAGGAACTCCTCTACTGTTACTACGTTCATGATATTGTCTCTATGCTGCTTGAAATACCCCCAAGTCCACTCATCAGGACGAGGGTAGAGGTACTGAGAACCACGTCTAATGATGCCGCAACCCCAATCGGTGTCCACAACATACATACTAAGATCGGCCCTCTCGGATCGCAGATCCGCGAAAGCCTTCCAAACGTCTCCGTTCCAGGGACGCCCAGATATGCCTTCCCGTAGCTGATGCCACTCCTCTTCCGGAAGACAGTCATGTACTACAATTATACCGTTGTCGCTCAAATGCGTCAGGGCATTTTCTATGTCTTTTTTGGCCTGCTCATGCAAATGTAGTCCATCGACAAAGATTATATCATAACTACGCTTGCAATGGGACTCGAAAAACTCGTCGGAGGTCATGGTATAGTTGCCCTGGCCGTTCGGATCGACACCGTCCACAACGGACAGATCAATCTGACTCAGGGTCTCGCGACCACGTACGCCAATTTCGAGATAGGACTGAAAGCCGTATGCACGGATCAGGTGCCTGATGATTGCTGAGCGTTCCATGATAATGCGATGTTTTGGTAGTACTGGGCGGCAAGACGGGCTCTCGTGGTTTCGTTGTACTGAGTCAGATCGTACAGCATGTCCCAGTCTAGGCCGGGCCACTTCTCGTCCCACATATGACGTAGAGGCCCATGATCAAACTGCCCACCGTAGGCGTCCGCCAGGGAACCATTGTGATAGGTAGTATTGTGCTCGTGATGGCAGGAAATCTTGTGCGTGATAGCCGCAGAGCAACGCCCCGTCAGAAATAACCGCAGGGGATAGTCTGCCGACTCGTAACAAGCAAGCCATCGCTCATCCCAGTAGCCAATAACGTCAAACACTTCTCTTTTCCAGCACTGAATAGTAAGCTCTTGAACAGCACAACGGATAGGATCCTTGCTATCTGTGAATCCTTGCACCTGATACGGAATGTCTCCTTTATCTACAGAAGGCGTTATTTGATAGATGTCATCGTGTGCTTCTAGCTCTCCCAAAAGCACTGTATCAAGCTCGGGCGTGAATGTCGTATCTGAGGTCACTAGACATAGGTGCGGACTGCGACTTAGGCGAGCCGCCAGATTGATGCCGCCGGAAATGCCCTTGTTGTGGTCCAGGCCAACGAAGTGAAAGCCATAGCCAGCACACTTGTTGGCTAGTGCATTCTTGTAGTCGGTAAAACCATTACCTTGATCAATCACGTACACTTCGCTCGTGATGCTGCTGTTGCGGTTGGCATACAGCGAACGAATACACGCATCAAGATATCCACTCGCCTGATCTTGACAGCGTGGATTGTAGTCGAGAATGAAGTACGTAACGTCGGGGATCATTTGATTAGTCGAACAATCGTGTCAGCATGAGCGGCACCAGGGGTTACAACGTGCCCAACTTTCATCTGTACGCCCAAAGTGGCAACGAACTCGGCAAACTTGGACCAACTATACGTATTCCAGAAGTAAGTGCAGCCATTCTCATCTGGCTCGGACTCACTAACTTCATCCTCATCCTTATTTGAAGGAGTCAAGAAGAAAACAACAACGAGTTCCTTGGAGGCAACACGCAACCCCTCTCTAATCGCATCCTCATACCCCTCCTGTAAATGCTCAAGTATGTGTCGCATAATAGCTATGTCGGCGAAGTCATCAGGTAGCCCTGTACGCTGTACATATCCTTCATGAAGGGTGATCTCAGTGCCATAGCGTTTATCTGCTTCGAGAATCATACTGGTCGTACGATCTAAACCAACATATTGACACTTGAGTCCGCGTTGTTTGAATACATCCCAGTTGACACACGTGCCACATGCCATGTCCAACACCCTGGGATTATCATACCGTGCAACTATGTCTACCAGCATGTGTCGTCCCAGATTATCAACTCCTGTCTTGTGGTTCCGAAGAAAAACAGAGACGTGCTCCTCGGTCATGAAATCATGATTGTCGGGCGTATCTTTAAATGGATTATGTCCTTTAGTATTCATTGTCAACGGGGTACGCTAGTTCCTAATGAGTAAATGTAAAGCCTCTCCGCGATTTTGCCGAAGTTATATCCGGCAGCCACGGCTCGTTGCCATAGATTCCAATCTTCACGACCAAGCAACACTTTGTCACGACTATAGCCACCCAAAGCATGAAGAGCGGAACGACGAATCATCATGCTGCCATGACAAAGGATATTCTCGTAAGGTAGTCTCTCAACAATATCGTTATGCGTGCTGTATTGCGTGACTTCAAAGCAATTGGGTACCATCGCACCATCAAGTAGGTCCCAGGCGTTTGTCCCGCAAAAGTCCACCTCTGGTCGCTCCAATAGCCACTTCCGCTGCACTTCGAGCTTGCAATCAAGCCACTGATCGTCGGCGTCTAGATAGGCAATCCATTCGTGGTCGCAATGGTTAAGGCCAAAGTTCTTAGCTGCTGCCAAGCCCTCCTTGCGGGGGCGTTCATGGACCCGTAAGTCTAACACCTCACCATAGCTATCAACGATGTGGCGGGTGCCGTCCCAGCACTCGTCCATCACGATGACCGTCTCGAAATCTGTATACGTTTGTGCCACTAATGACTCAAGGGCACGCTGCAAAAGCATATCATGTTCATGATCTTGGCTATGTACGCAGAGTAAAACACTAATACTGTCGGTTTCTTTCATTTGAAAACACTGTCTCTAAAATTTGTTGACACCTATTATGATAGGTGTGGTTAGTGAGTATATTAGTCTGTGCCCACTCACAATGTTTTTGCCGTCCTTCACTATCTTCCAAAGCTTCACGAGCAAGGAACATTAAATCATTCATGGAATCATAACCAATAGAGCCCTCGGTAGCTTTTTCTAGGGAAACTAAATGGTTGTGTTGCCTATCACTGTCTTCTGTCAATAGAATAGCACCAGCAGATTGAGCCTCGAAAAACCTCATGTTTAGGAGGCCACGACCAATCTCGGGGTTCTGATTGACCACTACCCTCGCTGCTGCGAGGGTATCAATGTACTCTTCGCGAAATTTGCCTCCAATTAACTCTGCGTTTATGCCGCCCTCACGGAGCTGAGCAATAAGAGTACGCCTATCGTCTCTAACAGACCCAACAAGCACCACGTCATGAGTTTTGGGATGTTCCAACGAACGTACGTGTAATTTGCTATCAGATGCATAAGGTAGATAATGGACATTCTTATACCCCCATACCTTGTATTGTTGGATAGTGAGTGGGTTGGCTAGAAAAAGATGATCAAAGCCGAAGTAGTTCACAAGAGACTGGTAACGGTCTTCGTGATAGCTGGTATCGAATAGCCAACAAGCTGTTTTACGGGCACGTGTTATCCTTAGCTCCGTATACTGCTGATCTGCATCGTTGCATTCGACGTACAGAATCAGGTCCCAGTCATGATCGTCCAGCATGGGACGAGTCTTGACCCAATCGTTCTTTTGATAGTACTTGGCGTATGGGTGGGCCTCGTGACCAAGGTCACGGAGTGCCGTAATAACCATGTCGCCGACAGCCCACCCTGGTGACTGCGGAATGCCACGATATGAGACTAGAATCTTCATTTGTCTTCTTGTTCTGGACGATTTTCAATAGGACAACGGGCAACCTCCCACGAGGATTGGCCAACAGGCAAACGTTCAATGAATGCCGTAGCCTCTTCTTCGCTTTGCCAGACCATCATTTCGCGGTGAAACCCCTTGATGACCTCGGCGTTCTTGGTGTTTCTGACATAGAAGTAGTTCATGATTGATTCCTCCCGTGTGCCGTACCTTCGGCGGCTCCTGCCGCCGAAACCTCAACGTGGTATGTTCTCTGGCGAATCTGACTTAGTTCATTGGCCCCACAGTAGGTCATACCACTACGAACACCACCCATTAGGTCAGTGACTACGTCACTAACGGGTCCTTTGGCCAGAACCTTGATTTCGACACCCTCGGAGGTCTTCCAGTCGTGCATGGATCCCATGAATTCGTCTTGGGCTTCCTTGGAGGCCATGCCACGGTACACCTTAACCTTGCGGTGCAGAAACCCTGCGGGTGACGCTGACTCCCAGATGGTGTCTTCGATGAAATCGCCCGGAGTCTCGTCACACCCGGCAAACATACCTCCAATCATGACTGCATCGGCACCGGCATACAGGGCTTTCACCACGTCACCGGGCGTACGAATGCCGCCATCGGCGATCACGAAACAGTTTACACGGTGACACTCTCGAATGGCTGTGAATTGTGGGATACCAAACCCAGACTTACGTCTAGTGGTACAAACGCTTCCTGGGCCGATGCCTACCTTGATTGCGTCAGCACCCTTGTCGGCCAAGTAGCTGGCTCCAGCGTTCTCACACACGTTTCCAGCGACTACGAATACACTACTGTCGAACTGTTTGATCTGTTCGACTAGTCTACCCACTGGCTGGCTGTGTCCATGAGCAATGTCTACACAGAAATAGCGGGCACCTACCTCGTAGAGAGCATGAAAACGATCGAGCCCCTCGTTGACACCTAACGACACAACGGCATCTGGACTATGAGAATTGCCCGGCTCAGCTATACGAGCCTGATAATACATCGCAGCATTGTCTTCGATAGAGCAAAATCTATGTAGAAAACCAAGTCCGCCTAACGAATGAAGCCTACGTGCCATGCGAGCATCGGTGACCGTGTCCATATTAGATGAAAACACAGGGATACGCAGTTTTAGATCACCAAACTGAACGCTAGTGTCTACGTCACGACGTGACGTAATGTTGTTGTACCTCGGCACGAGCGAGATGTCGTCGAAAGACAGTGCTTTCATAGTACTTTTGCTAATGCCTCGACATGTTCTCTAATTGTAGTCTCGTTTTCGTCAAACACTTGGCCGATAAATTCCGTGCCAAGTCTTGCCATAGGAAAGTCCTGTGCGTGTGCCTCGAAACCACAAAAGGAGGCGTGAATCATGGAGGCGTTGACCACGCGGGGATAGATCTTGGCCTTCAAGAAGTCTTGATCGGTCTGCCAGCGATCCTCCTGATGCCAGTCGGCCATCAGTTCACGCATATCGGGCAACATATTACGCTTAACGCCCCACATGCCGCCGAGAATCTCTGTGCCGTGCCAAGGGTGGTCTCGCATGATGTGGAATCCCTTGCTAGACTCCATCCACTCGTTTACGGCGACCCTCTCGCGGAGTGAAAGCCTACTGTCACAGTCACGGCTGATCATGGCCTCTACATTGTTCTCTGCTGCGGGCTCGAAACGCCAAAACATGCCACGCCAATCGCCCTCTTCGGGTACGTGATAGATCTCGACCTTGGGGGCGTGCGTACTGCTGCCACCACACATGGGCTCCCATGTACCGTCAACACGTGCGTAACGTACCCAGTCTTTAGTTAGCGACTGGAGATTCTCTGTAAACGAGTAGTCGGTCGATTTACCAACGTAGAAGCGACACCGCCAATCGGGGAACAGGGCTGACGCCAGTTGCACGTTGCGAATGGCACCACGGGTATACTTGGGGTCATTGCCCCATAGACTAAAGCTGATTACTTTCATGAGACAAAACCCAGTCGTAACATTGTATAAGTTGTTTAGTGATACACTCGGCATCGAAGTACCGCATAGCACGTCTGCGTGCCGCACGGCTGAAATGGCTGCGAAGTCGCACCATACCGGTGCCGTCTTCGTCTACAACCTCTGGATCCAAGATTAGTTGCACGATGATGTCGCGATAGGCTTCGTGGTTACCAATAGGCACAACAAAACCAGCATCACCAATGATTTCGGACTGACCATTGTAGATGGCACTCTCGTGTGACACCACGGGAACGCCATGCATCATGGCTTCCTGGATGTTACATGGGCAACACTCGCCGTCATGGCGGGCATGAGCATAAACATCAAGCCCGTGGTAGAACGCAGACAGCTCGGCGTCATCGATGATGATGTCGCCAAACCTAATGTTCTGGATACCTAGACGTTTGGCTTCGGCGTGCCACCTCTCACATGCACCAATCACGATGTACCAAGCTTCTGGAAATTCCTTCTCGACCTCTGCAAACGCACGCAGAGAGATGGGATCAAAGTTGTCGGGACGCCCAACACGACCAAGTAGGACAGCATTGTGCGGAATCTTGAACTTGGTTAGGAGCCGCTCACGACACAACTCTTTGTTTTCAGGCGTCATATCCAGTACGGGCTGCTCAATAGGATTGTACAGCACGGGGCCGTTAGGTCCACCGTCGTTCATGGCACGCGAGCAGATGTAATCGGAGATGTAGACGTGAAGGTCAAACTGAGACTCGGGCGTGTCGTCAGTATACCCAAAGATGTTAGTCTCTACCCATTTAGCACGCGGGGCCATATAGCGAAACCCGGGCCACTCGGCATACCCTGAGCGGTGAACATGCACGATGTCTGGGTCGATACCCTTTAGTACGTCGTGCAGGTTATCATGCTGTGGCATAAATGGTGCGTTACGCCCCTTCTTGCCGGGTTCCCACTCGTAACCAACGACGTGATCATCGCCTAGCCATTGTCTAGCAATATCCAAGCGAGAATTTGCACCATCACCCTCACGGTATACGATGAATGGCTCGAAACGCTTGCTGGTAGCAAGGTACTTACAGAATAGTTGAGCCGTACGATCTGTGCCACTAAAGCCACAGGTCTTAGAGTGATGTACTACTTTAATCTTATTCATCTTCAAACTCAATAAAGCCACAGGCTCCGTTTTCGTTCTCGTGTGTTATTACGCTACGCTTGACCTTACGGCATCCGTCCCGGGTCACAAAACCGTTACGTTCTTCTTCGGTAAGACATATGTGTAAGCTACCAAGAAGAGGTTTGTTTAGTCTTACTAGCTTACCACATACGCCGCACACTTCGTAACAGTGGTGGCCCCTCCAGAACATTAGTATCCCATTTCCAGGCAGCCAGAGGTAGCCGTGGTCGAATAGAACGAGTTAGATGTCATGAATGAACGCTGCCAACTCCAGTCGTCCATGACGTAGTGTGCATACTCGCTCTCGGTAAGCTCGATCTCGGTCTCCACGCTGTGCTCAATCATCATGATGACACGATCGTAGTCCTTCAAATGGTTCGATGGCTTATCTAGCGTAAAATATAGATTGACATCCTTGCCAGCCTCAAAGTCCTCCAGACGCTCCTCAAGATGAACAACCGCATTAGTACGATAGCCCTCGATGGCTTCCTCGAAAATGGTCTCGTGACGTTTACGATTTTCGTTTAGTCTTTGGAGCAGGAACATCTTATCAAACTTCAGTTTTTCCATTTGTAATCTCTCTATAAATCTTTTCTAGTTTCCGAACACATGCGTCAACATGATATTCACGAACGGCCTTAATGAAGCCAGCGGCCCCCATTCCTTCCCTCATGACTGGATCTAACAAAACCTTCAGTGCTTCAGAATACTCAGCGGCATTATTGTTAACGACAATGCCAGTGCTACCATGATCTACAAGTTCTGTTTGCGACTGAAAAACGCCCATTTGGGGGTTACTAGGCGTGGCAATATGCGTCACGACCGGCTTGCCGTGCATCATCGCTTCGGCAATGTTTACGCCAAACGTCTCACCATCTGCTCGTGCGTGAGCATAGATGTCAACCGAATTGTAGAACTTACTTAGTTCAACAGGATCAGTCGTGGGCTTAATAGCACGATAGGGGATGCCGTGACGCTTCAGGTCATCAATCATATTGCTAGGAGGAGCCATCACAATAAAACCTACGTCGTGTCCCTGGAGACGCAATAGACGAGCAGCCTCAACGTTCACGGCATTATAGATGCCATTGTCTGGACGACCACAACGACCAAGCCACGTGATCTCTTCGGCAAGTCCAGGGAGTCGCTCCTGAGTATAAGGCTCCTCAACGGGGTTGTTCACATAGTCAAAACGCGAGTGATAAAAACCACGAAGCGTATTGTCCATTAGCCACCTACTCATAAACAGAGTACGATCAATCAGGGGATTGCGATCAACAAACCCAAAGACGTTAGTCTCTACAAAATGGGGTACGTCAATATGCGTACCGGGCTCTGGATACTCCTCAAAACCACTACGATACACATGAACAATGTCTGGCTTAATCTTATTGATGAGTGCTACAAGATCAGAATCAGTAGAATGCGAGTCTACCTCATAGAGTCTACCATCACACTCGTCAGCGGCATCTCGAAATTGCTGCAATCTGGTATGATCGCCAGTCTTTTCGTACGCAACCACAACGTCAAAATCACTAGACGAATACTTGAAAAACAACTCACAGGTCTTTTCGGTGCCTCCGAGCCCCAAGTTACGTAGGTAATGCAGAATCTTAATCATGAGGTTTGGTCGTCGATCATCTTGAAGTATCGCTTACGTTCCTCAAGAGGAAGGTCGTCGAAAGAGCACTGATCGCTGGCGTAATGTTCAAGTAACTCGTCGTGATAGCAGGCTACGGCAAGTTCCTGACGAAGTTGTTGTCTGACGATATCAAGCTTGCCAGGAAGGGTTGAATCCATGCCCATTCTCTCCCTAAGGATCTGAACTGCCGCTCTGGAATCATCATTTGCAAGCTTCATGTGGAGCTTTTCCGTAACCTCGGCGTATCTCCTGCGTACCGAGTTTAGTTCTTTTCTGAGGGCATCACTAATGATTTTTTCACTAGCAAGTCGAGCGTCCACGAGCTTAATCTTCAGAACGAGGTCGCTAGCGACTAGTTTGTACCACCACGCTTTGATCTTTTCCATTTTTTTCCTGCTTGCATAGTCTCTACCCACTTGTCCTTGGGGGGCAATGTATGGAAGTCACGAAACTCCCGAGCGTGTTTCAAGTGTCCATCAAAATTATGTCCGAAAAACTCACTAATGGACGCATATGTTTCCCAATTATTTTGCCACTTGTTAGCATTCTCGACGGACCCATCTCTTTGTGTGTAGATAGTCAGTATCTTCTGGATAACGTAGCCGTGATACCCCAAACTTAAGAAGTAAAGCCATAGCCAGTAGTCATACGCGGAGTGATAGCTCTTGGCTCGATCCAACATCAGATCCCAGTCAACCGTCTGACGAAAGTCGTCATCGTTACGCCAGCATACCTGGGGTCCACCCCAGCATTCACGAGTCATTAGCTCAAAATCGAAGGCTGGCTTTAGTCCCGCACCGACCATTCTACCGTCTTCGCGTACAACCTGCATGCCTGCATAGCCAAATGCTATAGGATAAGGAGATAGAACCCCTTTGGTCGCCAATGTCATATGTTTATGGAATTCGCTGGTAAAGTCCGGATGATGGAAGTCGTCCGTGTTACTGTTGACAACGAAATCACCCTTTGCATGTTTCCAGCCATGAATCCAGGCGGGGGCGTAGCACCCATAGTCCTTATCGTCTAGGTTACGTACGCGATCATCAATCGCTGCCCATTTTTCTCCTACTTCTCTATCATAATTGGGTGATTCGTGATGAACAACGAGTACTTCAAAATCACGATCTGTCTGTCCTTCGATCAAATTGGCAAGATGTAAATCCAGCCAGTGGGGACAGTTGTATGTAGCTACAATATACGATAATTTCATACTTGATACAATCCGTTTTGATCTATATACTCCCTAACAACGTCGGGGATATTGTGTGGTTTACCCAGTCGGATATCAGACGCACGCACCTGAGGTCTTGGTAGATGAACAACACAAAAGTCTAGGTCTGCACTCGCAACGGTCTCGCCAGGATAGGCGTACACTTCAAAGGCAGCGTCTACGCCATCAAACATACCCTCAGATCGAATGCATCTGTGCCACGCATCACTGCCAATACGATACACGTAGCGTGTATTGCGACAACTACGCAACAGCCTGTCTTTTTCAACATAACTACGACCCTTGGTGAGCAATACGGGCACGCCACATAGTGACAACATCTTAATGCGATGCAGGATATCTTCCGGATCGGCAAGTCCCTTATAGAAATTGTCTACACAGATCTCAAATAAGCATTCCGTACCAATAGCCAAATGTGCATCGTGTACGGGGTTAAACGACCCAGGAAAAATAGCTGGGCACGAATTCAAGAATGGCACTGGATCACAGAACTCAAAATTGTTATAGCATAAAACGCCATCGATGTCACGAATGATGTCAGATTCCAATCTCATTAAAGATATCCTCGAACCTATGTTTCCATTGATGATCACGGAGCACTCTTTCCTGACCGGCCTTCGCGATAGCCAACCGCTCATCTTCGTGATCAAGATAGTACAGCGAACGCTCAATTAGGTCTGGTGCAGAATGAACGACGATGATTTCTTTGTCGGGAACAAAGTATTCGTCAAGGTTGTCAGCAGTCGTTGTCAGTTGAAAGCCTCCAACTTGGGGGATTTCAAAGTGTCTACCCTTGATCTGAGGCATTGTGCCAACGTGCCACGGGTTGGACAGATTGAGACAAATCTTGGAGGCGTCCAAGACATCAATCATCTGCTGAAGCTGCGGTGTATGTGGATGAGAGTTAGGAAAGTCTTCCCAGTAATGACCAAAGACATGGACATCGAAGCCAGCCTTGGCCATAACCTCTATCAACTGAGTTCTAATGCCGTGCTTTTGCCCAGCAAAGCCAACGTCGTATAGCTTGGGAGTATCTGGTTTGCCAACATACATCGGAGAGCCCGCCCACTGGGACTTGATCACGTTCATACCGCATTTCTCGTACCACCCCACCGTAGAGGAGTGAGTAGTAATAAAGTGCGACGCTCTATCCTTGCGATGCGGCAGGATCCAGTTGTGGAATCTCCAGGACGCATCACAGTCCCACTGCACAACAGGAATATCAATCCTCATGGCAAGGCGAGCTACCGACTCTGGTAGGTCAAGAGTCTCGTTAAACGCCGTATGGAAGATACAATCAAACTTAGGGACTAATTCTAGCAACTCATCTTCGGACATGCTTGGTTCGTCCGGATGCCAACAGGTAACGTCAGCACACTCCTTGATGCCCGCCTCAATGTTACGGTATTCAAAGGAAGTGTCCTCCTCTTTCTTACCGTAATTCCATTTCAAGCCAACGTACAGTACTTTCTTCATAGTAGTATAGTCTTAGCCATTTCCTTGCAGTCGAATGCAAAGTCAATATCGTCTAGGTCTCCCGCCTTGATCCACTTGTAATCTACGGCATCGTCACCCGCTACCACCTCTGGTCTACTGATGTCAAACTTTGCCATGAAAAGACAACAGATACATCGGTCGTTTGGAGACCTATCTATAGTGTCAAAGTTACGAACAGGTTGCAGATCAGCAACTAGCCCCGTTTCTTCTTGTAGTTCGCGTGCGGCACACTCGATCAAGAGTTCATCAGGATCAAGGTGTCCTCCCGGCAACGCCCATTTGCCCTTGTCAGGCTCAACTCCACGCTTAATCAGTAGAAGCTCTGTTGCCTGTTTGGAGTAAAAGTTCCAAACGACACACGCAATATCACACGTGATGTCGTAGCGGGGGTATTTGTATGTGTAATTCATTTTGTGCCGTCAAACGGAATAAGTCCTCTTTTGTGTTCTGCACGTGGAATATATACACGAGCCCTGCATCGGCTACACACACGATATGGGCGATCTTCTATGTCGTGAACCTCACACAGAACGTTCATGTGATCACAATCCTCCCTGCCACCCTCGATGTCTCTCTTGACCCAATCGATCTGAGAAAAGCCATCGCTAAATTCCTTCTCTTGTGCGAGATTACGAGCGTCGAGTGCTTCAAGTGCCGCACGACGTATAGTAGCGTTGGTGGGATCAAGACAGAGTGCCCATCTAGTGAGCAATGCCGCAAGTTTATGACGTAGTCTCATTGTTGTATCTCCATACCATTGTGGTAGTGTTCTATGTGTGGTTGTGCCCTACCCGTCATACATAGGTAAATGTTGCCGTATTCTTCTCCAGCAAGTACTTTGCTGTAAAACGGATCGTCCTTCCAGCTACCAACCACGTTTAGCTCGTGGTCCATAGGCACCATTAGGCTTGGCAACGGCACGCCCGGTTTGGCTTCAAAAATGGCCGGATGTTGTCCGTCAAACTCCAGCACCGGCTCGGTCCCGTCCATCCAATCCTGTACCTTCTGGTCGAACTTCTTGTCTGCACCGTCATGCTTAGCGAGTTCCCCTTTGTAGTACTCTTGCTTGTCGGTCATGATTGCTTTCATGTTGCGGCGAGCATAACCATAGTGGTAGATCCAGAAATCGTTGAGCATCACTCTACGATGTTGGTAGTGTAGAGAGAAATATGTACAGTGGCCAGCGGGATCGGTCACAACTGGGTGAGAGTTGTATTTCATGCCACGCACAAACTTGAAGAACCTCTGGTGCTGCGGTTGCCATTCGGGACCGGGCACAGCAACGTGGAAGATGTCGCCATAGAAGTGTAGGAAGTTAGGCACAAACTCACAGGCGTGAGGATTTAGATCGATCGCTCGCCGCAAGCGACGAATATCTTCTGGGCGATAGAACTCGTCAGCGTCATTGATAAGAATCCAGTCGCCCGGAAATGACATATCTAGGAATGCTTGCTTCATCTCCTCTAGGTTCTTCCAGTGTTTATTGATAGAGATGATTACGACTTTGTTGTCGGGGTCATGATTGGCTTTAAAGTCAGCCAAAATCTCTTTCGTGCTATCAATAGAGTGTCCATCCTCTGTGGAGTTAGGTCTATTTTCAACTGCCCCTTCTATGACGAGGATGCGGTCTACCTCGTCATAGAGGGAGGCAAGCACAAGTGATGCGAACTCCTCCTCGTTGTGCATTTGAATACATTGCACAATACGCACGGGCTTATTTACACAGTCCGCAATAGACTGCATCTGCGGAACATATAGGGGTTGATTATTCATAGTTGATCCTCTAGACTACCTACTACGGTACCTTCTGCGGTTGCATCATAACTGACCACACCTGTCTCTTTCCAAGACTTAAGTGCCGCCAAAAGCTGTGTAACAACTTTGCCACTAATGTTGCGATAGTCAAAGCGTTGACCAACCTGTGCAGCATTCTCGCGTCGCTGCAATACAGCACTCCATTGTTCTTGATGGGCTTCGTCTAGCTCGTCGCTCTCGTTACCCTTACGAAGCAAGTGAAACTGCTGCATGGTCAAAGCCAATTCAACTGGTGAGGGCTCAAGACATTGCTCAATACCTGTAAAGAGCAAGGGGTCCGGATGTGGCATATCATAGAAGAACGAGGGTGTGCCACCATAAAGCAAGCAATTTTCACGAGACACGAAATCTCCCAGACCACTCTTGTCGTGCGAAATTACGGTATTGCCATGTGCCATTGCATCAAATACAGGCAGTCCCCAACCCTCTGCACGACTGGAGCAAACATAGGCGTCGCCTCTAGTGTGTAGGCCATGAATTTCATCATCTGTCATGGTATACACAACAGGTAATACGGGGGGAAGTTTCTCCACCGGGATGCGACAACGTGCCTTGATACCCTCAATGTACCCTTTTACAATATCAAAATCATTTTGACGATTCTGCATATCGACATACGTCTTAAGAACAAGCAAAACGTCATCCGGAGCACCGGCAAACGCCGCATAGTATGCCCTCAGCAAAACATCGATGCCTTTTTTAGTACTAAGCTGACAGATATTATAGAATACAGTACGTCCCTCTACGTCTGCAATCTCAAAGGGAGTATATTCACGCTTGTACGTGTCCTCGTCGCACGGAGGAGCAGCAACTAAGACGGGTTTGGTCACGCCAGAATAACCAAGGGCCTCGGCGTTGAATCGCGACGGCACAATTAGAAAGTCAAATTCCTGAGCCTTAGCTGCCCAATTAGGTTGTAATCTATTGGTCTCGAAAAAGGTATAGAGTCCATTGACCACGCCGGGGATCGGTACTGCCTCTACGTTGCACGTAGTAATCTGCAATACCATGTCAACATTCATGAGGTCTTTTTCCAGTAGCGGCTGCATCCAATCCGGAACCTCAAACTCCTGCCCCGGATCTAGCTGATCATACCGCAGGGGACGGATTACGATATCGAGTTCGTCGCTTTCGAGCAGCATACGCAAGATGTCACGCGACGCATGAGCAAAGCCGCTGAAGTCTAGGAGCGGTCCAGTGAGTAGTAGTTTCATATTAAATGAACTCCTGTTTTGGTCTATTGGCCACGGGCGTTACGCTATGTCCCTGTGGAAGCATCTGACTACGGATCTGATCACGCACTTTACTGCCATCTGATTGTTGGTTACCGATAGCAACGAATTGCTCCATGAGTCTTTCACGCGGCACACCGAGTTGTAGGTGTTGAATCCATGTCTTTGCACCCTCCGGGTCTACGACAGGATACTTGAGAACATTAATGTATAGCCATTCCACGTACTGTTCGTCGCTCAAATTGTCAGGAATGGGCACGGGCTTGACTTCATCGTGTTCTACGATAGGACTATCCCAGGTCTCTGATCTATCCATTGGCACAACGTTGTCCAGCACATATTCCCATTGCTGCCACAATTCCTCCCAGTCGTAGTTCTCTTCGGCACACTCTCTGGCCTCGGTGGACATTTTGGCAAGAAGATCGTCATCCGAGATAGCCTTATGCATCTTGTCAGCTAGGTCACTGATTGACGGATGTGCTCGGCGACAACTAGTTTCAGGCTCGTAATAGTACCGCTCAACATCTACAACCATGCCACCCTTCGGACAGGTGTATGTGTCTTCGGTTATCTTGAGTTCCTCAAAGTGAGGATAGTCTGGAAAACGCCCCTTCTCACGCATGGCCGTGTAATCTGTCATGAGTGCTGGCACACCGCACGCCTTCGCTTCTTGGATCGGCATGCCATCGCCCTCACAAATAGAGCATTGTACATACAGATCCATGAGGTTATATAGTTTAGCTAGTCGTTCACGAGTAAATCCTCCGCCAGTACCCGGAGGCGAAGCTTCTACCGCACCACAATGAGGACAAGGTAACTTAATACGTCCATCTTGCAGGGGTTTACCATAAAGGTTCATAGCAAACGTCACAGATGGTTCTTTACAAGCGTGACAGTGCATGGTTTGCAAGACACTACCACGAATGCCCTTGTTGTAATGAGGTAGCCATTCATACGTTTCAAGCCTCATCATATGACGTGGATAATCAAATGAATGCTGATTGTCGGGCCAAGACGAATGAATCAAGAGTACGGCCTTATCGACAGCATCAACACCCTTGTATCGCTTCTTCATGAGTGAAAAAGCATCAATCAAGTCTGGATACAGTTTACGACTTTGATTACGCATTACTGTACCAATTACAGGATTGGTTTTAGACATATTCCAATACTCACGAGTATCGGCTTTATCTATAGGTTTGAAAACTGTAAGATCAACGCCGGGCCGCATAGGCGTAGGGAATACCTTCATTTTGCGGCGACCATTGGGCATGAGTTGACTTTGACGACGTAGCGTATGTACTCCGTAGTCGGAATATGCCAAAACCATATTGGCATTCTCGTAAGTTTGAACCCAACTCTCGTCTTGTGGCTCTGCGTCCACGGTTGGCATCACGATCCATTTGTACCAAGGTCTAAAGACACTGCGTTCCTGGTATTCAAGCATCCACCAATCTCGAATATCAATTACAATATCGGGCTTGAAATCAGCAACAACACTGTTGAACTTATACTCGCCAAACTGGTTAGTATTCTGTCCACGAGTACGAGGGTGTGGATTCGGCTGATTGAAGACCTGATTCTCTTCTTCGGACATTGGCATGACGCCATAAAACTTCCAGCGGCCCTGGATAAAGTTATGAACTGCGGGGTCGTCCTGACGCACATAGCACCCAAACTCAGCAATCTCGTATTTGCCCGTGGCTACTAGACGAGGTATCAATTCTCGATAATATGTCGAAAACCCAGTGCTTAGATTACTGGCTTCGCCCACAAATAGAATACGTTTTTTCATTCAGTCATCCCTTTGATTGCATGTTTGATACGATCCTTGAGATCGTTTTCCAACTCATAAACTCGTCGCGGCGACACCGAGAGTAGGCGTGCAATGTCACGTACCGAAGAGGTGCCAAGGATTCGATTGTCTAGAATAATCTTATCCGGCTCATCCTGTACAATCTCTATTAGTAGTTCTTTAATGGTGTGTTGATCTGCATCAGACTCATCTAGTGCATCGTCATCCTGGGTAACCACGTACTGGCGACGACTGTACGCGAGCCGAAGATCTCGTACATGATCTGCGTCCAGTGCATAACTACTTGACTCGTCAAGAGCCGTAGCGATACTTTCATCACTGTGTCCATCTAGAGACATGCGATTAGCTTTTGCTGCAAGGCTAGTCACGCGAGGATCCACGGTAAACACACCAAGGAATCTGGCAGCCTCACGATAAATATCTTGACGTACCAAGCGTGCTACATATGAACGTATCGTGGCACCAGCCGAGGGATCATATTTCTTAACTGCCCTCAGTGCGGCGATCTCGCCAACCTGAATCAAATCCAATATGTCAATAGTAGCAGACGAGAAGCAAGCCGACCTAGCAATCTTCTTGATGAGTGGACCATAATTATCCAAAATGGTCTCTGCATGATCAAGCATCGGGCTTGACTCTCCGATCCATAATCTTAATGAATCCAGCCCCCAGGGGCAACTCTAGTGACTTCGTAGTATTCGTCATCCTCTTCGTCTGTTGGCACGTGTTCGTCGTCCATGACGCCAATTACATTAATGAGACGACCACGGAGTCCGTCCTCTTCTTGGCAATTTAGTACATAGTCCGCAAAAGACCCCAGTACCATAATACGTCTGTAAATAGTACGCGAGGTCATCCTATTGCCACGTCTCACGGGGGTATTAAGTGCAATCATAAAGACCGCCTTAATGACACGGCCATCACGATCTGTATCAAAGTGTGCGTCGGCAGTCGCCCTACCAAGCAATTGAGACTGTGCATAATCATACATATTGTGTCATCCCTGATGCTTGCTGTCCAAGCTTTTCGTAACTTTTTTACGTTTAGTAGGAATCACTCTACGAAACCACAAGGACGGCACGGAAAATGGATACAGTGGCTCCCAGCCATCGGCAGCACGCTCATTGATAGTCTCGCGTAGCAAGACATTCAGCGTATCAACATCGCCCATATCTAGGTCCAGCAATGCCCGTTCTTCTTCATTAAGCTTTAGTTCTTCGTAATCATACTCATACTTCGTCATTGTAATCTCTCTAGTCTATCGACAATTAGTGAACCACGATCATCAACTCTGCCACGAATCTTTAAAACGTTCCCTTCTTCCAGTAGTTTGCCCTTATATTCGAATACCTTCGGGAAGACAACGATATTGTCCATAAGATACGTATTGTCTCGTGCGGTAACAAACGCCATAGGATCACCTTTCTTGGTGATAATCTCACGGACAGCATCGACGCACACAGCAATTTCAAATCTCAGGTCCGGATACCCATTCTTCACCAGATCAATACATTTATGAGATGCACGATAGATGTCCGCTTCACTACCACTCAGAGAAATACCAAGATAGTGCTGTTCCCACGCAATTCTTTGGGCTTTACTATCAAATAGGTCGCTACGATCATGGTCATCTAGCAGTGCTCGTATCTTAGGTCGTCGAGCAGCGTTGGGAATCTTAACATCAAAGTGCTCCTTGACTAGCGGTGCCTTGTCTTCGTCCGCTAGGGCACGTAAGATCTTAATCCAATTGGGCTCACCCTCCTGATGTGGCATGAGAGACGTAATGGTTTCGCGTTCCTTGGTCGTAAGACCTTCAAGTAAACGCCAGCGACGCTGACACTCTACGCGATGCTCAATTTGGTCATCAAACGCACCGGCACGAATGAGTGCTGTAACAACCGAAGAATTCACTTTTGTTTTCGTGGTCAGTACACGCCAAATCAATTCGTCGAAAGACGGGCATTCCTTGGCCACACGCACAAGGTCCGTAACAGCAACGCGACCCACGCCCTCGAGAGCACTGAGACCAAACGCTACCTGATTATCGCTAATGACGGCGAAATCCTTATTGCCGCGTCGTAGCCTCGGCGGAACCACCTCAAGATCGAATAGCTTGCCATCGTAAACAAGTGCGGCCATCTGTTCGTACTTGTCGGTATGACTCTCTGCGTGCTGTAGTTTGGCACAAAAGAATTCGACAGGAAAGTTAGCCTTTAGATAGGCCGTCTCGTATGCTAGTAGAGCATACCCAATACCATGAGACTTATTGAAGCCATATCCAGCGAACTTCTCGATATATCCCCAGATTTCTTCGGCACACGTGATAGTAATACCGGCAGCCGAACATCCGTTGACGAACTTCTCCTTCCATTTTTTCATCTCCTCTGGCTTCTTCTTGCCCATGGCCTTGCGAACCATGTCCGCATCAACCGAGTTCATGCCAGCAAGCTGTTGACAGATATAGATTACCTGCTCCTGATACAAAAGAGCGGAATAAGTTGTCCCCATGATGGGTTCCAACATGGGATGTAGATAGGTGGGCTCCTCGCCCTTCATCTTGACGCCACGGTATGACGTATGCATATCAGACGACATGGGGCCGGGTCGAATTAGTGAGACCAAATCACTCAATTGTTCAATGTTCTCTGGCTGTAGATTCTTACTCCATGTACGACCAAGCTGTCGCTCAATCTGGAAAATACCTACAGTGTATCCCTGACCAAGCATCGCCCAAGTAACGGGGTCGTCTAGTGGCATGTTGACACGAGAGATGTCGATGTCACGTCGTCCCTTAACGAGATCTGTAGTAAGCTGAATATCGTCCAGGGTAGTCAGTCCCAGGATATCTAGCTTTAGCAAACTTAAAGAGTCTACCGTATCCATATCCCAACCAAAGATCAGGTCTCCATCCTTAGAGCGTGTCAGTGGATATGAGCTTTCGTCGAACGGCACGTCAGAGATGACAACGGCGGCGGCATGGATACCAGTCGTCTTGTAGCATCCCTCAAGGGCTAACGCAATCTTAAACCAGGAAGTATACTTATCGTAATATGCCTTCAGTTCTGGTACGGCATCAATCGCTTCTTGCAGCGTAATTGCACCATGATCATCATTCTTAGCGGGCACAAGTGCCGTAATTTTGTTCGCCTCATCGAACGGCATGTCATAAACTCGAAAGACCTCTTTGAGTACAGCCTTAGCCTGTAGGCCACCGAGCGTCACTAGCTGGGCAACATTGCCCTCGCCAAACCGCTCACGCACGTACGCCAGTACCTTCTGGCGTTGTGAACGAGGAACGTCGGTATCGATGTCAGGCAGGCCACCACGTCCCTTATTCAAGAATCGCTCCCAGATGAGTCCATACTTCAATGGGTCGATGTCAGTAATCCGCAGAGCGTAGGACACAAGGCTACCGCCAGCACTACCTCGTCCACGACCGACCAAGATCTTCTGACCGTGTACCCATGACATAACGTCGTGGACGATAAGGAAGTAGTCGGCAAACCCCATCTCTTCAATGTCCGCAAGCTCACGCTCTAACCTGTCATTGTAAGACTCTTCTTGTTCGCAAGTGTCAAGTTCATCAGTAATAATCTCATTGAGACCAGCGTGGGCCAGTTCACGCAAGTATTCAACCGATGTCTTTCCTTCGGGAATAAACTTATACTTAGGTAGTCGTCGCTTCTTGAGATCAATCGTAACGTTACAGCGTTCTGCAATCTCAAGGGCAATATCTAGCTCCTCTGGCAACAAAGAGGTCTGCTCAAGTGCTTCGCGATCCTTTAGGTAGTACTCCTCTGGAGTAAAGTCGGTGTAAGTAGCACGACTAAACTTGCTGGTACCAGTCTCAAGCAGCGTCTTGTGTGCCTCGGCTGCATGTTGCTCAACATAATGTACATTGTTTGTAGCAACAGTCTTGAGGCCATACTTCATGGCAATATTACGAAGACGAGTATTGATTACTTCCTGCTCTGCAAGTCCTGTATCTTGCACCTCTAAAAAGAAGTGGTTAGTATCAAAGATCTTAAGGAAACGACGAACAAGACCCTCTGCCCTAAATAGAGCGGCGGGCTCCATGACCTCACCATCGGGTGCAACCTTATCAAATAGCTTGGAGGCAATTACGCCGTCCAAACTACTACCCGTCAAACAGATAATCCCTTCGTTATATTGTTCTAGGAGCTTAAAATCAATACGTGGGTTGTAGTAGAAGTGCTCTTTGTCGTGGGCCGATGAAACCAGTCTAGCAATGTTTTTCATGCCCTCCTCGTTCTCGGCCAAAAGCACAACGTGAGAAACCTGACGTACACGTTGAATCCTAAGCTGTTCAGCGTCCTCGCAAAAGTAAAGATCAATACCAATGATCGGCTTGATCCCAGCCCTGTCCGCTTCACGATAGAACGTGACTGCGTTATACATGTTACTGTAGTCCGTCAGTGCGATAGCTGGCTGTCCTAACTCCTTGGCTCGCTTGATTAGGTCTTTAATGTCGGCAGACCCATACAGCATCGAGGCTTTCGAGTGTACGTTCAGGTGTGCAAATGTCATGATCCCATGTCCAGGTCGCTCTTGCGACGACGGGTATACTTTTTCTTCGATGTCTTGGTCATCCGTTTGCCAGGATGCTTATCTTCGTCCATGAGACGCTTACGTTTAGCGGCGAGCCTGTGACGATTTGCCTTCTCGGTGCGTGTTGCACGATAATTGCCGTCACCATCATACTTGCCATCACGAACGGGCTCGATGCCCGCCTTATCCCATAGGTCGCCAACACGTGTGATCGTCTTGATACCAGCCGCTCTTGGGACAGATAACTCGAAATCGTCAACTTCTTTGAGTTTACAGTCGCATTCCTTGTCAGCGTCTCCTATATGATGGCACGAAACGTCCTTCGTGTCAACAAGATCTGGGAGTTCTTCGAGAGTACACTCGATATTCACGAATTCTTCCGGCCCATTGCCATATCTAACGTGTAAGTGACCATTCTGAAACGCACCAATCGTGGTGATATGCCCGTGACGACAGCGGTAAATCTTAGAGGGGTTGAACAGCGTCTCGCCCTCCTTAATAAAGATTGGCTGATTGCCATTTTCGGCATTACGACAAACGGGACACACGGCCTTGAGTTTTTTGAGTTGTTCGGCCAATCGTTCCTCTTGGCGTCTCGTCATAACAAGCTCAGTCTCGTGACCATGTTCCCAACAACAAACTATAACCGTATGTTTAGCCATTACTCCCCTCCCTTCTCGTCCCAAACGTGATCGATCAATCCCCACTCTTGTGCTTGATATGCACTAAAGTACTTGTCGCCGGGCTGATCGCAGTGTCTCTTCCAAAATGACGCTGGCTTATTAGTGTGTGCCTCCATCAGTTCATACCAGCGTTTATCCATGGCATCCTGGTGTTTCATATTCTTTTTAAGTTCGTCGTAACGCTGCTCGCCATATTCGCCCCATCCCTGATGTACCATGAACCATGTGTTTGGCGTAGCATAACGATGTCCCTGTTGGCCACAGGCAACCAAAAGGGGGGCTGCACTCATGCATTTACCTATAGCAATTGTACGCACGGGCGATTCAAGGGTACGCATGACATCATATAACGCCCACATTTCGTATTCATCACCTCCAAACGAACCAATAAAAAGTTCAATAGGTGGAATGTCACCAGCGTTTCTTTGAGCCGTTGTGATTTCGGCTTCCATTAAATACAATCCCTTAATAACATAACCGATACTTACCTCGTCTACGCCAGTAAACAAAAACACCTTACGGTTATTAACGTCTACGCCATACTCAAAATAGGCATCGATCCAGTCCTTACTAATTTTGCCCTTCATCAGTCTTGAACCTCCCACTCCATTGGTTGGCACAAACGCCAGAGTCACACAAGTAGTTACACTTCCATGCTCGTCTTTCGCTAAACTCTTTGCTAGACCTCACGACACGATCAATCCATGCTGTCGCTTCTATCTCTCGAATCTTACAGAGTACGTCACGCTCGGTCTTGGCATCTTCGTCTGCGGTAAAAGCTACAGTGATAGGGCTCTTGGTAAAATAGTCGAATGTCATAATGACGTTCTTGTATTTGTATCCGTGCCCACTAATGTCATCGATGAATTCACGACGAGCAGCGAGTGAATACATACGAACCTGAATATCCTTGCGACACTCGTCGTAATCTTGTGTCCAGGTGCCACTCTTGTAGTCAATAACCTCAATCGTCTCTGAGTCTCTCTCAATCACAAGGTCCATATATCCCAAAATAGGAACATCTGTTTTGGGGATATTGATCTTAAAGAAGTACTCGCAGCCAACAGACTTTCCTTCTGGATCACGTAGGATATTCGGCCATGTGTCTTGATACCTTTCTATCACACGCTCGATCATTGCAATAGAGCCATCGAATAGCGAGCGAGGACAGCCGGGTAATTTATCCAAAGGCTCACGCGAGATGCTACATTCGCCATCAGCCGCGTATGGACAAGTGTCGCAGTGAGGCTTCTTGTCGGCGTAGTCTTTTGGCTTCGCCCAAACCAAAGGAGTCTCCATTACCTCTGGCTTTTGATACCGATCAAGAGTTTCTAGAGTGCCGCCATACCCACGATATAGTCGTGCAACCCAATCGGGATCATCTCCCGTCGAAAGATTCTCTAATACGTCGTGAACTAGAGAACCATGACAAGCACCCCAATTTGATTTCAGGGTAATGTCTGGACAGTTATACGTCAACCAGTACTTAAATCGACACATATCAAACGTCTTGATACGTGACGGCGAAATGCTTTTGAGTTTTAACATGCGATCCCTTGAAAAATGTCTTGAAGTAGTTGTGTGCTTAGATCGCCACAGTCTTTGCCGGGCGGCAGGACGATGCGGTGCATATTGAAAAGGTCGCCGACGACACGCTCCATGCGTTCCCATCCCTTTTCGCCAGGACTACAGCCGTCCTTGTACTTGGTAGGATCATCATTGTCATACGCTACATAAAGATCACTCACTCCATACTTCACTAGCAAGGTGCGGTGAGCATGGCAAAAGTTCGTGCCAAGAGTGCCAACCCAATTATGAATCCCGGCCTCCTCTAGCTTTATGCCGTCCAGTGGCCCCTCTACCAAAATCAAACGTCGATTGGGCTCTAGGTACTTCTTCGCACGACAGAGATTGAATAAAATGGAGCCAGTAAAGATGTCTCCACGTTTGGGCCACCGATTGTAATGACGGCCATGAACCCACTTCTTAAACGTTAGGCTTCGCTTCTCAAAATGCTCAGGTGAATAGATTGTGCGACCAGTATATCCAACGAGATGTCCTTCGTGGTCACGAACAGGAAAGACGACGCGACCATCCATATATGTGCCTGGACGATTCCAAAGTCCTACTTCGTACTGACGCAGTACATCAATGTCAAATCCGCGATTCAAAAGATATTGAGGGTCGGCCTGTAGAAATTGAAGGTTGTCTTCAGAGAGTGGCTCATGAATATGAAGTTTAACACCACGATGAAGATTCTCGGGATCTGCAACCTCTTCGTCCAGATCCACTTGACGCTCCTCTAGCGTCTCAATGATCCAGTTGAGAGTGACCATAAAGTCTCCTCCCAAGATACAGCTAACTAAACCAAAGATGTCATTGCCGCGATCTTGCTCGCAGTGATGTGACCAGCAAACCCATTTGCCTAGATCAAGCCTCCAGCTAAAGGCCGTCTCGTTGTCTCCGTCTCCGCCATGTTGTTGACATGGGCAGCACGCCTGAATCAAACCATCACCTCGATCGTAGTATGGCACACCTAGCTTATCTAGGAGATGCGTAACATTACGATTGGCGTGATTGCGTATGATACGCTTCTGGTCTTTAGTTATCATCGTCATCGTCTTCTTCCTCGTCTGTCTCGGGTGGTCTTACGCTACCAAGGTCTAGTTCTGTAAATTCACCAAACCTGAGGTCGGCATTGAAGTTGATGTAACCGCCCCATAGGCCACGCCCATAACGCGACTTAAAGATTTTGGCCATATGTGTACCGCTGCTATCATTGGCACGCTCTGCATCGGTTTTGCGTTTGAAGTAACTAACGGAATCCACGTTCTCGCTGATCCGCTTACCGCCAGCAACACACCTAATCCCTTCGTCTAGCTCGTTGTTGGTCTGGCCAAATCCAATGATCGGAATATTGTATCTGTTAGCAAAGTCATGAAGGTGAGATACATGAAGTCCATGTTGCTGCCACTCAGCCAATACTCCACGACTGATCTCGGTGGTCATAGATAGCTTAATGTAATCGTAAACGATGAGACATTGTGCCGCTCGCGTCTCACGGTCTGGCTTCACATGAGTCAAAAGCCAACGACGCATATGCGGAATGACATCCGGCACAGTCAGACCGCTAATAGACTGATAGAAGATAGGCATCTTCTGCACGGCTTCCCAAAGACGTGGATCACGAAGGCGACGACCATAGGCAATAATCTCGTCGATCTTAGTTTGGTCAGTTACTCCATTATCTCGCAACTGCGACTCGTTCAGATATACAAACCCGGTCTCAACATACTCAGACGGAACCTTGGCAAGCATGGCAGCCATACGTACCCACTGGTCATGCTTGCTAAGCTCACTATCAAGATACAATACAGGAATGCCCTTGCGTGCAGCAATGACAGCAGCCTTCATACCAAACTGAGATTTGCCGCTACCCGTCGTACCGACAATAAACGTAATGGTGCCGTTACGAATCTGTCCAATCCTCTCTTGCCATAATGGATAGCCAATATCAAGACCCATGTGTCCAGGATCTTCAGCAAGGCTCTCCAAGAATTCTTGAAATCCTTCACGCATATCCTGGATGGCATGCTCGCCTTTATCCAGAATGTTCACTTTACTAACAACGTCATTCTCAACCTTGCCAATCATGATGGACAAGGGGTCGTCAGTAGTCGAAAGATAGTCGCGTAGCTCAGAAAATGAATCGAGATACTTAGACTTAAGAGATTGACGCTTAACTTCCATGAAGTGTGCGTCAAGCTCATTGGTAGTTACTTCTTCGGCAATGAGTTCGTCTAACCACTCTCCATTTTTCGTGGCCGACAAGAAGTTCTGGTGTCCTAGTGCTTTGGCCTCAGCAACAAGCTTAGCCTTAGTAACTTTCTCGGCCTCCTTATCGACGACAAGGGAGCGGAGAGCCTCAAATGTCATACATGTAGCAGTATGATGAAAGTCGTCTTCATCTAAGTATTCGATATACTCAAACAACTTAGTAGGATGACGCACAACGCCAGCCAGGAAAACCTTCTCGGCAGCAATATTAGTCATCTGCCCTTGCCTCCTGAATCATGCGTTGTACGTCTGCGACCGTAGGATTGCCACGCACCTCTACCAAAACAAGACCGTTGATCTCGCACCACTGTCGTTTGCGTTCATCACGTATTTTGGATTTTTGAAAACCCTTTTTGTCGCCATGAAAAAACTTACTAAACTTATCGTGTTGGGCACCCTGATACTCAAATGCAAGATTGTGATGTAGAAGTAAAAAATCTAACCATAGACGCTCGCCAACAACCGGAAACTCTTCTAGAATCATTGCTTGTTGACCATAGATACTACGCAAGACGCGACCAAGTAAGTACTGTCCATTAGACTTACACTGGTCTCGCGAACGCATTGGGTAGCGTTCGGGCAAGATGTCCATACGAACCTCGCGTCCACTAATCGTCTTGAATTTCATCTAGTAGATCATCGACCGGATCGTGCCCACCGGACTGTAGTGCTTGTTGTAGTTCCTTGTCTAGCTTACTGGCTAACGTGCTATCCATAAGAAGACGACGAGCAGCATTGAATTGGGTCATACAAGACTCAACACGCTCACCTTTCTCCATAATGAATTCACCAGTCTCACGATCAACTTTCGGCAAGAAAACCTGCTTACCTCCTTTACCGCCCATGCGTAGTACGGCAAAGTTACAGCATCGAGTGATTAGTTCTTGTTCACGGAAGATGCCATTCTTGAAAAGGATGGGAAATGTACCCTCTTCACCGTCTGGGGCTACTTTGTTCTTAACAACCTTGTACGGGATGATCACGCCAATACGATTACCCTCAACATCTGTGATGATCTGCTTTGCGGTCGGTCGCTTGAGACGGATACGTTGGGAGGAGTAGAACTTAACTGCCCTGCCGCCAGGAGTAGTAGATGGATCACCATACATCGTAATCTTGTCACGAACCTGATTGACAAACACTAACGCAACGTCATTCTGTTCAGCTACACCGATAAGTTTACGCATAGCATCCGACATCAGTCTGGCGAGATCGCCAACTTTACGCTCTCCAATCTCACCCGACAGCACAGACGATGGTTGTGCTGCATCAATAGAGTCAAGGGCTGCAACGCTATTGGGAACCATAGAAGCAAACTTCTTCATGGCCTCCAACGCCTGCTCTCCACTGGTAGCGTTTATAATCCATAGGGGACACTTGCCGGTGACGCCCTCTTCCATTTGTGTAACGGCCTCATCAAGATAAGGACGCAGTGTTCGCACCGTACGCATCAATGATAGGTTTAGGTTTTTCTCCATATTGACATAGAGAGCAACCTTGCCCGCCTGAATTGCCCTACCGAGCACCTCAAGTATTAGAGTGGTTTTACACGTCCCCTCCTCGCCGAACACCTCAGTGATGCGTCCTGCCGGGAATGGAATGTGAAGATCGTAGTCTAGGTTGTACGAGCCACTTCGATTAGCTGTAGGGTCACCAACTTCAAGTGGCGTCATAACCCGTACACCGTCACCATCTACCTCTTGCTTGAAAAAATCAAAGGAGATATCTCCCTGATCCACGGGTTCTACTGTTTTCTTACGTCGTTTCGCCACGTTCCAACTCCCTGAGGAATGTCAATAGGTTCTTGGGTTTCTCTTGTTTATGCGGTACTGCCTCAAGGCCGGATGAGGCAAGTTCCCGTTGTCTATCTTGATACAGTTGGGCAACTTGGTCGAGAGCGAAGTGCTTGAAGTGGCGACGAGCGACCGCTACCATCTTGGCAAACTCCTGTGGGTGAATGCGACGCGGCTTGCAGCTCCAAATGTAGAACGCAAGCTGTCCAGCAGACAGCCCGTACGGCTCCTGCATTAGTTTTTTGAGTGCTGCGACAATCCTGCCCCACTCCTTACCATTCTGTCCCCTCCACGGGAAAATGTCAGCATGAATGTCGCGATTCAGCCAAATGAACTCCGCCAACATGTTGGCAGCGTCGTGCTCAATATCAGGTGTTGTGATCGACGGATAGTTCATGGGCAATCATTGACGATCACGGCCAGATCACCTTCTTTGTATGGTCTAATTTCTTGACTCACAGAACCATCAGGATGCACCCACGAAATTGTGACATGTTTGCCCTTCAGGTAGCCGATCCCGCTATCTTGAGTTTCGAACACACCGCCGACGCCCATTAGAGCACTAATACGTTTACTTTGAAAGTACCCATTGAGTTGCGGTCTTCCTTCGTCGTCCTTGTAGGGCACCAACAAAATACGACGACCGTACACCTCTAATCGTAACCCAGTAACCTTTAGTTTGTGTATATCTACATAGTCCCTAAGTCGTGCCCAAGCAGTTCGTTCATGAGGAGTGGTATCTTCAAAAACGGTAGAACCGTCAGAAAGCGACGCTATCCAACGGCTTACGCTCGGATCATTTTTGGGATTCGGGACGTGTGGGTGTCTTGAGCTAAATGCCAGCATTGTTTGTCTCCAGAACCGTACGTGGACTATTCCAACGCACGGATGGTACCAGTATAGTGTCAGTGGCACAATCAATCGTCAACAGAAAAAGAGCATCTCTATGCAAGAGATGCCCTTTGTGCGTAACTATTTGCGATAGATGTTACAGGAACTCTAGTTGTATCCAGTAGCCGAAGTTAGTTTTACGACCAGCAATAGCAGGGGCACCACTAACCAATAGGTGGAAATCGTGAATGTTTGACTCAAGCGACTGATCAGCAAGGCTAAGTCCTGGTGCCGAACCTCCGCTTGAAATCTCGGTCCACGTACTATCGGCTGCGTTACCGCTTGTATCCTGCAACTGGACGGCATAGACAGTAATGTCAGTTGCAAGATCACTAATGTCGGGCACGCCCGACGCAGCGGTAAAGTTAACGGCACGGAATGAAGCCGACTGTGTAATCACCGCCCCATCATTTGGATCCTTAAAGCGACATAATAGCGTACCAGACTCTCTGGGAATTGCAGCAAAGCCAGCAGTAAACGGTACGCCAGAATGCTCTACAGTGGAAGCACCAGTGTATTTCGCATTAATCATCTGGCCGAGATCTGCACCCGCAGCATTGGTGCAATGCGTACGATCTTGGTGTTGTCCAACAATTACGGCACTGTTTGGGGCACCGGCAGCACCGAAAAAGCCCATGCGGTTTGGCGAGCCATCAGCACCAACCTCCAAAGCAAATATCTCCAGGCCGATAGACGACATCCCGTTGCCATACAAAGACGCAACAGTGTTGCCTAATGCTCCAGAGCAAGCTAAAAATCTAATTCCTGATACCATTATTGTAACTCCTGAATCGAAAAGTCGCTATCCCGCAAGAATACGCCTTAAGACTTAACTATGATATATACCAATGTCTACGTTAAATTACACTAAATGTCCATATGCAGTCCTTCATACTGAAGATAGTACGTATTGAGATCATTGTCGATATAATACGTCGCCACTACCTCCCAGTAATCAGTTTTTTCTACAATACGTAATAGATAAAGTTTTACGTCGGTTGTGCTATTGTTCCATTGCATGAATACATATATACCATTTTGTATATGTGTACCCCCCGTTACTTCAAACATATCTTTGATGTTTGCGTATTTTTTATAACCTACAATGGAGGAACCGTCAATGTTCTTCATGGCACCAATGCCAATAACGCCGTGTTCCTGAGCTGACGGATCAGCACTGTGACTATCGATCCACCAAGGGTAAATACCACTCTGTGACATTGGTGTTGATACGCCAGAGGTTCCAGAATAAAAATAGTTACCGACAGTGGTGTGACAACCACGTAAATCCGTTAATCCTAGAACATCGTCAACAGAAACAGAATATTTGTCAACATAGGTAAATGTAGTGTCGTCAAACTTATAAATATCGGCACCTTGAGAAAGGCTATTAGTACAATATAAGTAAGAGCCATCATAAAACATGTCTACAAACGTAATATTGTGCGTGGTAAAAGATCCAAATGCATCCGAAGATATTTCAGAAAGAAAATTCAATTGGTCATCATACTGTAAAAAATGTACTTTAATGTCCCAATCGCCAGTGCCCAATGCTTCTCGTTCGGGAGAAACACGAATGATATTGTCATTACTGATTCTTTCTAAACCTATCTGTGTCGGCCAATTGTGACCTTTATGATCATTAACAAGTTCGGCGTGACGCACCCACATCTTATGACCAGTATATGGTGACATAATAGCTAAACCAGAAGCATATGTTGCCGAGTGTGGCCATGACGAACATTCGGGTGACTGATCTGTCATCCAGATTGCATCATTAAAAACTTCGTAACCAGCATTGAATGCAAGTGTGGAATCGTTTTCATAATTATGTGCGGGCCACGCTAGTCGTTCGGGTGGCCAGTTACTCACAATGCCAGATTCAATCGTGGTGTTTGCAACGACACCATGTGGGTTACGTACGGCAATAGTATACACGCCAGATGCCTGTGCGGTGGGCGTTAAAAACACACGACTAAACGGCATGTCTTCAATTGAACTACCAATTTGTCGAATACCAGCACTATGGTAAGTAAAATCCTGTACACGATCATGTACTTGACTCTTCTTGCCTAGATAGTATTCCGAGTCACTAGTAAGCATATAACCATCTAGACGCACACGCCCAAGAGCCGTCTGTGTCGTATCACACAGTGATGTTACAGCTACGGGATCATTGGCAGTGACATCAACTAAATCGCCATTCGTTTTTTGAAACGCTGGAAAAAACGGCGAAGCCGTAATGTAAAATGCTGCATTTGCACCATCGCCCGGCCCATGTGCCGAAGTATTGATGTAGTGCCCAATTTGTGGGTATGGATTAAACATTACCTCGCCAAAGTCAATGTCATAGAGTACACCGGATGAACCAAGGACATCTGGCGACATTGCTATCTCGCCACCCTCTGATGGGATACGATGAAGATAATTGCCATAATCGCCTCCACCCTCTGGTGCGTCATAAAATCCACTTGGACTATGCGGATACAACGCCTGTAACCACGACGCCCGCAACGTTTCTGAAGGGTAGTCAGAATCGTCTGCCATATCACCAAACAACTCGTCCATGGCACCACGAAGTTCATAAAAGTAATCAACAAATATAAAAGCACCGGGGTTTAAAGAGTTACCTAGTGTTGACCCATCTGCCTTCGGTTCGTACGGACCAGAGGGCGTAATATCCATATGTGTATATAGATGAAACGGATATAAATAAGGACGCACATAAGTGTTTTCACCCGTCCACCTACGACGCTCGGCGATCAGTGCAAACTGTGCCTGTTCTAATAATGCACCAGATGGACCAAGTACACAACCTCCACCACCATAAGCGTCCGCGACGCTAAAGGGGCCATTGCCATATGCATAATCGAAGGGCGGAATACCAGATTGCATTACCATATTTTATCCGTTATATCTGAAGAGTGCAGGCTTCACAATCTCTATAAAGCTAACCATTGCGGTTTGTCCATATTCACCACTCGGCACCGCTAACGTAGCAAGATATCCACGATCACCAGGAGCAGCAAATTGCCTAAAGGGGAGCGGTACAACACTGTGGTAATGAACGCCGGAAGCGTCTGGTAAAATATTTCCAGCATAATCAAGTAGTCTGCACGTAGCAACGGCATCTTCCGTTCCTAGCAACCCTACGTTGATAATTTCAACCGGAATTACACCGGCAGTATCATTAATGGTGCCATTAATAAAAATAGTCCCATCATTTGCACCGGGAGATACGGGTGCGTCTCCCTGAACCGCCAATGTCGTCTTGTCACCCAGGGTCACAGAACCATTGAGTACTTCAACGCCAAATACGGCACGTTCGGTACCACCCGCCAGTGCCGTTGGATCAACAATAGTGACATCATATGTTGTGGGATCGGCCACGTTCGCACGCTCAACCTCTACAATAGTACCATTGCCAAAAGGACGCCCTTCAGTAAAGTATCTTAAAACAGTATTGCCACCAGGAAGACGGAACTCATCCGTATGATACATGGCTTCGTCGGTGATGTTTAAGAAACCATCAATACAGATTGCACCATCAGCAAAATCTGGCTTAGTCGAACCAAAATAACGGGGTGGCTTTGTATAGCCATGTCTATCTATGCCTCGGTATCGTTCGTCCTCTTCGTCGCCCGGCGTACTATCGAGTGTAAACACATTGTTAGTCTCTGTGATCGTAACACGTACCGCTCGCTCTTCGCTATCGAAGAACAGCGGCGGTACATAGGGATCTCCAGGCAACATTGGATTGGTTGGACCACCAGGATTAGGATCCAAAAGCGAAAGATCAGTGAAGTCAATTGGATTCAAGATTCCATTCACGACAGCACGCACACGCTCACCAAGCGGTGCTTCGCGACCAAACTTGGGGAAGTAAGATTGAATCTTATAGCGACTAGTAAAGCCTTCGGCACCAAATGAAATATTCAGTTCACTAACACCATGACTGATCTCACCATAAAGACCAGACGGACCAATGTCCTGTTGTGCAAACGCATCAAATGACAGTAGAGGCAAACCAACTTGCTGGAAGTCTGCATATCGCGACGAGCTTTTCGGGACAATTTTACCCTCAACGCGACGCACGGCCCTGTCGGCCATAATCTGTAGAGATGACTGGTTGCCAACCGGAGAGAATGCCCACGGTACAAACTGGTCGTCTAACTGAATGTCCTCGTCCCGTTCATAGTGCATGTCTCCAAGCACCCACTGATTCGGATATGACTGTCCATAACGACTACGTGCCTCAACGGGAATAGCTACGCCAGACAGCGAATTGTAAACATTCAATACTCTGGCCGGATTAATGATATCTGTTAGACCCTCGGAATCCAGCTTGATATTAGTAGAAACCAAAGTTGACAGTTGAGAGATGACATTATCATTTACCATGCCGTCAGATGGTCCAGCATTAATAGGTAGCTGACACCAGATGGTTCCCTCGGGATATGCCTCAAAAGAGTATAATTCGTTACTGCGGGGGTTGATAACACGATTACCAACAATGGTAAGTTGCACCGGAATATAATGATCGCCATCGCCCGTTGGGTTGAATGGAGGAGCATCTTCGGTCCAATTGCCAAAGCTCGCTGGATTACTGTCTCCCTGTGGGCCATACACCGTACCGGCTGGCATACGACAGTGGGCTTGAACACGAAAGTCATCCGAAATAAATGGACTGATAGGTCCAAGATCTCGATTAATCGTATAGTCGTCAATGTAAACGCCAGAACCAGAGACGCCAGATGCCGACAGGGCGTGCCCATCAACTTGATTCTCGATGTTGGCCCACGCAGCACTAACAAGTCTAAAGAGGCCAGACGCCTCAGTAAACAGTAGGTTTTCCGCCACGTATGAACGACCATAGTGACGTGTTGCATGATCACGAATACGACTGTAGAAGTTAAGCACCCAGTTCTGGTCTTCGTCGCGACGGTTGCTAATAATGCGAATACCAGAAGACTCGCTACCGGCCCCCATAGCAGCCAGGGGCATAACCGGATCAAGACGACTCTGGAATGTAGCATGCTGTGCTGCAACGTGTCCCGCGTCGCTTGGTAAGCCATATCCAGCAGGATCAGCACCGAGAGACGAGGTTTGATAGACCTTAAAATAAGTCCACTGTTCAATACCGGCTAACGCTAATTGAAGTTCCTTCTCTGTGGGGATATACGTACGATAATAGCCGCCGTTGTCAAAAAAGCCAACAGTTAAATTAGACCATGCGGGCGTGAATACAATTTGTACATCAGAATCTTTGACAGTCCTACTAGCGTATCCATCTAAACCAAATGTGTCAATACCATCAATGGGACTTAAAATATGAGAGTTGACAAACCCCTCTTGGTGTCCGCCGAGAACTCGGAATCGTGTGGGGTCCGGAACAACGTCCTGTCCGTACCCTAATTGCTTAGTCTCGTTGAGTCCACTAGCACTGCCAAACTCGGACACAAGATCAAGGATGGCCGCCTCAGTAATGTCAAACGTGGCTTTCTTATTGATGAGATTAACGTGTTGGGCATCCATATTCCAGTACCAGTCATAGCCAGTGTCTAGTAGGATGCGAGACAGTGCCTCATCAAGATTGGTTAGATTGAACTGAAAACGGATCGACTCAATTGTGCCCCCAATATTGGTTTCAAGCTGCTCAACGGTCGGCAACTCATATACTGATACGGCACACAGCCCCTCGATGAAATGATAATCAATGGCTGCAAGGATTTGACTGTATGTACCACCGTACTGAAGGATGCGTCTATACTCCTTAATATTGACATCATTCGGGTCGCCATCAACATCTAGTAGTCCATTCAGTAGACGATATGCACGTGCTACAGAAATCACGCCGCTAGGTGCGTCTTCGCCAAGGTCTTCGGTGTGGATCTTCGCTTTACGGAGCGTTCGTCTGTCGTCTTCGATGGTAACGCTGACCACTGTGCCGCCAGCACTACTAGTATAGTCTGAATGCGTAATTTTTCCACGAAAGAAGAAATCCCCAACAAATATTTCAAGGGGGCTTCCAATATTGGCTAACTGACCAGAGGCCCCGTGAAAGTCACCGGCATTACCATATGGCACCCATTCGGTCTGACATGAGTGTGGCGTCATGCCAAACCCAAACGTTGCATTGACCGACGACAAGAACGCACTCAGTTGTGAGCCCGGTTCCCTGTAGTCAAACTGACCTGATGGCCACGGAATACCATTTAGAGGTACTCCTACGCCACTAACAACAATGCCGTCTGATACAATGATACTCATGACTTACTCCTAAAGGACATCACTGCCCGCCTCAAGGCTATCGCACCAAATCATACCTCGTGAATCCCGTACACACCAAATCGGTTTGTATGTTCCTGGTTCGGTGTACACGTGCGTTGGATGGAAAGCCATTGTAGTTTGTCCGTCGTCAAAATGCAACAGTTGTGACAAAATAGTAACGCTCGGTGGTAGAATATCGACGTTAGTAACAAAGTCCACCTCTAATCCCGCATTACCAGAACGTGGTACGCCAGACATACTAATGACTACTGGGTCAGCACCATTTGTAGCGTTTAAAATCCTTGTCGCTGAAGCGTGCAGCCCATCAGAATCTATGGCTTCAAATCGCACAATATAATAGCCATCGTTAACGAAATTATGCTGTATCGGATAGTAACTAATGCCACTAACGCTAACGCTTTCGGGTGGCGAGAAATCTCCAAAATGCCACTTGGTTTGTGTGATAGCCTTGCCCTGTTGTCCGGACGCACTACCAATCAAATACTGATTGAATGGTCCTGACAAGCCCGTCACGGTCGTGCCAGGAATCAGAATCTCTACAAGGGGAGGCTGCTCATTTTGGAAGATAATAAGCTTGGCATCAAAGTCGGCTGACATTGTTTTGGCAACCTCAAGCCGTGCATCAAAATCTTCCGCAGCCAATACACTAAGATTAAATCCAGCATCAAAATGCATGTTACCAGCTAGACCACCAAGCATAAACCCGCCGAGTAGTCCGCTACCTACGTCTGCCGCCCTAATAAAGCCACCAAACAGGCCACTGACGGGTTGGGCACCGAGAACAAGGCCACCAAATAGTCCGGAACCAACTTCCTGGCCACGAATGTAGCCAGCGATCATTCCGGAGCCAACATCAACGCCACGAATATAACCGGCAACAATACCAGAAACGGTGTCTAGGCCACGCACGAAGCCACCGATGGTGCCATCACCAAAGACAACGCCAGATACAAAGCCACCGAACAAACCGCTTGCCACTGCACCGCCCGGCATATATCCACCAAACAATCCGGAAACAGGTCCAACTCCTCGTGACATACCACCCATAAGGCCAGAACCAGTATCTTGTCCGCGAACATAGCCGCCAGTTAGTCCGCTCACGGGGGTGCCAACGGCACTGTCGATGCCGTTCAATGCGATGTATCTAATCTCTTCTTGTGTTAGTGTCTTGTCGAAATAACAAAGATCGGTCATGGAGCCTTCGTGATCATTAGTTATATCATCACCCTGTACCCAAGGGTCTCGCGTGTGTTGGTACATTGTGAGATACCTAGCTTTTGGATCATTGGGAGTTTGTGGATATATGCCATAACTCAGCACTTTCTGATCAACCAAAGCCCCATTCACATAACACGATAGTTTTTTTGCGGCCGCACTATACGTCCAGCAATAATGACTCCAAAAATCTGGTCTCGGTACACGTTGTGTACCATGGCGATATCGATCAAAATCGCGTTCGTCATCATACCATTGGGCAGCTTCGAACATACCACAGAGTGTTTGGCCGGAACATATCGGTCTACTAGTAGTATTGAGATACATACTACCTTCGCCGGTACCATCATCTGTATGTGCAAGCGACATCACTAGTCGCATGTTGTCACTGGAGTCCATACCAATCGCCCAACCTCTATCATTGTCGTTGGTTTCGTCAGTTATGGCAGCCGGGACCATGCCATAAGCAATAATAGTATCAAATTCAGTAGCGGTCGCATTCTTTTTGATATACAAGAAACCAATAGAAAAATCTTCTCGTGGTTTTTCGAAACGAACACCAGACATCATAAAGGGAGGCATGAGACCACCAGCAGTAGCGGGCGGCTCTTGGCTTGCATATGTAAAACCACTGCACTGCACCCCAAGATCGGACGACTCGCGAGGCCCAGGGAAGACATGTAAATCGAATGCACCCCGACTCAATGTTCCTTCACCGTTTTCAACGAGGCTTTGTTGGGCTCCAAACAAATGATTACCATTGGAACTTAAGTCTGTCGTGCCAGATCCACCACCCGCGAATCCATTGAATCTATAGTATCCGACTAAATTCGAGTCAGCAATTGTTACTTGGGTTTTTGACTGAGAATCTGTAAATCCACCAATCGCGGGGGATTGAATGCCACTAGCTGCTAAAGCTTCAACCTCGCCGCTTAAGAAGATCCCCTTCATAATGAACATGTTACGAAGATAGATTTCTCCTAGTCCAGAATCAGACGTGGTATACAAAGAAATATAGGATGGTTTGCCAGCAATGCCACCAAAATGCAATATGTCTGCATCGGCAGAACCATCAGGGGCTTGGTCGCTCCATATCTTAGCATCGATTGAAGTTGAGGGGCGACGCTGTATCAGTTCGCCATTGATCCATAAACTGATATCGAGAGGTGTGGTACCAGCAGAAAATCCATCAACGTTTTGAGGTAATGTGAATCGTGTATGGAGTACTACACGACTGGGTACTCCATATGCGAGATTGCCAGATACTAGCGGCACGTCCGAATATCCAACCCACACCAATGTTACGCCAGACCCCTGCTCTGCAAGCTCGGTTGTTAAGAATGAACGTTGATCTTTGTTACCATCATAAGCATACTCATGCAAGAGAGAGTTATGCATTGGTGCAGTAAGAGTACTAGCATAAGCACCAAGTGTCTTGGGAATATCTCCACTCGGAGTGACTTCGTATGACAACAAATAATCAGCACCAACATTTTGTGGCATGTCATCGCTTTCTTCAAAATATGGCTTATATCTTGAAGTCAAGTTAGTAATAGATGATCGATTGTCTACGGCGTCAGCAAGATTTACTGTGCCTCCCCCGGCACCGCGTGGAGAAAATGTACCAGACGTTATACCAAGATTACCGTAGCTTGCTAGTTCGGGCGGCAAATCACGGCTACCAAACTGATTGTATCGCACGGTACCATCATTTTGACGATTGAACAAATACCATTGATCGTTACGGGGATCACTGTCACCACGTACCAAGTGACCGTCTAGTTCACCCCAACAACGTGCTTCGTCTTCTACTAAAATATCATCAATATTAAAGTCGCTTGCTGGCCAATACCCAACTATGCGAGGATCATGGCGTGTGCGATATAGACTTGTGTAATTGATGCCGCTAAGTGCAATGCCGCGTATCTCCGCTGGCAACAGTGCTCGCTTACAAACAACAATCGACCCCAAGTCACCGTCTTGAAAACTGGTCGCATGTACGCCGCGATAGCTGGTGGTCAAATCGTCTTTTATGCCATTGGTCCACATAAGTGGAAAGCCCTTGCTGGTCACTGACAATAGTTGATCGGTGAGGGAGTTCGTAAAGGTACCACTTCCGCACTGTACGCCATCAGCATACGCGGCAATGCCCTTGGTGCTGTCGTCATAAGCAAGAGCAATATGTGTACAGGCACCATGGAAATAGTCCAATGTGCTATCTAAACTAAAGACTAAAATATTGTCCGTATCTTCAACATCGCCAGTCGAATAAACTTCAATGATGCAAACCTGCCTAGTGGCAACACCACTAACACTGAAACAAAGTCCAGCAGTTGGATTCGTGAGAGGTGTAGCCGCTGGCATGGCGGTCGCCGACGTTGAGGTTGTAACAGAGCCCCATGAACAAAATATGTTATTGCTGCGACTGGCTGCGTGAGGTGGAGCTACAAGAAAACTAATGGTCCAACTACCTTGACTTAGTGCATCAAGACATGTGCCACTAGAAGCGGCCAAATATCCATAGGTACTTGCTCCATCGCCATATGTCATACCTTCGCCATATGGACCGGGTACTTGTAGCTTTCCTGCCCCCCTATAGCCCATATCATGAACGCCTACGAGTGGACTATGATTGTTAGAAATGTCACCGAAGCCCGGCTCTGTAAATGTGTGGTACGCTACTAGGTCTGGATCGGAGAGAAGTACTTCTTGTGAGGGTGCAAGAGCAGAATCATGGGCGACAAGTCCGCCACGTTCATGCATTTCTTGCAGCTCCCCTTCATGCAACACGCGACGGAAATAGTAGACACCAGACATGAGATTGCCCCATCCACCAGTCCTGTAATAATACGGAGTGTAGTTCGTTGCGGTTTCTGAATCGGTGGCACCAATAGCAAAGGGGCGATGATTGCTAGCACCCGTTAGATTGGTATTATCCAACGTCAAATCGTCAGTGGTGGTTCCACTGGCGGTGACACGACCATTTTTATATAGTACGATCTCATTGTTGGTGCCATCTACATAGCGATAACTAAAAGCAATATGCGTATAGCAACCGGATTCAATGGGGGTCTCCAAAAACCCAGTACTCACCGCAGCATTTGCCTTCTCCATAGAAACAAACGCCTGCAAAGTATCGCCAGCTTCGGGTTCAAAATTGAACTGAGTGCTACGAGCTGGATTACCAGAAATACCCATCAGCCAACCGGAATTGCCGGTATATGCTCTGAACTGCCCCAACATAGTGTGGGCACGAGCGTTCATTGTATTCCAATCATTAGCCGCACTGCCAATGCTGGCAGACTCAGTATATGCCTCCAAAAATCCCTGAGAGTTTGGGTACAGCCAAGCACCAACAGTAAAGCCGCTCTGGGCAACTGCGGGAGCCAGACATTGCTGTACTTGTGTTTTACCCCCACACCCAAGCGTCAAATATTTAGACAGTGGCGGAGATCCAGTGCTTTTTAGTTTCCAGTGTCCCTGGACGCAATACCCGCGTATCAAGTTGCCAGACGAAATATTGGTAAATTCTGTACCACCGGGCCAATATGAACTATGCTCTTCATCGTATTGAAGGTCTGCAACGGCAACGTGCATATCAAACGAAATACCACTCGGGTGCTTACCATACGCGGGTGAGTAATTCTTGTAAACAAACGCTCCACTTGGCTCTAGTAGGGGCCAGAAACCTACCAACGAACCATCATTGATCAAGTCAGCCATTTATGTACTCCATTACTCTATACTCGCCCGTAAAAGGAGAGACACGATATCTCTTGATAACGTTACCACCGCCATCTAACACGTCCAGATTCACAAACAAGTAGTTCGCGTCTTTGATGGGCTCGTGACTGATGAACCAGCCAGGTCTCTTACCTTCCATGTCGATTGAGTAGTACTCAGTGACATAGCAATGACGGTTGGCCTCTGTCCATTCTTCGTCTGACAGGATGCCGGTTTCCTCGAAATAGTCGTCTGGAGTACGGAAAGCTCGGAACTGCGTGGGGAACTTCATGATGAGTCCCTCATATACAACAACTTCGTTGACAGCCGTTCCACCCATACGAAAACTCTCGTCCGTTTGCTTCTCGCATTGGATCTCGACTGTGCGACCGAAGTGTGTAACGATCGCTAGAAGGCCAGAATTGCCCTCGTGTTCAAAGGTAGCTTTAACCATATCCTTGCTCCGGAGACTAAACCACTCGGCTACGCCTCGCATATAAATACACTAAGGCCGGGGGTTCCATAGGAACCCCCGGCCTTGGATTATCAACCTAGTTTTACTTAGGTCATGTTGGTGAACGGATCACCAGTTGCAACACCTACGCCCAGGTTGTCAACAGACTGAACTTCAGCTCCACGGGCCGCACCTGAAACCTTGCGGTCAGTGTGCCATACCATGCGGGTGCTGTAGCTGTACAGGACAGAGTTGGCGTTATTGGTGCTACTAGCTGCATTGAAAGTTGCCATAGCTTACCTCCTAACGGTTATCGAACGTTCGAAAGACCTAATAGGTCTCACGTTATATTACACTAACCAGCACTCTAAGTTTCTCTTCGGGGTAAAAATCCTCTGGCATCCTGTTTCCTTTGGACGCATTGCAAGACCTACACAACAGCACTGCGTTGTCTTCAGTAAGGCCAAATCCCATAGACAAAGGATAATGGTGATCAATCTCTAGACGTTCTGTATTGCCGCAATTGAAGCATTTATGATTAAACTTCTCGTGAACACGGCGTATGTCATCATCGGTAAGCGACATGTCAGCATCAGCAATACGTGCTAATCGTCGTCTGGCCGCCTGTTGATACATCAGTCTGCCTTTAGGTGACTGTTGATACTTGCTTTGTGCCCTACGAAGACACGCTTTACCTTTTGGTGTTTGTTGAAAACGTAGGTTTCCTTCTCGGTGTAACCTTGCCCCGTGTTCACTTTGACGATAAAGCCTCGTGCATGTCTTACATTGGGGAAAGTATCCATCTTTACGGGTGCGATCCCTGTGGAAGTCGTCATATATTTTAGAGGTTTGACACTTAGTACAGGTTTTATCCGACATCTCCAAACTCCAGAATAAAATCGTTGTTCCAAAAATTAAAAACTAATCCAAGCCTCAATAACCCAGAACCACACACTCCAAATGTCCCCAGGGGTGCCCCAAGAGGCACCACAATATTCAGATATACGAATTCGGACGAATTGGTGTCATCAGTACCAACGAGTGCGTTAGAACCATCTTGACGCCTGATGTTTTGTACGCTTGGTACTGTAGTGGGAATACGCTCTATAGACCCAGACGGTAGTGTGAAGTTCGATTTCCAAATTGATCCGCTAGGAGCATACTGCATGAAGGCTCTATCGAGCCCCTCGTCTACACTCGCTTGAAAAGCAGAATCATCTATGAGATATAGTTTAATGTCAGAAATAGCCGTACCGCTCACTGCGATATTGAATGTGATGGCTACGGGCGTTGACGCTAACTCTGAAGCATAGGGCGATGACGTGTGGTCAAACTGCGTACCAGGGAATACCAGCGTTCCGGATGTTGCCGGGTCAAGAGGGTCAGCACTCGCACAGCCCAGCGATACCATTTGTTTGAAGGCAAACGTTCCCCCGGGCGTCGTACGGTCACCGACCGGGGACGCTACCTCTGTTGTATCCCACTCAAAGATACGTACTATGGGGAAGTCGCCAGCAGGCATTGTAATAGCTCCAGTTGATTCATGATACAATATGCTTCCTGTGAAGCTCCTCCTGTTCTGATTCTGTTACCGGTATGAAACGTCCAAGAACACGACGTACAAAGACCGTGTGCCTATCTACTATTATGAGCTTGATACCCCTGGGTAGAGAGTCAGGCTCGGGCTCGCCGATCTTGCGTAGCTCAATGTTTTCGTGGTCAGTATTCATAAGTCTTCCACCTTCGCTTCAATACGATGAAAGAATGTGTTGCCGGTGTTTCTTTCAAGCTGCACATACGACCTTTCACTGAAAAATCCATTCATGACAGGTAATGGCATGCTGTGCTCAATACATACCAAGCGTGGTTGCCAACGCTCCCAGTCTAGCGTGCTCAAGACCTCTATGTCTGTCTCCTCAGCATCTACAGTAAGGAAATCAAACTCCCGAGGTACTCCTAATGATTCACACACGTCTGTCAGTGTAGTACACTCTACATCTATACGGCCCTCGTACCCGGGGACCTTACTAAATCCCTCACCTATCTTTTGATCATCTAGAAAACGAGAGATTTGCCCATTCATGTAGAATCTGTGCTTGCCCGGAACTTCACGAATGCCTCCGTTGAGCGTTAGTACATCTGGATTGTTTTCGTAACGTGCCTGTAGTGCAGAGAAAAATTCTGGATGTGGTTCAATCAACACGCCACGCCATTCCCACTCGTCAAACATAAACGCGGTATGCGAATGTGTGATACCATCAGCGGCACCCACCTCTATCAAAAAGCCATGTCTTTGATGGTTGAAAAACTTAGCGAGAATCGACCTCTCGTTATACTGGGGACCGAGATCGCTCATGAGAAGTCGTATAGTAGTCTGTATCGGAATGTGCCAGCACCGGCTCCTCCGTATGTACCAACTGGCACATCAACGCCAACCTCAATAGCACAGTACACGTACTGACTAGCGTCGTTGTCTAGGATACCACTCATCCACGGCTGGCCATCTGGCCAAGCTGGCTCGCTAATCGTACCCAGGAAGTTAGTAGACACAGGCACTACCGTTGGTGTGTTTGCTGCCGAGGAGTCAAGAGAAACACTAGGAACAAAGTGCAATTGTTTCTGTTCTAGGAAACGGAAGGTGCCAGCACCCCAGGCATCAGTGTTGGTTAGGAACAAACGCATATTGAATACGCCGCTGGCATCTGCAATGTCGCTGATACGAGCATACGCTAGATAGGTTGTAGTGATGGCACCGGAGCCGGTTGTGTTGAGCTGACCATAGTCGAGCACGCCACCGGCACTGGTACTTAGCACCTTCAAGAAACCAGCGGGTACGCTGGCCGCATCACGGAACCCAGATGGGTCGATTGTTGGATCTTGCTGAATCCACTGTATTTCAGGGAACTGAACCATTATAGCGTCCTCAGTGCGATGTCAGAATCCACGCTTGGTACGCTTGCCAAGTCTGTCACGAACGTGTATTCAAGGGAGGCTTGGCTGGTACGGTCTCTCTCGCTAAACTGTTCCGTAAAGTTCGAAATACGTAGATCCAAGTAGTTTACAGAATTGGCATAGATACCCTTTAGTCGGTTGATCTCGTCTTGTACGTACTGAATGACACGATTGGTGTCAACGCTAGAACTACCAGTGTTCTTTGCCTGTGCTTGACACTGGATTGAAACCGTACCCTCTGTTGTTGTGCCAACGTCTTGTACAATATTGCCGATACGCCTCAATGGAATCACGTGGCTAGCGTACAGACGAATGCCATTGACTATCGAGACGCCACAAGAACTAGTGGCAATACCGCTCGGCAGATGTGAGGTTGGATCGTCCGTATACGTAACTGAAAAATCAATGACTCCTTGACACCTATTCTCTGTGAGCGAGAACGATGTTGGAGCAAAGATCGCAAGGCCACTAGAAACAGCACCATCCTTGAATTTTTGATATACGCCAGAAGCGTCCCACGGCAGTTGAGGTTTAATGGTATCTACAAAGCCGGTAGAAGCACGACTAAAGCCATCGCCCCCACGGGCTTCATCAATCGTAATCGTTCTACCTAACCCCTGTACAGAGCCCGCTAACGTCACCGTGGCTATACCATTGGCGTCCTCTGAATATGCTTCGGTACGCTGCGTGAAGTAGTATGGCACACCGCTAACAAGAACGAAAATCTCTGTAGCTTGATACGTGCCATTTGGTACATCTGCCACCTCTTCTCGTCTAACTGATACCTCATATATTGGTCCACCGGCAGGATTTGATGGATGAGTAATGCCAAATAGACCAGAGGCATTCGGTTGAACAAAGTATGGAATTTGAATAGGTAGTTTATGAATACCTAAACGATCTCGTACCGCACGAAACGCCTGATCGAATTTGTCTGCTTCGCTGTCGATACCAGCAGCATTCACTTGGTGCGTTACCTGGACGGTACAAGTCTCGGCATCCTCACGGAATGACCATTGATCACTCAGGCTTGAAATAACGCCACTCACGCCACTGGCAGCGACAGCATCCTCAAGCTCGACAGTGTAATCGATACGTGTAAACTGTGTGTCAGCAGGAACATTGACGCTCGTTACTCTTGGCTGTAAACCAGAGCAAATCACAACGCCTTCACCGAGGGTCGCATTGCCAGGACCGGCAAGAACTGCGAAGTCTCCATTGTCTGTAGCAAACAAATTACGAAGCTCTGTTTGCTTCTCAAACATTTGTTCGTAGCTGCCAGTAGGAGTAATAAGAACAGTGCCCGTTAAGACAATTCGGTTGAGGTCCGCTGTTCGTACACCTCCATCATCAAACTGTGATTCTACAGTCCAGTCGATAAGCGGTGCTGGCGTCAGCTTATAACCGTTATAATATACTTCAACGGTTGCCAGCGGCGGATCCGGAACTTCTGATAGTACGTCACTCATGGCTTACCTCGGTTGACCAAACGAACTCAATAGACCACGCTCTTGTAGAGCAACGATAACACTATCTAGCTCTTCCAGTAGTGCTTCCAGTTGTTTATCCACTTGTTCGGTTGCGGCTCCCCTCACAACTGTAGCAATCTCTTCACGTAACGACTCAAGTCCCGTAATAGAAACGGTATTGTTCTGGTTTGTCTGTAAGGTGATAGTAACATCCTGAGAACCACCAGCGGCTCCATCCTTAGCATCACCCGTAGTGTTGCTTTGAATTTGAGTATTACTAGAACTGATCACATCAGACGTATCGTTGAGTTCGTTTAATTGACGGACGACTTCGGCCAATAGCTCGGATGTATTGCTGTCGCCAGAGACATTACCTTTTTGGAAGTTGGGAATAAAACCAGTGCTACGCATGGGGATAATGGCTTCACTAGTATTAGCTACCGCAAGACCGGCTCCGGGGGGCATAGCTCGCTTCTCACGAGAAGCTGCACGAAGCACACCGGCTGCTTCGCCAGGACTCAAGTTGCCACTACTGAAGTTGGGGATATATCCCTTCGACTGTGCGGCAACATTTAGAACAGCCAATCTAGAACCAATGGCACTAGCAATACCCGTAACAATATTGTCTCCGATTTTACTAAAGGCGGCATTTTGATCCGCAAACGCCTGAGCCTCTCTCTCAATCATGAGGAGCGTGTTCTTGTCGTCGGCAGCAATCACGGCATTAAGTAGCTCATTACGCTGTTCATTAGCAAAATCAAGGACTGCCTTCTCTTCTAGTACAGCATCACGAACCGCAACAAGATTTTCTTTGGCACGCTCTTGTAGAATCTGAGCAGCATCGGCGGCCTCTTGTGCGGCAGCAACTTGTTGTTGGGCAGCAATCACTTGACTAAACTGTAGTTGAGCATCTTGCAAAGCAAGCTCTTGAAGCTTGGTCAACTGCTCAACCTGCTGTCCATTCAATTCTTCGATGGACGGCAAGCCAGCGTCAGGTGCAACACCGGCACCAACCTGACCGAGAGCCTGTGTCAATTGATCAACATTGAATCCTCCAATATTCATGGTGCTTGGCAGAGATGATAACGCACTAAGCATTTGCTGACGGAATTCTGTCGGTAGCCCCAGTAACGTTTCGCTAACAGCAGAGAAGTCTCCAGATGACATATTCAAGAACCCTTCGAACGAACCACCTAACTGGTCGGCAACATGTTGTAATCCAGCAATTCCCTGGCCGAGTGCTTGGTTCTCTTGACTGGACTGACCAAAGATACCAATACCAGCTTGAGTAATTTCACTACTTGCCTGCTGCAAGAACGCCAAGGTCTCGTCGGCAAGTTGACGCTCAAGCTCAATACGCTTCTGTAGCGTGATGTTAGAGTTACCTAGTACGTCACGATAAGCGTTGTTGAGTGAAGATAGCTTGCTTTGAAATGTTACAAGACCACCAGTCAGTGTAGCAATGTCGCGTGCTAGTAGATTGCTCTTTAGCTGTGCCTCAGCAATGGCCCCATTGAACTCCAATTGAGCTTTGCCAAGGGCATTGTACGCATCGGCAAGTTCAGTAGTACTACTTAAAACATCTTTTTGAGCGTCCTTTAATTCGCTGCGAACATCTGTCTCTTTTTTGAGTAGATCTGCGATCTTGTCTTTACTAAATTCTTCAAACCCATCGCGTACATCTCGTAGCTCGTTTTCGAAATCGCGAGAGGCTTCCGCTAGCTTTTCGAGTAACTCAAAACGCTTTTTCTCGGCTTCGGCGGCATCTTCTGCTGCGTCCTTCTCGGATTCTAATATTTTGATCTTGGCTTCTGTGGCACTGATTGCACCAGATTGAATAGTTTTCTCTATATCAAGCGTGATGGCATGTTTTTGGGCAGTCAACGATGCGGCGTTTGCCGCGTTTGCTTCGTCGGACAACTTTTGAGTAACAATACCTAACCGCTTTGCTAAAATATCAAGTTCGGCTTGGGTGGTAGCTGTCACGTTGGCTAGATCCTGCTCGGCCTGCGAGATAGGATCAAACGCATTTATGATCATTTGTTGAAGAGCACCACTAAGGTCTGAAGTACCGGCAAGAACATCCTCAACGTCACCAAGTCCAATGTTCTGGAACTGGGACAACACGTCGGTTGTAACGGCGTCACCAAACTTTTCTAGCTCAGCAGAAAACCTACGTGTAGACTCAAAAGCGTTTTGTGCCGCCTGTGCTTCAGTCTCAAACATTGCCTTGCGACGAGCGATCATTTCACCCTGTAATGCATTTTGCTGATTCTGAAAATCAAGTTCGGCTTGACGTTGTTGTTCGCGTAATTTCAAAAGTTCTGCTATGGTCTCACGCACCGCTGGTGGCTGTTCCTTCATAAATTGATTGAACGCTGCGATTTCGCTTGAATCCATAGAATCCAAACCTTCCTGAGCGGCTTGAAAAAGCTCTGCACCTTTACTAAAGATACCAAGTTCACTGATGTGCCCAGTAAGATCATCGATATCTTTTCCTAGTCTTTTGCTCGTATTACCAAACTCTCGTTCTGACAGTAGTAATTCTTGCTGCATTCTAACAACAGAGTCAGCCAAAGCTTCCGGACCAAGTTTAGCAAGATCTAATTCTAGTCCTAATGTACGGAAACTATCGATAGCACCCTGAAGCTTACTTATTTTTCCTAATTCACTTAAGGACTTATTGACAGACGTTGCCCCAAGAGTAAATTCATTGAACTTAATGGTGCCCTTGCCGAGAACGTCCAACATACTACTAAGTGATTCATTGGAACGTAAGGTGCCATCAGAGACGCCCTTGATAAGACGATCATATTCCTTCAGAGTACCATTTTCTTCGGCAATTGATTTGAGGAGTTCTTTGTGTGCAACAATGGCAATATCGATACCGGTTAAACCAGAAGCATCAGAAATTTCTGTTTTAAGCTGTTTTAGTGTGTCGATACCAATAGCATTACTATCAACAATTCCGCCCAATTCGTTTGTAACTGGAGTTAGAAACGTCTTTGCAAAATCTTGCCCGGTAGTGCCAAAGTCCTTGCCTATTTCCTCGAAGGCAGCTTGTAATTCCCTATGAAGAGCTTGTCCGCCTTCAGTGCCAGCACGTTCTGCTGCCGCACTAAAAGAACCAAACAGCTTACTAGCAACAGCCGTTCCGGCTTGACTTCTAGACCCAAGCTTGGCAGCAATGCCCTCTTCCTTCTGCTGATTTTTGATCGTATTTTTAAGTTCTTTGCGAGCAACAAACTCGTCATCAATTGCATTTAAGATCTTGGGCATAGCGTTTGATACGGCACCAACGGCCCCCGCTATCGCAGAAGCCTTACCTCCAAGTACAGCAAACTGAGCGGCCATCGATAGAGTACTACTACTCGCGTCTAGAGTCTCTGCACCGAGATTGGCAATGTTATTATCAAAAGAACGTAACCTCTTGGCTATACTTTCAAACAACGCAGGAATAGTTGCACCACCAAGAGTAAAGAGTGCGGTTCCGGCGGCTCCACCCAGGGCTCCTTTTAACCCACCACCTTGAGCTGTGCGTGCAGCACTAGAAGCCTTGATGGCGGATATATTTTGCTTAATAGCAGCAGTAAGTTGTTTATGTGCTGCTGCCCTTGCTTTAACACCAGTGATCTCTGTAGAACCAATAGTAACCAATTGTCTACCCTGAGCAACTCTCATGGCGGTAATTTTGGTACTATCGGCCACAATAGAACCAGCACGCTTCATTTGTGTACCGAAAGAAGCAATTTGAGATTGTGTTTTGTTTAACGGGCCAATAAAGTTCTTGTCAAGTCCTGGCTTTTGAACATTACCCTTTGTGGCATCTCCTGGTTTGCCTCCTGGCTTACCTCCACCGCCAAGGCCGAATACGCTACGACCAAGGGTAATGCCGCTAAGTGCTAATAATGGAACAATACTTCCGCCAATATCACTAAGAACATTAGAGAAAGAAGTAAATACTAAAAGAAGCCTTTCAGCCATTTTTAATGCAGACGCTAACGTATCTTCTAATCCAGCATCACCCATAGCTTCTGCAAACGCTTGTCCTTGAGCAATAAGCTTACCAACCTGACGTTCTAGTTTAGCATCAGTAATAACACGTTTCTCATCGGCGGTACCGGCAGCCCTGCTAGATGCCGCCGATAACTCGTTTGCACGTTCTAATGAGTTCAAGACAGCCAACAGCGATTCGAACTGACGAATACCAGCGATGGACTTAGCGGCATTTGTCCTCTGTGCTTGCGTTAGACCATCGAATTTATCTTTAAGATCGTCTAATACACTAAGCGTTGGACGCAACGAGCCATCTAAATTCTCTACCGTGACACCAAGCGACTCAAGAGAGCTACGAGCTTCACCGGCAGCAAACATACGAGTTTGAATGGTCTTCAGGAACGTACCAATTTCACGACCGGACTTACGACTCTGCTCTCTAAGGGCAGCAATGATACCAACAGAATCATCAATGCTTTTCGAGAATTCAGCAAGAGCGTTACCACCAGTACGGAAGGCATCGGCAACATCGGAAGCGTTTACGGCAGCAAGGTCTTCAACCTTAGCGAGTTTATCTAGAACTGAAATAGAGTTCTGACCCTCTGCTCCAAACTGCTTCTGGGCAGCAATGAACACTTCGGTCGCCTGAGCAGAAGTCAACGTAGAGATCTGCGTGGCAAGAATGGCCGCCTCTGCCTTCGCTTGAGACTCCTCGATTGTAAAACCAGCCTGCTTGAAGATACGGGTTGCACGCAAAACCTCTGTGCCTGTCACTCCATATTTGACAGCGGTTGCCAAGGCGGCATCGCCCACCTCTTCCATACGGTCCTTCAAATTACCAATGTCAATACGTACAATGTCCCTCAGGGCACTGTCGAAATCAAACAGGAACTTCACGCCGCCCTGGATAGCACGGTTCAGCGTTGCGAACGTGGGGAGCAGGATGGCAAACTGGGCCATACGACGCAAGAACAGGCGTGCTGCACGCTCGTTTGCGTTGATTACTTCTTTTGTGCCCCTGAGCTTCTTGTTGAGCGTGTCGGCATGTACGCCGGTTTTCTTGAGTGCATCGCTGGACTTACCCAGGGCTGGCGGCATACCGGCCACAGACTGGCTGATCTTCTGGAATACCTGCGGGTTGATCTGAACGTCAACGAGCTTCAGGACGGCTTCTAGTTGTACTTTACCCATTTAACCTAGCCTCCTGGTTAGAAACACAACCATCTTTCGAGTGATTGCTTTCTCAATCTTCTTGACGTTGTCCTTGAACCACTTGCGTTCATAGCCACGTAGGCTGGCTGGAAATGCCCACGACCCGAGACTGCCAAAGGCACCACGGGGCAACATGAGACCGCCAGGGGCAGAATCAATACGAATGCGTTTCTGAGCACTCACCGGCAAACGCTCTCTGGGGACATAACCACTCTGTACGGTGTCGCCGTCCACAATCCACTCCAGCCAAGACTCAATCTGTAGGTGGCCCGTGCCAGCAGCAGGGTGAGGTGTGCCCATCTTCAGTTGTGCCATATCGCCAAACCTCAAAAGTAAAAGTCTGTTGGTGCTTGACACCTTGAACGATCTGCGATAGGCGGCTAGTAGTTTGGGTGGCTCTGTTCGCTCAATACCAAGTTGACCGAGACCCTCTGGGCTAGAAACAAAACGGTAAAACTCTGTCTGTGCAATACCTTCGACGCCCAACCCCCCATCAACCATCGCATCGACGAGACTTGTCTCCGCCCACGACGATAGATCCTTGAGAGCTAAACTCCAAGCTTTGTCTACTGCTACACGAACAGCCTCAGCCGGTCGTATCAGTTTTAGTTTCCACCCCTTTTTCACGTTTCCCCACCTTCTTCTTGCGACTTACCTTCTTCTTTTTAACTGGCTTCTTGTCTTTCGCGATAGCCTTGTCGGCACGCGAGCGAAGCTCCTTCACTACCTCTTCCTCGACCTCGCGATCCAGTACACGTTCTTCTGCACTCTTGAGATACGAGTACTCTGGATAGTCCTCCATTAGTCCTTCACGAGCAGAGTCTAGAATCTTAGACTGAATCTCAATGACGTGAGCATAGACGGTGGACTTTGGGTTTAAGTCACGTTCACGCACGTACTCGGCATAGTCCTTCCAGTAAGGCTTGCCAGTGGCTTGGACGTGCGTGCAAGTTGCCATAATGGCCTCTGTCTTAATCATCTCGGCGACGCCCTCTGCCGAATTCATGTAAACGCTTTGTTGTACTAGAAAAAGCTCCCACATTCTACGTCGTGCTTCGGCAATTGTCTGTGCTGCACTCTCGCATGTCTTGTCGTCACCTTCGGTCTCGGCGTTACGAAGCTCAATTTGATGCACAGCAATATTGCCTACGGCTTTCTTGAGTTCGGCGTCGTCTTCCTCGGTCCACATCCCATGGTCTCGCATCACTTCTCTAAGCTTTTCACGAGGGAAGATGCCTTCAACAAGGGATTTGCTGTAGGCTATACGATACTGGCGTTCGCCTTCGTTTTCCTCGGCCAAGCCGGGCGGCTTTAGCTCAAAATCGCACACCGTACCATTACGATCTGCTGCCTTAAATTTACGCTCTACCATTCCTAACTCCTATATAGTCTAACAACCTCGCTCCGCCATTCTTGGTACTTACCATGCACATTGGCATGTAAGCGATAGCGGTCCATAATAGATAATACACAATCGACACAACTTTGCGTACCAACAATTTCAAGAACAAGTCGGTCGTCCTCTTGATATATCACTCCTGTGCCAAACTCAAGTCGTACAGAGTCTAAAACCTTGGCTCGGTTTTTGTCGCCATAAATTCTAAGTCTCGGCACGTCAGCATATATGTCCATTTCAACATGCTGAACTGTCTGCATGAACGTCTGGGTCATCGCAAGAACATTGTCATTGGTCATGCGTAACGGACGAAAATCGACCTCGTAATCCAGTAGCTCGTCTCGTTGAGCACGTATCACGTCATTAAAAGCGTTGCGAATACCGCCCTTGAAAATGTGTCCCTGCTTTGTAGAGTCTATGTCTGGGAACATATCCTCAAACTGCTCAAGCGTCTGAATCATGAGATGTCGCACTCTGCGATCCAAACTCTTGGATAATTGATCTCTGGATGGATTATTTCTTTTCATTATTTAATAGGAATGACGTTTGATTTCATACCGAGCAACTGTCTAGTGTTCTTGCCACGTAGATCCTGCTCTTCTACTACGCCCTGGTTTAAAACTTGTTCCTGTTCTTTGTCTATCAGGTTACGCACATGATTCGAGTTGCGACCATAAATTCTTTGTGAGTGTACGGCTTTTTCTTCGGGGGTATACCGATGCCAAGTACCATGTAAACAATCTGGAGCATGTCGTTCTCTTTCTCCCAGATACTTACCTTTGTTTCTCATCTTGGCACCGCACGTGCATTGCTCTACGTACTCGCCATCTAACACCTGTCCGCGTTCATGACAGTTGATCGCATTGTCTCTCTTTGCACTTTCTGTCTCGCCAAGATCACGATTCGCGAGCCATTGATCGAAAAGATCGTCATCATCAATAGTGCCATGCTCGGGCGGTTCGTGACTCTCAAACGCAGAGTCATAAACGCGGCTCCAGTATGTGACCATACGTTGATTTAGCGTGAGATCACCAGAGGGACGACCAAAGACCGAAGATAGGTTCTCTCTACTGAGGGTCCATACAAGCCTCCATTCGGGAGAGCGTGCTATCTGTCTTAGGACGTGCGTTTCGAGTGGACCCTCCGTGATAACTTCATTAAGTAGGAAGTATACTAATTCAGGGTACTCTTTCTTGTATCGCAGGAATGTCTGATCGTCTGGAAATAATGGAGTCTCATCTGACTTCATCGCAACCCGTCTCAACATGCTAAACGACGCGACTTCGTGTGCTAAATAACCCGCACTATTCATGCGAAAGTCATTGCGTTTACGCTTTACCCACTCTTGCTTGGCAATCGTATCTTCAATCTGTTTCTTGATGATATTTTGACGAGATTTAAACTTCTTCTTTGCGTTAAATTCTGCCTCAAGAAAAGCCAAGTGTTCGTCGGCATGACTTTCGATCTCTGTCTCTACGTCGCCCCAATATCCCCCCGCACGAGCATTGTCAAGTAGCTCACCCTCGGTAGGGACTCCCATAGCACGATTCTTGCGTTCCTCTAAATCGCGTACCATGATATAGCGATTGCGGTCTTCTAACGTCAGGTCCAACAACATAACATATTCTAGACCATCTGGGATCTCCATGTCGCTAGGAAACACGACACATCTACGATCCCACAAAAGCTTATTGATTTTATCCTGTACCGTCATACTAAAAAAGGGGCACGATGGTGCCCCTACTGTGTACGCAAAACGAATTGTACCTTGCACCTGGGGGTAGAAAGAGCGGCGAGATCACCCCCGAGACCTCGCCGCCGAACAGTACCTTACTAGAAGATACCCAAATCAGAACGCAGGAACGAAGGAGCCCCAACGTTGAAGCGACTGTTCCCGGTTTCGAATACTAAAACACGGTGGTTGGGCTGGAAGAAGTCATGAGAAACGTTGAATACGTTAAAGCTAGAGTAGTTGTAGGTAACAGTCATATTGTCACCGCCAGCATCTCCGCCACCCATATCAACGCCCGTCAGACGGTTGGTGTCACCAAGGTCAACCTGGAGACCATCGCAAGTACGGATGATAACCGTGTTAGAGGACGATGTGTTGTCACCACCATAATCAGGAGTAGAAGTGGCATCAACCAAGTCACCCTGAGCCGTGATAACCTCAACAGCAGTCGTCGCCTCTAGCGGATAATCAGGCACCTTGACGTATGGACGCTTCGAACCAAGTTCAAAGATGTCTTCACGTGCAATCGCGAAGGACAAAGTGATTGACTGAACGTGCTCTGCAATATAGTCAGTGTTGGCATTACCAATCAACACGTCGGTGCCAAGCAGGGTACCAGGACCCTCAGCACCACCGCCGCCGTTTACATAGGCCGCATCAATACCAGACACAACAGGACTAATGACACCAGGAATATCTCGCGGTAGAATAGAGCGACGGATGTCAATCTCTTCGCGACGCTGTACGCCAGAACCTACGATGATAACACCAAAACGATCTGTGCCGCCAGCCAATTCTGACGCACCACCTTCGACAAGAGCCGAAGTCAGGCCATCGTGACCAAATACACCAGATGGTGTACCTTCCGGAGCCATAGGAGTCTCACCATCTTGAGCATCGGGCCACGGAACCAGCGGCTCGCCGCCACCTTGACCGCCATCATGACCAGCAGTTTGACCACTAACCGCCACGATCGAACCCCAAATCTTGTCGTTACCAACTAACGTTACGTCTTCGGTGACCGCACCATCAATCGGGAAAACGTACGAGACGTTGGACAAGTACATGCCGGAAGCAGTAACAATAGACTGCGGTCTGCCGGTGGCACGGAATTGTGAATCAGGATAGATCTGGAGAGCAACATCGACTCGATAACTGGTAGTACGAGCCACAATGTCATTAGCACCAGCCGGATCGGTCACCATCAAGAACAACGGCTTGGTACCGTCGATAATCTTTGACATGGTGACTTCAATATCTGGTTGACGCTCAGAATACTCGTAAAGCTCTACTTGTCCAAGTTGGAAAACTTGCTCAAGATTAAACGTCGTGGACATACCAATACTTTGAAGACCACGAGGTACCTCCCAGATACCCCCAATCTCGTCAATACCAGAAGCAAGGACGCCTGTACTAAACTCTCGTGAGTTTACAGGTGCCACAGCCCCAGTCGGAGGAGCTGCGTTATCTTTAATGGCGACTTGCTCGATCGCCCAGAAGACACGGTTGTTGTTAGCCATATTGTTTCCTCCCTAATCGGGGCAGTTCATGAACTCAAAATCTCACAGCGTGGTACCATTGCCGCTAAACGATAGTACACTAAATACCGGGGTCCTGTATAGTCGGCAATGTAGTGATGGGACCGAAAACCTGTCCTAGCGGCGTAGTTGGAGCGTTAAGATATACTTTGACTACATACGTCACCAACGCCCTCTCATATTCCTCCGCAGCGGGAAGATTTTGAGCATACGCTTCATCGATGTGAGAGATGTATCGAATCGGCACTCCAGAGCCAATTGTGGTCACTAGAGTTGTATTTCTCAGCATAGTCTGATATGCAACATATTCAGGAGACAAGGTATTGTATATGCCAGAAAGCGGCAATGGTGCAATATTGAAGTCTATCATGGGCAATGCTTTACGCCATTGTCCAGTTAAGATATCCACAATGTTGTCACGCTGAATGTCATTGACGGCCCAAACATGTAGCTTAATTTCGTCTTCGATGATTGCACTGCGGTTTCCTAGTTCGAAAGCACTAAAGTCTCGACGATCTACTTCAATAAAAACGGCTGGGAATGGTTGTGCTGCACCAGAAGGATAAACCAACTGCATGGACGTGAGTGGGTTTGTAGTATACTTACTATTCAAAAACCCCGTATTAAACTGTCGGTTGAACTCATGCTCAAACCCTACACGAACCTCTCGCGTCGAGAATTCTCCGTGTACCTGTAAATCCAATGATTGAGGGGTGTCAAAGATTACTCTACCATTAATGTAATCGATGGTGTGCGGGAAGACAGCATCATTTGTAGCCCTGAAGGCACCCTCAATGTAAACGCCCGAAGCAACTAGAGGCGGCGACGGAACGTTGGTGCCATCGAGAGGAACACCAGACTCGTATACCCATTGTCGAAAAGGAGATTGCCACACTTGTCCGTCTGCAACGCCATATAACGTATCATCTGCATGAGCATCTGGCAGTAGAACACTCATGTCGCTACCATCATAGAATGTTGCTCCAGATGCTATCGTAGTGAAAGCCCCTTCACGTAACATATGCATGTCAATGAAGAACTTATAGTTCAACTTTAGCAAGCTGCGTAGTTTATATTCAAGTCCCATGATTAGCCAACCGTATTGTCGGGGGTTCCTGGCTCAAGCTCTTGAATCTCTCTAAGCTTTACCATTAGATAACGTCTTTGGCTAAAGCCAACCGGGCGAGTAGGATGCTGAACAGCATAGCGACGACCCTCGATGCTGACGCTATGAGCCTCTTCAACGTGTTCTAATGCCTCAATAACAACAGTAATCATTGCTTCGCCATCAAGCAATTCGCCGATGCCCTGGGCATCATTATCAACTTTTTGCGGTCCAAGCACAATCTGAGCATTGTAATTGACATCGCGATGCGTAACCTGCACCCCCGGCTGCCTAGTGGTATGTTGCGGTACAGCAACTCCACCAAAGAAAGGATTAAACTGTTGTGGAGCAGCCTTGCTTTGTGTGGTCGTATCTTGTTGTCTAATAGCTGGCAAATGAAATGTCACCACACGCCCCATATCAAGCATCGCCTCATCCATCATAGAATGATAAATACCCTCCAGGAACGGTATATTGACTAAACCGCTGGCTGCCGTAAGATCTTGATTACTAGGTAGTAGTGTCATAGTCTAGCCCCCATGTCTACGGCAATCTTGATGTATCCAGGAGTTGCCAACTCAGTAGCGTCAGCAGGGTTGTTTTCCCATACAATTTGTTTTGTCACGGTGTCCATGTATTGACGACTAAAACCCATTCCTCGAAAAGTCACTGTATGAGGGTCTGTTTGCAGTGCCCCGATGAACCTGCCAATCTGCATGCCACCAAAACTATCAGAATTAGTAAACATACCACTGGGGCCAACGTATACGGTATCACCGGGTGATATCGTACCAACAGGATAAACCCAATCTGTACTAAATTCACCCCGCACCCCGATACCAACCGTGCCATAGGGCACATCGGTTGTGATGCCGCGATATGTCCTATTGTAATGCAGGGTCGTATTCATCCACTCAATATCGTGGAGCTGCATGCCTAGTGGGGCGGCATCCGTAGGATCGTATGCATATTGTGCAAACGTAACGCCAGACGCGGTGGCAAGCGTTAGGCAGCCGCCACTCTCCTGTGTCCAGGGACAAATAAAGTCTACGTTGACTTGTTGTGTTTGTCTGAGTGGCTTTATTGACATGGCGATTTAGCTCGAAGGGCTATCTTGATCTGGTCTACTTTCTTTTTGTGTGACCACTTAATGTCGTAATCCTGAACCATTAGTGGGCCTATGGCATCTAATGTATCATCTGGCAACCAACGAAGTTCTCGATATGTAAAAGCTATCTCCGGAAAAACGTGGCCGAATAGCTGTTGTAGGTAACCTTCGCGGTATGTGCCGTCTGTCAAACTGTCCTTGAAATGAGCGTAGAGTGTAAAGGGTATGTCACGGGGTGGCTGCTTTGTTTCGCGGCCATAAATTCTGAATCCTTCCAGATGTAGGACGCCACGGGGGATTTTGGCATGCACCAGCATCAGTATATGAGTTTTCCAAAGTTTCCAGTCATACGACTTAAGAAAGCACGCACGGCAGCCTCTAGCTCCTCGCGGCGTTGCTTAACATCAAACTTATGAAGCTCAGCACGTATCTTGAGACGTGATGGGGAGATTGAGATAGACACGCCATCGGCATTAGTCACCGATACTCCATCATTCGCGGCAGCGGAAACCGAAGCACTGTATGGTCCAATGTTGTTGGAGGCTGCCATTCTTTTGAGAGCACTTACTTCGCTTTCAAGGATGATCAGCTCCATTTGCATAATAACAAGGTCGTGTATCTCATCATTGCTGGGCGTTACTGTGCCAGCCTCAACGTCTGCCGCAATAGGCGTTACCTGAATGCGTGGACCGCCAAATCCGCCAGGAATGCCCTGTGGTCTAGACACTACTGACAAGCCAAGGCGATGATTAAGTCTACGCACGGCCTTCTGTAGAATACGTTTTAAGAAGTCGTCGTCAAATGTAGTTCCATCGGGGTCACCAATGTCTAATCGAACGGCTTCGTAAATTTGACTGGTAACGTCGGTGGACGGCACAAAACCTATAGAAATCAGTACGTCCTGTACTGTAAATGGTTCTGTTGCCGTGGCCAAACTGTCCGCTACCGTAATAATGGTCCAGTCAACACGCCAATCGCCCAATTGATAGCCAGCGGGAATCGTGCCGTCGCCAGTGTAGCTACCAAGAGCTGGATTAAGAGCTACTCCGCTCGCGGCAGATACACCCGCTGCGTCAAAAAGCTCGAATCCAACGTATTTACCACTAACGGCAACGCTACTGGCGGACAGATAGATATCCAGGGCAGATGCCGCTTGACCAACAGTTAGTACTTTTGTTTCACTCATGTCTACACCCCTAAATATAAATACACTAAGGGGGCAGCGAGCCAAAAACTCGCTGCCCCCTTATTACAGTTAAACGTCGGCTTAGAATTCTCCGATGAGAACACGACGCGGATCAAGAACGGCGAAGCCGTGCTCCATCCATCCGAAGATACCGGCACGCTGCTCACGGTAGAGAGCGGGGTCTTCGTAAGTTTGCAGTTCTTCGCGAATCGGCATCACGAAGCTGTCCATCGTGGACAGGTCAAGACCGATGCAGTACTCTCTGGCGGTTACGGACCCGGCAGTCGAGTGGGCACGAGCAAGAGTTACTTCGAGGAACTCTTCGTACTCTTGGCCTTCGCCAAACTCAGTCATCTCGTGAAGAACGATCCCGTAGATCTGGGCAAGGCCGTATTCCTTACTGACAAAGATCTCGCGACGAGTAAACTCGTCAATCTCGTCCACGTCCCAGGCACGGATGTCTTCCATGGCCTCAAGCGACAGGTAAACGTCGGTCAGACGACCGGAGTTACCATTGCCACCAGCACCACGAGTCATCGCTGTCTTCATGCGACTGATCAGTTCTTTGGTGAACTGTCCAGCAGCCGCAGTCGGAACAAGCGTCGAGCCAGTAAACGGAGCGGCACCATTAGCTGTCACAACAGTGCCACGACCATCAGCAGCACCAAGGATGGTACGCCAGCCGTCACTGTTGATCTTGCGAACAAAACCAGCTTCGTAAACACGAATAGCACGCATGATCACGTCGAAACGTGCTTCTTTCGCGTACTTCAACGACCAGTCAATGGCGTTTCCAACGTTGAACGTCGGAACCCATAGCTCGTCGCCTTCAACGTGACGCTCGGGTACACGCCCTTGCTTCGGCAGGGTGAAGGCCATGTAATCATCTTCTTCACCGGGCCTTACGAAGTCAAGCGGGTAGTTAGCCTGGGCACCGGGGGCGAGAACTTGCTTCTCGTAAATCCCACCCAGGTTGTCACGATCGAATACGCCCTGACGAAGAGGGCCATTCAATTCAGCCGCAAGGGTCTTTTGAGCACGGCAACGAACATCACTGTCCGGACTCGCCGTTGCACGTAGAGCCTCAATGGCTTTTTGTGGATAACGTTGTACGTAATTCATATTCAGTCCTCCTTATAGTTCAAGACGGATCTTGATGAAACCGTCAGCGGTGGCTGCACTGAGGCACACACCAACTTGGACACGAAGGGCGTGAATTTGCTGACGACTTACCTCTCCATCGTCACCAAGATACAAAGTGTCACCGGGAGCGTAAGTACCTACGCTGAACCCATCCGCAGTAGCCGTTTCAACGAAGTCCGTCCAGAATTCACCTTCTGTAGCAATGCCAATGACACTACCTTGCGGGACTACGTTACGCTGACGATACTCTCCGTGATTATAGAAGTTCATCGCTTCTACATCATCTAAAAGTAAGCCAGCAGGCTTCGAAAGTGCTCCTGAGACTGCGGCAGCGTTGCCGTACTCTGCAAGACCTACTACGCCGGGAACGAACGAAAGAATACCACCACGCTCAGCGACACCGGATACTGTCAGATCGATGTTCGTCTGCCAGGTTTGTCGGGTTCCTTTTAGAGCCATAATTATAGCCTCCTTTTACTGAACTGGGTCAAAGCCAGGACGATCCTGAACTTCATCATCTTCTTCCTCATGGGTGTTAGTCACCAGTCCCGCAAGGGTGCGGAACGGGTTCTCACCCTCACCATCGTCACTCGCTTGGGCACCGGCAAGCTGGATGCCGTCTTCGGCTTGAGCGTTCTCAAGCTCTTCGACAGGATCGTTCCCGGCAGTGCTACCAGCAATCTTGTTACGAGGTGTTCTTAATTGGTCGGCACTCACACCACTCTCGACGCCTTCGCCGCCAGGGGGGTTGATCATGTCGCCCATGTCGGTCGGCGTCTCTGGGTACGCCTCCGCACGACGATCTCTTAGGAGACCTTCAAAGATATTGGCTTTGCCCTTATCCTTCTTGTCGTCCTTGTCGTCGTCATCTTTGCCCTTCTTCTTAAAAGCTTCGGGCAGTTCCTTTTTCGCTTGCGATAGCTCAAGAAGCATTAGCTCCTTCTCGTCACGCCAGCGAGAATATTCGTCTTCGTCGAGAGAAGAGGCGTGCGACACGAATGTCTCAACGGCCTCATCCGACATCAGATCGCCAAACAGGCTACGTACTTCTTGTTCACGTACAACAGCCTCGGCCTTGGCAAGCTCTGCTTCAAGCTCATCGGCACGAGCCGCACGATCACGCAAAGACGCCATCGACTTCTGAATCCAAGCAATCTTGGCATTCCAAGCGGAGTCACCATCAGTGACACCATCGATAGCAGCGATTTCAGCAGGAGCACTAGCAGTAGACTGCTCTTGCACGAGCCCCTCAACCGCATCGTCGTATTCCTTAAGTTGGTTCTGAAGAGCCTCAACCTCAACGTCCTTGGCGTCCTGAGCTTGACTAAGTTCGTCAACCTTTGCCTGAAGTTCGTCTTTTGCGGTTTCCGCTGCTTCTGCACGAGCTACCAAGTCGGTACGCTCACGTTCTACGGCTTCTGCTTTGTCTCGCTTGTCGAGTTCAGCACCAATAGCCGCTCCAATGACTTCGGGGTCAGACCCCTGGTTACCTTGAGTATGGTTCATTACCAATTCCTCCGCTTGTTGTTGTGTATGTTGTGCCTCAAGCACTTCCACTTTTTGGAGTAAGATTTCAATTTGCGATTCGGTGTCTCGTTCCGCTGAAGAGTTCATAGACTCAACAGTATCAATCTTGGAACGCTTATTTGCGGGACGGTCCACGAAGCCGCAACCTCCAAAGGTAATTGCCCTTAGGACGCGACCGATCCGCATGTCCTGATCTGACTCAGGATCACGATATACCCCCGTGCCACCACCGGCACGTAAGTGCCGATCCAGGAACGTGGTATTTTGTTGACGGGCTACAATTTTGCCTAGATCACCAGTATCGGGGTCACATAAACCATAACTGTAATCATCAAACCAAGCTTCCATAGATACGAAAAGCGTGCCTGCTTTCGAACGAGCTTCGATCTCGGCGGCACGACTTTCATGAATCAAGCGGAAAATGGCGGCTTCTACCCATAAGTCAAAGTCACAATCAGGAGGCGTGTCGTCCGAAATGTCAAGGACGTTGCCGTCTAGATCGCAGGCTTGAACTGTATACATTACACCAAGAATATCTTTGTCTTGGTGTTGCCAATTGAATGGCTTGAGGACAGGCGTGTGACGGGCTGCCCAGGCTTCCTCGCGTGTAAAGATATCGTCGTTATCATTTACACCAACAGAGGTGCCGGCAGAAACCAGACACGAACGAGCGTAGAGGAGATCCATCTGCGGCTTAAGATCAAACCCGTAACTCTCCTGAAGAGTACTGGCAATTGCCTTAAACTCTTTGGACTGAGGATGAACAACCTCGGCCTTTGTAGTGAATGTAGTGCGATATTTCATGTCAATTGACAATAAACTAAACGGCGAAACTACTGCTCGAAAATCTTCAAGGGGACGATTTTGGGCTTTTCTTTTGGTTCTTGCTCAGCATGAGCACGCTCCAAAGCTTCACTGAAAGTATCGTGCTGCATGCCACGATTACGATCCCAATCGCCTCGTCCAAACATCTTATCGTTAGATTTAATATCTGCCATGATCAACTCCCCTCTGTGAATTGGTCTACATCGCTATCGCTATGAACACCGCCGTCAGTTTCGGTAACTTCGTCCACGATACTGCGAGCGATACCAGTGGGCTTCGTAACGGTCTGTCTCATTTTGCCACCCGGAGCAGCGGGAGTGCCCGTGGCATCACCACTAACAAACGTAATGGTCACTTTTGACTTTGCCCCGTCTCCATTATAGTCAATGGGACGATCCGTATAACGAACCGAATGGGCACCGTCCACGCGAGACTGAATGACGTTTACGTTATTTGTATATCCTGCGTTCAGATCAGTAGGCATGATCAGTCCTCCTTACGACTTAAACGGTCAAGCAACTCACGGCGACGATCAGTAGCGGTAGCATTCACACCACGCGAAACTAATTCACGCAAGATATCCTCTTGAACGTACGTGCTCATCTGATCAAATTCTTCAGCCTTCAGGCCGCTCTTTAGGAGACGGGTCGCTACCTTCTTAGCTGTTTTCAAGTGGTCGATCTGCTTATCGACCATTTCCATTAAACGACCACTAATGGCCTTGCGAGTCTCTTCGTCCTCAAGAGCCTGAACTACCTGGGCACTCGTCAGGGTCGGGCGGCCCACCTGAGGAACATTATCCTTTTTCAAGGTGTTCATCGGATCTTCAATGGACTGCTGAGTGGTCTTGGAAGCCTCTTCGCCATCGGATAGAGCGGTAGTCTGCTCAACTGGCACCCTAATATTCAACTCAATCTCTGGGTGCAAATTCATGATGCCGTTGTAGACTTCTTGGCGAAGCTCGGCAATGGAGCCATTATACCAAGAGGGCGACTCGTTGAGTTGCATCACGCGAGCCATACTAGACTGAGCTTGTACCTGAGAGAAGACTGGGAAATGGTCCTTAGTATCTAACAGTCGATCTGACTGGCGACTAGCAATGCTGCCAACCTGCAAAGTATCAGATACCGTCAGAGTCTCAGACTCTACATCAATCTCACGAGGAGACGCTTCAGGAGCTTTGCCAACCTCAGTCGGATCAATGTCGTGAAGTGCCTTGGTAAAATTATCAAATGCGTTGTCGTAATTCATGTTTGATGACCCTTTATTCTTGAAGTGTTCAACCTGCTGTAATCGCTTTTCTGCACCCTGACGAGTTGTAGAACACCCTAAGTTCTTGCCGCTTTCGGAGAAAACACAATATTTGTCTCCGACTTTACGGATAATGGCTACAGTCTTGTCCATACGAGATCCCTCATATGACTAATACCCTAAAAGTGGCTCAGGTTTTTGTTCAATATGTTCCATGATGGCCGTTTGGGTCCAAGCAGATACCATAAATTGACGACGCATCTCACGTGTTGGCGTCTTACCGTATGTTTTACTGTACTCGGCTACCTTGTCGGTATACATATTAAATACCTCTACCTTGATTCGCTCACAAGCATCGGAGCGAAGCATATTGATGATGAATTCATCTTCAATCGGCTTGTCCTGTTCTTCTGGTAGTGGCATGTGACTGAAAACATTGTAGATCAACCACTCAAGGCGGTCGCGTTCTTCGGCACGTAGATTTTTCACGTGCTTAAGGTTAGGATTCTCTCTGGCCTTAGCACGTATGACACGTTCACTAATGAAGGACTCGACACGCTCAAGCATGGCACGTCCGCGACGACCAATAAGTTCTTGTGCCTCCAGGATGACGGCAACGTTCTGTCCTTTTGGACCACGCGGATTACTCTGTTCGCCAGTGGGGCCAGTACCACTATTTTGTGGACGGCCATTTGGAGTCTTGGGTTTAGCCTTTGGTGCAGCACCTCCAGGCGGCTTCGCACCAGGAGTGCCGGGAGCTGGCTTGGGATCTTTAACAAAAGGCCCTTTAGGCTCGAAGATATCCTTCTCTTTGTACTTCTTCTTCTCTTCCTTCATCTTGGAAGCTTCAATCTCGGCATCAGTATCGGCCTCTCTGAGCAATGTATCGCCAGACAGGATTCCACGATCATATAGACCAGTCAGGAACGCCTGATGTGATTTTTCATCCTTGAGACTGGTACGACCAAACTTGATCGTAGGAAGCTTCTGAAAGCCCATCGCGTCAGCGATCACTTTCATCTCGCTCATGAGCCAAGTATGTACCTTATTACGGTACGACTCAAGACGCTCTAGGACTGTTGATACGGCTATAAATGAGTTGGAGAAATTGCCGCCCTTGCCACCAATCAATACCTCGGGGATGCCAAGTGCAGTCAAGATATCCTTGTCGGCAGAGTCATGCTTGCCAATGTCGAAAATACCCTTGACATCAGCCTGGATGACTTCGGCCTCAATGGCCTCGTTCCATAGGATATTCAAAGCCTGTCCAGGCATTTGAAGCATGTCTGCCAAACGCTCGAAGTGTTCGTCCTCAGCGGGTAAGCCTTCCTTAATGTTACCCAGCTTGAAAAGGAATATGGAGTTAATGACAGACTGGCAAGCCTTCATTTCCATGTTGCGTAGACAGTCCTTGAATGTCAATGCCCGTAGTGCCGGGAAGCAGAACGGCACCGCCCAATCAAACCAGTCCCATTTGCCCGGTGCCTGCACGACAGACAGCTCTTCATTGTTTAGCTTGACCTCTGCGGAGTAACCGGCTCCGGGGCCGCTATAAGCCTTGATGCGACTCAGGAACTCACGCGGCAAGTTAACTTCGGTCGTACCCAGTTCTTGCGTACTTCGCATTCCTAAACCGCGAGCCAAATCTAACGTGTCGCGTTTGTCGATTGCCATGATCCAATAGTGGTCGCCACGCAACTTGCGACCTCTCATTTCCATTTGAAGTGGATTCAGAAAAGTGTATCCCCAAGGAATACGCTTTTCTAGATTCTCTGGCATGTTCTCTTCTTGCGGAGTCTTCGGTGCGGCAGTTGTCTTATCGCCATTCTTAGAGTCGTCACCGAGATTGATCTCACCTTTTTGACTCAGGTACCAATCAATAAATCCGTGTTCACGCCCCTCTACCGTAGTGTCTTTCGATGCACCCCGTACGATCAGAGAATCACCAAGCTTTTCTGTCGCCTTAGAACGTCTCATCGCACGCTTTTCTTGAGGGGTCAGTTCAGCCCAGCGACGATGTACAAATACGTTCCCTGAAACGAATAGATTCAAAAAGAAATTATGGATGCGGTCACGTAAGTCAACCTTGGTCGCCCACGCCCTGTAGAAGTTACGAACACTCTCGTCTGGGTGATCAATCTCAATACCTTCGGTAGCGAAGTCGGCATAAAGATCGATGATATTACGCACTACTCCGTAACCCAGATACGCCATCATGCATCGCGAGATGATATCGTGGTTAAAGGATGCGTTTGACGAAAAACGACGGAGATATGTAAATCCTCCAGCATTTCCATAGCCGCCGCCATGCATACGACCAAAGCCACTAATGAGGCCAGATCCAAAGTAGTTGCCAGGACCCTGAGCCTGCCAGGATGAACCTCCGCCTCCAAACATGTCTGAGCCCCCACCAAGCATCCCGTCACCATCGGCACGACGCTCAACGCTGTCACCCATGTTACCGTAAAAATAACCCTTAGTGCGATCCATGCCGTTGGTACGGCTCGTTGCCGACAGCATAGTGTTAGGGGAAGCGGCACGTGACATTACGGCTTCGCGAGCTTTCTCGACGGCATTAGTGCGTTTCTTAGTCATGGAAGGGGCTCCAGGGTAATTAGATTGCGATATAATTGCTCATGTCTCTAGTACACTAATAAGAGACGGACCCTCTACGACGGACTCCACGGTTTGTATAGTTGCGGCCTGTACCAGTGGCGAGGCCGGGTGAATTACTAGTCTTGTGGCCAGTACCCATGTATACTTTAGCGGCATAGTTAGCGAGCATCAGAGCAGACCAACGGTCTCGACGACGCATATCTAACCCTTCGGGCTGTTCGGCCAATTTCGGCAGTTCAAAACTTTCGGTACCTTTGGGACTAACCATACGCATAATAGCACACGTTTCATTAATGCACTCATCTATGTTTTGCTGTACTCCAAAAGTAGGTTTAATCCCAGGTCCCACCTGTTCGGCTTCCCACTCGTCCATACCCCATAAGTCACGCTGTAGGAACACCTTTTCGCTTTCGTTGATTGTTTGCTTGGAAAAGTGACGCAAGTATTGGTCGTACACCGCTTCAGCATAGCCACGGTCTGCAAACAAAACATTGGCCTGTTCGATGTTGGCAGAAACCGCATGGGCAGCCTGAGAAATCCATGATGGCGTGAAGTCCACCATCTCCAAGATCTTCTGACCTGGAGCCGACATACCCATCTTGTTGCCGGTAAACTTCTCCATCTGGTCAGGAATGACCCAAATGAAATCTGCCGGATCAACACCATCGGTCTTCTTACATAGCCATTCTCGAATAGCCTCGCCGCCACCCCCTTTATCCATTACGATATAGGAGACATTGAATCGTTTCACAATCTCTCGGATCTTCTGTGCTGATACGCCAAACTGAGTGCTGTCCCAGGCTTGACAATAAACGAATTCCTTGCCACGGTCAGTGATCTTGAAAACGACTACGCCCAGGTTGTCATTAAATCGAGCGGGGTCAACCCCCATCACATATGTTGCACGCGGATCACCATATAGTTCTATTGTAACTGGAATATCGTCTGGTCCTCGCGGAGTAGCTCTGTCAATCCAGGATCGTCGAATGAAACCATCGGTATCATCCGGAAACTGTGACATGTACTCCATAGCAAAACGGTGGGCGGGATATGTTGCCTTCGCTTTACGGATAATGTCCTCTTCCATAAACCCCTCAGGCAAAGCCGTATAGGGTAACTGGAAAACAGCATAATGGTGCCAAGATGTTTCGGCATGGGCAACATCATCCTCGTCCACCTCTTGCCAGCGACCCGTTGACTGTAGCTGCCGCTCTTCAAGGGCACGCTTCAATTTCTTAGGGTCGCCACGCGACTTGATAAAGGCCATATAGACGGCCCATCTCTTGTAAAAATGATTGTGCTTATAGCTTGGGGTGCCAGAGAGTACAATTTGGTTACCAAACCCCTGAGTACTCTCAATGGCCTTAATGAGACCGTCGTCCGCACCAAGCTTTTCTAATCGTCTCGTGAATCTCTTTTGTGCCGCACGTTCTGCCGGGTTCATATGAACGGCGGTGAACGGCTCAATAACAATATCAAAGATGTCTTCAGGAATAGATGAAAACTCATCAGCGATCAGAACCGTAGCACGCAAACCACGAATCTTCTCGCCATCACCAATCGGGATAGCCTGAATGTGCGATAAGCCAACACGAAGTGTTGCCGCATCAGATCCATACTTAGGGCCGCCCCAATGGGAGACGGCCTCCTTGATTAATGGGCTAGACTCATACAGTTGTTCAATATATTTGAAGACAAGCTTTGCCTGACGAAAGCCCGCCCCCACGATCACGATCTTCGAGCCGGGCACCAGGAGTGCCTTGAGTAATGCATACAATGCTAATATGAAGGTCTTGCCGGCACCACGTGTGGCTAGAACCAATGGGAACTTCTTGTGCCATAGCATATCCAGCATAATCTGCTGGAAGTCTTCTAGTTTAAGCGGCTTCCCCTGTTGGTTATTGAATGTCTTCTCGACAAACCATGACAGATTGAACGTTGACGCATGGTAGATACTATGAAATGGACCACACTCATCGAAGACTGTCTTAATATCGTCCTTTGTCCATATGTGACTCCAGGGGGCACCACGTAGCCTTCTAATGTTCGAAGCCTTCATAGTTGACCTTTTTGATATAGCTCCCAGGCACGCAAAAGGATACCACGAACCATTGACTGTGCTCGACTTCCACCAAAGATCACGTGTACGTTTTGCTCTAACACTAAATTAGTAAGACTAGAGGCTACAACAGCAGGAGGCATCTTTGGACTCTTGCGATTGATCTTCTTTTTATTGACGTAGTATTTACGAGGATTGAGAATGTCCTCGCACGTCTCTTCAATAATGAAGATCTTGACCCTATGATCGGTCACCCTGTCGAACTCAGCCGCAAGACGCTTCTTCCCCGTGGTAAAGTTGTTATACAACTCGTCCACAGACGCCTTGCGTTCTATGAAAATGACATCTTCGAGACCCTCGATGCTATAGTCACCCGCGTCAAGTTTACGATAGATTACTGACGCAAAAGCGTCGTCGTCTTCCCAGTCCCAAGGGAGCTTCTCCCGAGTGTCAACAATAATAGTTGGCTTAATCTTAGTCATCCAAGCTAGGCTTCTTGTATGGGTGTTTCGGGGCGGGACCTCTCTTGATCACTGGCTCATCTGCTACAATAGCATCGTCACTAATATCAAAAACTACCCGACCATCGTCAAGCTTATACACAGTGTGCTTGCCTTGTCCCCAGAATGTTTCAATGCGTGCCTTCACGCCATCAATCAATACCTTGTCATTTTGTTTGGGCATATCTAATCTCCTTCTACAGTTCCTTTAGGGTTTTTGCCAGTTCAATTAATTGTCTTGCCTTCTTTAAGTCATTGCCTTCAATTGCTTCGGCTAACTTAATAAGAATCTCGTCCTGTACCTGCTCACGAGCAGATTTGGTCGGATACGGCACGTATGTCCAGGGCATTGACTGTACGTAGTGGCACGATTGATCCGGAAAAACACTTCCGTATTGATCCGGAAAAACACTTCCGTTACTTTCGCCCTGTGGAACGCCGGTCGTAAAATTGTTTTCCATATTAGTTCTCCCGTATATAATGTGGTAATGCCCAGGCTTTATTTGAATGCCCATCAATGATCATATGATAGCCAAACGACTCTATAAAACGCACCTTGTCTTCTTCGCCCACCTCAATAACCTCACTAATGATAACTGCTGGCAGACCAAGAGGCAGTAGGCCACGCAAAATATCAAAATCGTATCCTTCCGTATCGATAGACAAAATTCCTACATCCCTTAGATTACGCAAGCTATTTAAGCTCTCATATGATATAGATGGCACCTTTACAACAATTTTATTACGAGCCATTTTGATGAGTGACGAACCATGGTTGCCTGCTGTGGTACCGTCACCATCATTAGGGTGAATAAACATATCAACGATACTGTCGTTATCGCACAACACCGCATTGATACATTGAATGTCATCGATGTCTTGATATCTTGTCATCAATTGCTTAAACTGAATCGGCATGGGTTCAAGCAGAATGCCACACCAAGACATCTCAAGTATTAACGGCATTGAGTTGCTATTGTAATGCCCCTCAGACGCACCAACATCAATAATGAACTTGGGAATGTTATCTGTCATGGACAATACACGTCCAATAATATGTGCATCTGACGTATCGTTAGATAGCTTATTTGTTCTCATGCTTACGTCGCCTTAGTCTGTATTCGTCCCATGTGTTGGTAAATAGGCACACCAATGTACGCCGTCTCATAGCCTTTGTAAGCTACACGAGCTTGATACTCTGTTTCTCCATGGCGAGGATCGCAGCCCATCAGTGCTTCTGGATAGGATCCACAAGCATGATATAGACTCTTCCGAATGATTACTGGGTTGTTGTTAAATCCATTAGGATGATTCGACACGAAATAAGAGTGTCCGTCACTAGTCTGACTCTCGTATATATGAAAGCCAGCTTCCATAACCTGTTCTACGGTGCAGGACCAGGGATTGTACTCTGGCTTACCTCGTCCAAAATTCTCGTTCGGATCGTGTGGGTCACGTAACTGTATTACACCAACATCAATCTCTTGCTCAAATATCTGTTTGGCTGGCGTAACAAAATCTATGTTGCATATCGCTTGCCAGTCGTTTTCATGAATCATGACATACTCGCCACGAGACAGTTTCCACCCCTGATTGAGTGCCTCATTAATGCCATAGTTGCTCTGACAAACGATAACCTTTCTTTCTAGATCTAATCCCCTAAAGAACTTCATGTTAGCGTCACTATCGCAGTTCTCAATAAAGATCCACTCAATCTCACCAGGATAATCTTGAAGACAGGATATAGTTGACGACACGGCAAGATGAGTATGTTCCGGACGACCGTGTGCAAGCACAACAATAGACAGTAATCCTTTTTCCGAAAATACGTCACGATCATCTTTGTATCGTTGTACGTTAAAGTCCCAACGTGATTGATCGGGACGTAGATGTCGCTCACTACTCGTCATACCAAGGTCTCCTTGGCGGCAAGCACGCATGCTTCGAAATCATCACAACGCTGCACTTCCGTATGATAGGCCATTACCTTCTTGTAGCCATTTACAGCGATCTCTTCGCGTTCCACGTCATGCGAAGCATAGTAACGAATCTTATTGATAGCGTCTTCCGCACTGTCATAGTACACTATATCTTGACCTTCAATAAACATTTCTGACAGTCCGGTACTGTCCGGTATGCGATCCGTGATGACCATGCGACCACATGCCATACCTTCAAAAATGCGACGAGTAATTTCCTTGAACTGTGAACATTGAAAGACCATTTTACCCATACAGAGACGCTTGGCGTGGTCGTCGCCAAAGAAATAGCGTTCATTGTTGAAACGAGCCCCGAGAGCCTTCTGAATCTTGTCAGTGAGACCGTTCTCGCCACGTGAACCACACGTGGTCACACAATCAAACTCGATATTCACCTCCTGTCGGGGATAGAAGATACGGCGGTCAGCATGGTGCGTCCAATGAACCGCGTGGAACCCCATTGTGTGATAACGTTCAACACATTGAAGGTCAGGAGACAAGATAACATGAACTCTCGGAGCTGCCCTACAGTGCTGTGCGTGAGCCTGTGGCTCGTCGCCAGCTTCTTTCACTAAAACGGAACCAGGAAAATACTGTTTGCCAAATTGCATCGCGTCCCACGGCCCATAATCCATACAGAAGATTGCGTCAGGACGAAACGTGCCCGCATGGAAATCTTGATACAGTTGGTTAATACCCTGATTAGAATAGTGACGCACATTGTCCGCAAACAATATACCTTGATCGTGATAAAGATTATATTGGCGTACCTCGTGACCACGAGATCTCAGCTCTTCTCTAATGCCAATGGGCGTGCTCCACCCCTCGCCAAATTCTTCCCAAGAAGCAAACAACATCGCTATCTTTAGTTGCTCTTTATTCATAGTCCGCAAACACTCCATGGATATGTCCTAGCTCCAACAAACGCTTAAGCTCATCGTCTCGCAATTTAGCTAAGCGTTCGATCTCGTGTGCTACCTCTGACTGTGCATTTTTACTCGATAACTCTTCGGCTAAGTCAATCAACGTCTGTTTCTGTGATCGCACCTCCTTGAGACGATCCCTACGAGACATCTTGAGTTGCTCTGTACCACGCTGATACATCTTCATATGATCATCGTACTCTTTCTGATACTTGGGTTCTACCAAACGACGATAGCGGGGATCATCCTCGTCGATTTCCCCGGCTAAAGATTGGTCACGCCACTGTTCTTCCTTCTCTTTACGATTAAGTGCTTGAAAAGCAAGAATGAGTTCAAGAATGGCGGCGAACAACGCCTGCTCCTCTACCTCGGTGAGAGTATCAGTAGACCTGATGATCCTCATGTATTCATCGACAAATACATCCTTATCTTCTTTGGCAAAGCTTCGGAATGCCATGCGAAATCTGGGCGTCGTTTGGAGGCGTGCCTCGATGTAACGTGCTCGTTCCTCCCGCGTCATCTCGTCCAACGTCTTAGGCATCGAGGGTACCTTAACACTCGGCATAGGCATGTCGGGCGTGGGGATCGCGGACTTTACTGGGTTGTCTTTGAGTATGCGACTCACGGTACGATGAGCATTCTTCGCCTTCCAGTCTTGAGGAAAACGTTCCCTCATCGCATTAACAATTGCGACATGGGTGTGACCTTGCTCGGCAAGTTCACGAACCATGAGTCGCTGTTCTTCGGGAAATGATCTAGGCATGATGGATAATGGTTGATACAATGTCGCGTACCTGTCGCTTAATACGTGCCGTAACATGTTCGCCAGCCAACATCTTTTCGTACTGTGAAACAAGATGAGGGGGCATGGCCTCACGAATGCTTTCATCTAGGAGCATGGCGTCGATGGCGAGTTCATGCTCTGGATCAGACACGTCAACCTCAAGAGAAGCCGGTTGCTTTAATGCAGCTTTAGTGTTCATGTTTTTGCGGTGCTGCACTATCTTGCGACAATCTACCTCTTCAGCAGTACAAAACTTACTTGCCTTATTCCACATGGGGCAACGAGTACACGGCGGATTGTTCGGAACCCAAATCCCTCTTCGTTTATTGTATAAGAAGTTACGGACACACGTCTGAAGAAACTTAAACGGAGAAGGTCCGATGCGGCTCTGGTCGTAGAAGCTCAATACCCGCAAACACTCTGCACGGATTTCTTGAGCCGTGTCTTCGAAGTCCATCCCAGGAATTGGATACTTTCGCCCCTCAGTCCTGGTTAATGCTTCAACTATATCTGACACGTCATCGTAGGTGAGGGTGCCGCTGGCCACTACGGTGAATGTCATACTACTCTTCTTTTACTTTGCCCTTCTTTTTGGTATGCTTCTCTGTTGCTTCGGCCACCGCCTTCTTTTCCTCTTCTGGACTGTCGGGCTTTAGTTCTTTCAGCTTCTTGAAAAAGGGAGAAGCCTTGGCAAGACCGGACCTGATGCCCTCGGTCATATCACCAGTAGCCTTCGGGACGCGAACGTTAGGATCTTGGTTACGACCGTGATGGGCCACATAACCACCCGTTTGGATTGTTGATACGTCGATATCTTGCGTCTTCTTACGATCTCTTGCTCTCTTTGAACGTTGATTCATTCTACTTCCTCTCTAGAATCACAGAAACGGTCTACGAGGTCATGCATTGCGGCTCGTATACCTTCCTCGGTGCTACCAATTACAAAAAACCCAGGTTGCGGACGAACGATGTCGCAAATCTTAGGTCCTAAGTGATTAGCTTCAGTTAAAGTGTTGGGTCCGACACCTACGATCTTAAAATGTACCAACAGCACGCCATCAGGTAATGGTTCATCATGACTACTAAGATCTTGCTCGGATGTGATGATTGTTTCCATAAACTTGGTGACAAAAGCCGAATCTGATGACAAAATAAGAGCATGAAAGCCAGAACGAAGAATGCGAAGCGAACATGCGGTGTCAAACCCGGATGCCAAAATGGCAGCCTCACCTAGTAAGTAGTACGTGGCGTGTATCCTTTTCCTTTTTTCAAGTTTTTCCGGGCCGGTCACTTAGAGTATTAGTGAATGGCTCCCAGCCTTGCACGGCCCTGTTCATTAGAAGTGAGATTGTACTATGAAGCTACGATATATCCCGATTGGCTTATACCTACTGATCCTGTCCTGTTGCGTAACGCCTACTCAGAACAAGTACGATCTAACTGATCAACTGAGCTTCACTAGTCCACCAGACGTAGAAGTAACACGGGATTCTGCCACCAGTGAGCATAACTTTTATGTCTCGTTTGAGTTTATAGTTCACAAAGAACAGATCGACAAGTACCCAGAAACAATGGTAGGATTGTGCAAGGCGATCGAGGAGTGGATCGGTCATGTGCCGATCAGGGTTACGGTCTATATTGGATCTCCGGACACGCCGATCGAAGTACTTCAACGTGCCGGTGTGATCAATATCGTCATCGATGATCTCCAGACATCGCCCTATGCTATAACGGATAACGTACTGGGTATGTGGTTGCCGCGTGACCGCGTGATCCTACTAGATGCAGATCGTTTAGAGGATAACCCCACACAGGCTTTTTCAGTTGCACTACACGAACTCGGACACGTGTTTGGGGTGCCCCATGTATTCAGTATGACAGATACGGCTCCAACTGGTTCAGTAATTCTACCATTTGGGACGAATGCAATGTCATGCGTGATGTATCCGACGTACGTCAAGGACGGAGAGCAAAAGACGCTATCTCAGGTCGAGATCGATATTGCCAGGCACAGCATTAGCCACTGGTGGACGAATACGTCTGGGTTGCGGAAAAATAGACGATGTAGGTTGACGCACTAGCTTCGCGACCGTATAATAGAGTCATCATGAAGACTCGTTTTAGCACCGAAGTATCTTTCAAGAATGGCAGAATCTTACGTTCTGCTCCAATTGGCCTTGAAAAAGCCATCCCCAAACAGGTAGAGGCTATCGAAGACATCAAGCCGCTCCTGCATCGCTGGCTTAGGGGACGTGTAGGCGATAACGAAGTATTGGCGAATTCCACGATACAGGTTCGATGTAAATACGTCGAAACCAGTAATGGCCTCACGGTTGAATTCAAAATACAGTCAGTGAATGCGAAGTGAGTGTATTCTAAAGGTGGATTCATCTAGTGGAAAAAGTAACCGATATACTTAACGATCCTATTGTACGTGCTGGACTTGCCGTGGCGTCACCCGAAGTGGCTCTTGGTATCGAGCTAGTGTTAGGCGTAACAGAAGCGTTGTTTGGCCCTAAGCCGCCAACCGTTAGTATGCTGTTAGCCGTTATCGACAAGCAGCTTGCTGACCTATTGAGCGAACTGGCCACGAACCCAAGTCACTTACGCAAGAAGGAGCTAGAGATTCGTACTCACGAACTCCTGCGGCTCTTGAATAATTGGGGCAAAATTTCTTGACTTCGTGTCATCTAGATAGTAGACTTCATCATGACTAGATACTACGTTTATCACATAAGGGAGGGCGGTAAGATCCAGAGTAACGTCTTCGTGCAGGATATTGACGCATTTGCAGAAGAAGAGTTTGATCCTGTAAATATGGATTTCAGCGGAGTATGTGTGGACGCTGCCGATCCTCGGGACGCTCACGCAATGTTTAAGAGTTCAAAAATTAGTTCCGCGATTCTGTCATGTGACGAACCCCCTGTCACCGCGTTGCAACGTCTGAATTGGGAGAAGCGTCGCGACGCACTAAGGGCAAGCTTGAACTTACTAAAAGAGACGCTTCAAGATGCAGAAGTCAGACTTCGTAAGGCTCGCATAGAGAAGCTCATCAAGAATATTGTCATTGGGTTTCATGAGATATCAGTGAAAGCATCGATGCTGTCAACAGATATGCATGTCATTTCAAAAGATAAGTCATATTCGCCAGAAGACATTTACGACAAGCTGATGTCGAAATACGCTAAAGCATTCTTACAATTGCCGTTTCAATCCTTCGACCCTGACGACGAAAACAAATAATGCCTAAGAAAGATACCTTCGCACACACGCTTTTCTTGGCTCGAATGCGAGGTAGGCGTGCTGCACAGGTGCATATGGGGGAGTTGAGAGACTTAGCCGTATCGCAAGAAGGCGACGAGGAAGTTGCTTTTCAAGCTATAGCTGCCAACTGGCTCCGTGGTCTACGTTCCGAACTGAGTCGATTATTCGAAGCGGAAAAAACCGCCCAACTACTAAATCCATTCGATGGCAAATCAGAAATCACTAGATAAGGCATATATGGACTGTGCTCGTGCGTTGAGTAAGCTGTCGCGGGCTCAACGCACGAAGGTCGGTGCCGTAATTGTACTGCCAGACGGACTGATGCTCCCTGGTTTTAATGGTACGCCTTCTGGTTTTGATAACTGCTGCGAAAACGAGAGAATTAGCTGTGTACATGAGTGGGTCGAGGACAGAGTTACGCGATTGTTGTATTGCAATTACTGCAATGCAGAGTTGCCATGCGGCATAACAAGCGGCCCCCCGTTGCACTCTGTCGAACTCGTAACCAAGCCAGAGGTACTCCACGCTGAATCAAACGCAATAGCCAAGGCGGCTGGCTCTACCGTAAGCGTACGTGGCGGCACCTTGTACGTTACTTCTTCACCGTGTCTCGATTGTGCCAAACTGATCATCCAGTCGGGTATTGTTAGAGTAATATATGATGAGGAATATAGGGTTCTCAGCGGCATCGAGCTTTTGCTCCGTGCCAATATCCAGGTAGGTAAAATAGGGGAGGGTTAATATGGAAACAGGGCGTTTAAAAATCGAGTACACCGGCTATCGCGGCAGGTTTTCAAGAGCAAAGAGGTTTTCATGTACCCTTAGTGACTTTGATTACTTGTATGGTGGTGACCTTGCTATCGGTCGTTTCGTAGTCTACTTCAAAAAGATCGATGGGATCGCGTGCTACATTTTCGCGACCATTTCACAAGGGATGGTTGCGTGGCGAGTAGCCTTTATCAATGGCTTTCAAGATCGTGGATTCGCATATTTCAAGCGATTGGCTGTAACGATCGGCGACAGGAAGGTATGGGATGTTAAGGGCATTAATGTTATCCCGCCGCGAGGAACGCTGACGAAAGGCTTTGGTGAAGAATCACTCTATCGTCAACGTATCAATAAAGATCCCGTAATACCTGAATGGGCTCACGACCTCTGCAAGAACACGCTAAATCACTATGAGCCAACTCAAACTGTTGGCCCGTATGAGTTCTTTGGTTTGTCGGGCGGGGCGGGTCCAGGTGGATTCCGTATCGCACCGTATCATGGTTCGTGGTGGAAGTCTTGGCAAGGTGCCGCTCTTCATGCACGACAGATGGATGGCACGACGAGTCGCACAAGAATCGCATGTCTCGATCCTAACACTGGTTTGCCTTTAGAGGTGCCAATTGAATATAATCTCACTCGCAATCCGGTAATAGAGCTTCCGGGATTTGGTGGCGATCATCTTGAAACCAAGAAGTGGTGTCGATACGAAAAACTCTGGACAACACCACACTGGGAGGGTGGCTGGTCCAGTCATGATGGCCAACATCTCAGGCGTGCCGTAACCAACGCCATGGGTCTTTACGACTATAATCCCTGGGCTCAGTTCTGGCTCGGTATGGTGCAGAACGACTGTCGTATGGCATACACAATGAAAAGAGTGGCACCGCGTTCTACGTATTACAAGCCGTGGCACGATACTCTTTGGTGGAAGCTGGCAAATACAGAACATCACAATGCCTGTAGCTGGATCGGTCGCACAGAAGCCCACGTCATCATGATGGCTGCATTTATGAACGATCACGTTGAACATTGGCAAACGGCCACTAAGCAAATAGCTATGCCTAACGGTATGCTTAATGCGTTCGGTCCAGAGTCGTGGCAATTGCCCGACGCACGTAAAGATCCACCCGGAATGACCGGACGTATTACGCAGACATTTGAATCTATGCTTCTGGTAGAAGCGTGTCGTCGCATCGGCATGACCGACATAGCAGACGCAGCGGCAGCATTTATTGGGCCACAGCCAAAATGGTATGTTGACGTTGACGCTGGCGAACAAGCCAATAAAAAGAATGGTGGTGGAGTGCCGTGGTACTCTGTGTTCACGGTAGAGAACTTTGATGAATTCGGTGGTATCCCTGGCTTTATCCAAAAAGCCAAAATGAGTAGTGTTGGCGAAAATCCGCTGGATTGTCTGTCGCCAGCAAATTACGGTATCTTACAGGAGTAGTAGAATGGCTATCAATCCTCAACAAGCAGCTAGGCAAAATGACGAACGTGTCAATGCATTTGTCAAGAAAGAGCAAGATCGTATTGACAAAGCACTCGTAGCGGAGTATTATACAAATGGACCGCCCATAGATGTCGAACCAAGCACATTTGACATTCCGGGCGTCGATAGAGCTATCATGCTCAAATACAATAGCGTTGGCTGGCGAATTGAAGTTGTTGCCAGAGGCGACAAAGAGTTTTGGAGGTTTCACCAGAAATGAAATTACTAGCACTTACAGCATGTTTACTACTACTTGGTTGTAGCCGTGGGGAAAAACCCAAAGAGGGTGGGTCGGGAGATCCGCCGCCCCCTCCGCAGGTCTGTATTTATGACGAGGAGCCCAACGACGACATTCTAACAGCAACCTACATGGGTGGCTTCGTATTCGTTCCACAGAGTTTCTGTGGTGAATTAGAATGGCACACTGATACGGACACGTACTGGTTTGGCGTTCAAGAGCCCCTGTTAGCCAATTTTGATATCGTTGCTGACGCACCGTTTCAAATGTTCGTCATTACGCACGACGAGAAGGGTGAGCCGGTATACACCCCATTTTTCAGTTCCATGGCAGGCGATCTAGTCATCTTACAATGGCTGATTGAGCCCGACATCAATGGTTTCTATATCATGTTGTCGCCGCTGGATGGACCTACTGACTACGAAGTGGAGTACTGGGAATCCTGAATGGTATATATTGCGGTAACAGGCCACAGACCAGACAAGCTGGGCGGATACAGGAACGACCCGGCACACAAAGCGATTCGCCGTCACATGCGAGACTTTCTGGAGCAAGCTCCAGGTGGTGAGCTAGTTCTTATCTCGGGTGGAGCCCTGGGTATCGATCAGTTTTGGATGGAGGTTGGACTTCACCTCAAATTGCCAGTACTCGCAGCCCTCCCGTTTGAGGGGTACGATTCCAAGTGGCCTGACTTTTCAAGACAAAAATATCAGAAGCTACTTGACAAGTGCGACGAGGTGAAGTATATTTGCGAGCCTGGATACAACCCAGGCAAACTTCAAATAAGAAATGAGTGGATGGTTGACAACTGTGACGTACTAGCGGCTTACTATAACGGCTCGCCTGGAGGCACAAAGAACTGTCTCGATTACGCGATTCATAGGGAGAAGATTATCAACGAGTTCAGCACCGAGGACATCATCAATGGCAAGGTCCCGGCGTAGACTCACTCAGGCGATAGCACTAGGTCGCCTACACGAACTGAAGAAAGCACACCCGAAGCGTGGCTTTAGGCTCGCACACGACATCGAATATAGGGGTAAAGCGGGTAAGCCCTACTACTTAGGAACCTGGATCCAAATACGTATTTTCAAGCGTGGGTGCCGGGGCAAGGCAAGATACCGAGACTACGAATACTTCGAACTACAATGAAAAACATGATCCTAGCTTTTGCGTTTCTTTTGGCCGCCGGTTGCATCATGCCCGAAGAGGCAGATGGGCTCTACGACGTAAACTACGTCATCGAGACTAACACCGGGCACGTCTTCGTTGTCGTAGACAAGCAGTACAGCGAGGCAATGGGTATTTGGGAATACTGCATCAAGAGTGCTCTTGCCACCCATCCGGACGACGTTGTGTGGGTTGCCGAAGACGAGCTACAAGAGGTTGTTGAGGCAAATCAGTGAAAAACCCTGATAGCAACCACCTAAGAATCGTGCTGAAGTATGACAGGGCACTACGCACAGACTATAGCACTATGTTATGTCATCTTGCGATAGCAGAGTCCAACTTGGTCAAGGCCGGTAAAAACTCCGCGTTGCCGCACTTTATCGCAGTCGTCAAAGAACTAGAACGAATCCACGGATTCTATTTCGAGCAGATACCCGATGAGACCGAATAACCTAATCTGCGAGACTGTATTTGGTAGCCACCTATACGGCACGTCCACAGAGCAGTCAGACCGCGACTACAAGGGAATCTTTCTGCCTTCGGCACAAGATATCTTGTTAGGGCGTATCCCCAAGACCTCTTCCGAGGCGTGGTTTCAGGATTGTACACGATTACGAATATCGAGGACCGGCTGGCACAAAGTACTATTGTGGCACCATGATTCAAATACGCCTTTCTAAGCGTGGCTGTAGAGGCAAAGAAAGATATCGAGACTACGAATACTTCGAGATTATATCATGAAACGCAAGAAATTTAGAATCAAGAAGAAGCCGGTTGAGCCCAAGAAGTCTGCTTCCAAGGGCAAGATCCTCAAAGACAGAATCGCTGAGGGCGACGATCACGTCAGTTTAGACGTACTGATGCCTATGTTTCAGAAAGCAATCGCCGAAGATCCCGAAGCGTTTCTTGAGTCCGAACTGAGCTACGAGTGCTGTTACTACGAATCCGACAGACCTCACTGTACAGTAGACCTCTGTACTCACAGCGAGACGTTCTTCTATCAAAAGGCCCTCAACGAATACGAGGCCAAGATGGCATTGTATAACGCATGGTACGAAGAACACAAAGACGAAATCAAAGAAGAGCTTCGTCTACGAGAGTTAGAAAAATGAGACCGAAGAACCTAATCTGCGAAACTGTCTTCGGCAGTCATCTATACGGTACTGCCACCGAGCAATCAGATCGCGACTATTGCGGTATCTTTCTGCCTGCGGCACAAGATATCCTGTTAGGGCGTATTCCGAGAACCTTTAGCGAAGGTTCCGGAGATGACACCCGCAAAAATGCTCCCGACGAGGTTGACCGTCAATGCTTCGGGCTACACCACTTTGTGAGGCTGGCTTCACAAGGCCAGACTGTCGCCATTGACATGTTGTTTACGCCAGCAGAGCTAACTAGAACAACAGGTCAGTACGGCTGGATTTGGAATGAGCTTGTGAAGTGTAGGCACAAATTTCTCTCGAAAAACATGCATGCGTTCGTGGGCTATGCTCGTAGCCAAGCCGCCAAGTACTCCTTGAAGGGCGACCGCCTAAACCAACTCAAGGCATTTCAAGACGTACTACACGAGGGATGCGACGACTATACTACGCTTGCCGACAGGTGGGACCTGTTGCCTCGTGACGATGAACGTGAGAATCCGCAGGGTGTCCGTGAGCTTCAAATCGGTGGCAAGTGGTTCGGAGAAACTACTTCTTCTCACCACGTCCGAACGGCCATTGACATTGCTATTTCTCGTTATGGCGTGCGTGCCAACCAAGCTGCCGTCAAGGACGGTAAAGACTGGAAAGCACTGAGCCACGCCGTACGTGTCTCATATGAGCTAGAAGACATTCTGACCAATGGCGAGATCGTCTTCCCGCTGCCGTACGCATCAATGTTGCTCGACATCAAAAAGGGTGAGTACAAGCTGGAACAAGTGCAAGATTTCCTTGATAGGTCTCTTGCGAGAGTTGAAGAAACGATGGTCGCGTCTTCTCTACCTGACAAGGTAGACATGGAATGGTGTGACGACCTACTTATTTACATTGTCGCAGATCACATGCGGAGAAGTATATGAAGAAAACAATTGCTGTATTGTGTGGCCTAGTCACCGTCTTGTTGGTGGCTGCCTTTAGTAACACTTCGAAGGTGGTTACGCCTTCAAAGGACACCAAGATCGATCTCAAGTATGCCGAATGGGACAAGGACACCATGATGGGCTTGGACTGTTGGGTCGAGAACTACAACAAGCCGGGCGAGTTTACTTGCAAAGCGGACGGACCTCCGACGCTTCCTGACTACTGTCAAGTCTACGTTACCTATACCTGTGGGTGTGAAGAGACGTATGAGAGGGAGTGTAACGACTTCGGGCCAATGGTTATCCGCGAGAAAGACGACGTTCTCTATATCGAGGGCTACGACGACTGCTATACTGACGAGTGTCATGGGCAACTTATCGGCGACGTGGTTCTGCTTCCGGACGGTACCACGCTGCCCGCTGAGGCTTGTCCGAAGTCTTCGGACAAAGAGGTCACCGTCATCGATGATAGCTGGCGTACATTCGATTACAACGCTCACACTATCGATGTGGAAGGCGATTGCTGGATTAGCGTTGATGACACCAACTGGCGTTGCAGTATGTCGGAGGGTGAATGCTGGGTAACGTTTACCCACACCTGGACTGGAGCCACTTTCGAGTTTTACGCTTCCTGCAAGGAGGAAAAGTACATGCGTCTGTGGCTAGACGGTGATGGTGATTGGTGTATCGCTGACTGGGACAAGATGACCTTCAAACTGAAAAAGGACCAATGAAAGAACTATTCGATGCCGAAGTGGCCTTCGATGACGCTGGCCGCTGTATCAAGCACGCTCTTGCGGAGACTCGTCTGCCGCAAGAAATGATCCCGGATGCTCTGCTCAGACTGAGTGCCTTCCAGTTGGCCGAGCTTGTTCGCAATGCCAGTAGTGCCCTGTGGGCGATCCAGGAATCCTGCGATCATATGTACAAGGAACACAACAACGAATTCTACTGCGTGAAATGTGGATACCGTTACAGGGAATCCGAGACATACCGCAGTTGTGGATGTGAGAAAAAAACTACACCGCTCTTTTGAGCGAAGTGAAAAAGACATGATGTTAACTGCTGCACTACTGGCTCTAGCTCCGCTAGCACCGCCAGCCTCGGCACCTACGGTGCCATCTACTACCGTCACTACTTTCCGTATTGACAATCCACAGACTCAAGTACTAACGTTGCCTGCGGCTGGACCTGGACTCCAGTGGGTGCGTGTCGATTGTGCCTTGAAAGTGTATTGGGAATACGGAGTCGAGATCATGAGTGGTCCGCCCGGAGGCCATGCTGCCGTCTGCTGGTCTTGGTATGCTCCAAACCACGGTGGACAACCCTTCCCGAGTCGGAGCGACCTGGGGACTGATGGCGATAGCACCTGGGATATTTCGGTCGTGATGCCGAATGGTACTGTTGGCGGGTCCGTTTCTCACAACATGATGGTAGACGTTTGCCGTAATAGCCTGGGTAACATTCCTGTGGCACCGCACGATGGCGTGATTGATGGTGATGGACCGAGTGGTGGAACCCACGCTGAGCTTGATCCACTTAAAACAGAAATAGGACAAGTGATCACAGAACCTTCGGTTCTGGCCGCCCTCACCAATGGGGCGAATGTGGATTTCTACTCGACCACAACTCTGTTGCCATCTATCAGCTATACGCCCGGCGTGAACATGTGGCTACTGAGTAACGGCAACACTAAAGCGGGGGCTTTGGTCACTGTGACCTACGGCTACTAATGATCGAAGCTTGGCTTGTAATCTACTTGTTGGCGGCTCACTTCGTGGCTGACTTCGTATGTCAGACCACGTGGATGGGCCTCAACAAGAGTAAGTCGAACTGGATTCTAACGCTACATGTCCTTATCTACACGGCAGTTATAGCGTTTCTCGCTGACGGTTTTGTGGAATCTCCCTTGACTTTTGCGGCACTGAATGGTATACTCCATTGGCCCATAGATTGGATTTCCAGCCGTCTGGCTGGAAAGTACCATCGAGAAGGACGCCTTTACGCTTTCTGGAAAGTGATCGGGCTCGATCAATTAGCTCACATGACCTGTTTAATCCTACTAGCATAATGAGATACTTCGACGAAAACGGTAAGCACAATTGGGTAGACGAGAATAATGTCTTTGTGGGATACGATTCTTACCAATCGTGTTGCGAGTGGGCAGATTGGTTCTTGGCGGAAGAACCCCAAGAGGGTCCGCCTACCGACGAAGATGGCTGTAGGGACGCAAGTAAAGAACTGCTACAAGAACTAGATTGGGAGAATTGGGTCTTTGATGCAAGCTTCTTCTATACCAACACCGAGGGTATCGTGTTGGAGAGTGGTGGTATCGCCGTTTTCCGGCTACGTCGAAAAGACGATCGCCGGGAAACAATGTATCTCCATATCTTCAACTGTCACAACGGCTACTATGGACACGGTTTTGAACTAAAAGATCGTGACAACGTGAAATTCCAAGGGTATCTATGAGCACCATTTGTTTCGTTTGTAAAAAGTCAGAGGGCGTTTACCAGACGGGCATTAGTTTAGATGGCAAACCCCTTCTGCGATGTCCTGAGTGCTTCAAGCCACTTGAAATGGCGGAGTTTACAGTACCTCCCCTAGAGCACAAGAAAGATGAGCAGAATATTCGCGACTAGCGACACCCACTTTGGGCACCACAACATTATTCGGTACTGCTCACGACCGTTTCGCAGTACCGGAAAGATGGACAGGGCCGTCATTGAACGATGGAACTCTGCCACCAGCGATGACGACGTGATCTTTCACCTGGGAGACCTCGCTATGGGACCTAGGGTTGACGAAGAACGTATCCTGTGGTATTTGAGACAATTGGGTGGTCGTATCAAGATTGTCGTGGGGAACCACGACGAGCCCTCGAAATGGGGTCCTGGTCTGGTGGACATATTGGACCGTAGGGGCCAAGAGGTACCGCACGTTGAGGTACTGGAGGGCGAAGTCCTCGAAATCAAAGTGGAAAACCGCACGTTCATTCTGAGCCATCGTCCACTGGACGATTGGCACAGAAAAAGTTCTGGCAGTATTCACTTGCATGGTCACCTACACACGGTATACTGTGCTGAAGACGCAGCGAAGCAAGTCTTCACGCACAAGTACGATGTAGGTTACGACATGTTTGGCGGACCAGTCAGACTAACTAGCGATCTGCGTTTTCTCGATCACCCAGAGGGGTGGCACAATGATGGTTGACGAAATACACCGCTGGGTAGAACACCGCATGCAAGCGAATAACCTGCGATCCATCGATGACATGCTATACGTTATCAATCTCAAGGATGCAACCAATGACGAGCTGATCACTTGGCTAACCGCCACTTTACCAGTCAAGAATCGTTTGCGGAATCGCACGGTGTTGTTGTCCACCTTGAAATCAAACACCGATGACCCGAGACTTTGGCAAGGACTATGAAGAAACTACTAGCCTCCCTTTTGCTAGCTTTGCTAGCAAGCTGTGGCCCGTGCGACTACGAAGGCGAAAATGAACGCCAGTGCAAGTTCTCTTGTGGCAGCATAGCCGAAGTAGTACTGACTGGCGAGCGTTGCATGATTGTTGGGTGGTATCATCACCACGACTGCATGTGTGGTGCTCACAAGCACTTTGACGGTTTCTATGACGTTCGCATGATGGACAACTCGAAAAGGAAAGTGCAGGAATACGAGTTGCGGCAACCGGAGCAGCCCAAAGAGAGACGATCGCGGCAACCTGCGATGAAGCCACAGAAGTCACGAGACCTCCCCTTCAAAACGTGGGATCCAGAAACAGGCGAATACAAATAATGCGTCGTCCACGACGCAGTAGCAAAGCTCCATATGCCCCACCAAACGGAAACAGAAATCTAATGAATAAAGACGTTCAAACCGTAGGCGAAGGCCGCATTCCATCCGAAGGATGGCTATACATTCTGATGCTTGGTCCCGACGTAGACACAATGCGTATGGTAGACCAGCCATCACCCAATGACCATCTGTACTTCCATAGGGCTGGAAGCCCTGATGAGCCACCGATCTCGTGGACGCTATTCGGCAAAGACGAAGATCACAAGGAAGCGTACTTCGTGCGTGGACTGTGGAAGTTTCAAGAGGCTTCGCCCTCTCCAGACGGGCAGGACGGCTCATGAACGTCGTACGTATAACCATCGAAGACGGCAAGTACACGGCTGACGCCACGTGGCTACCCGGCTCGCCGCCAGTGGCTCGCGGGTGGTCATCTCAGGAACTCGCGATTGCAGTCCTCCGCGAAATGATTAGGGTGGACAACAGACCGTGCATCAAGTTCCCCGAAGAAAAGCCGTGGGGCGAGTGGCCAGAGTATTACAACGTGGAGGTCGAAGTTGGCTAGATCAAAATACATCTACGAGGGCCAGTTTGTTATGGTCGAAAGAGTGCGTGATGTCTCGATCTCGAAAAGGAGTTAGCATGAGTACATACAGACTTACGGTGCTTCGCACCGTGGTGGTCTACGAGCATTACTTGGTTGATGCCGAAGACCAGGACCAAGCCGTGAACATGGCTCTTGACAATTCTGTGGAGCCAGTAGCAAGCGAAGAACACGAAAACACGAAAGAGCCCATTGAGATTGAAAAGGTTGAATAAATGAAGAAATATATCCTGGCGGCTATTGCTGCAATCGCTATCTCCTCTGTTGGTTTTAGCCAACAAGGGTCAACGAGAATTAGACCGCCGCAGCCAGATTACTCGAAATGTGGCTCGCTATCAAGACAGCTCACCACATATGAGAATGTGCAGAGGCGGCTTGACCGCCTAGACAGGCAACGCTATCGCCGGTTCCGCGAAGAAGTTAGGCGGGACACAGCCCGCCAGAGACAGAGTGCTGCCTCGCGACGAAGTCGCACTCGTATTGTCAGCTATGATCGAGTCCAGTGTCGTAACGCTAACTACAGGCATCAGCAAAGACGCTCGCGGTCGTATAACGACCGGAGGGGATTTTGATGGCTGGTATACCAACCCCTCAAGAGTTCGAAAAGTATCGTATGAACCGTTATCGACGCGAAGTTAAAAAGTTCTTGAAATACGTGCGGTCAAGATTGCTCGATGGCTACGACAATGGTGAATTACGGCATTACGCGTTAAGTGTAGCGGTGAAGCGATTGGTTGCTGTTGAATTGTCTGAGGCTGGATGGGACATTCGTTGGGATGACTATCTTAGCTGCTATAGGTTGGACAGCAAAGGTACTGAGTAACTCTTAACCGAGTTTTCGTGTTGCTGTGTTTGTGAGGGACCTAGCCGGATTCCGGCGTCCTGCCATTCTGGCAGAACGAAAAAACCCCCCCTGCCATCTTGGCAGGAGGGTGTCAGCTTGGCAGGGAGGGTGGGGTAGGAAAGGATTTCCTAGTCGTCGATCTCTTCGGAAATTTCTTCCCACCAGTTGTTGGCAAGGATTTCCAACATCTCAGTGGAAAATTCTTCCACTTCGCTCACATCCTCGATTTCAAGGTAGTCGGAAAGTTCTTCCGCATCACCCAGGGACACGGAAGAGATTTCCATATCCCATTCAGCGGGCGTGCCACCACAGGAGAACGTCGGCCCCGTAGCGGGGTAGGAAGAAATTTCCACTTCGATGACCAGCCCGCGAAATTCGATGGTTTCCATTGTGTGCTCCTGTGTGGTGACCTAGAGACCGGCGGCGGTAGCGGCATTGGCGAGGGCCGACACGACGTAGGCGGCGGCGGAGAGGGCGAGGGCGAAGAGGACGGTGCGGGGGGTGATGAGGTTGGTCATTTCGTTTCCTTGTTTGCCGTTTCTCAATCCGCTGACAGTATACCATACTATTAGGGGTGCGGTCGAGAGTGCAAGCGAGAGATTATCCCTATGCTCCTAACCCCTTGAAATACAACGACTTGCGTCGTGTGGGGAATATGGATTCTCTCATACGCATCACTTGGCACGTGCCTTGCTATGCACATATGCGTATATAGTACCCTACAGGGTACGCTCTAACGTGCCCAGGAGCGTGCGTACTAGCGTTTATTTTTTTGTGCGTAGCTAAGCCACGCATGGTACAGGTAGGTCCCCAGGAAGGGGCCACAGGGGCGGCCTCAGCCGCCCCTAGTGGGATGCTCAGTGGTACCGATTGTCTAGTTGAGCGTCCGATACAGGGTAGCCCAGCCACGTGGTATAGTGCAATACCCCAGCAGCAGTACCACGCTCACCCTTGCCCCTGAGGGTACGCACCAGGGAGGCTATCGCCATACGCACAGTAGGGATACGTTGGGGATGGTCAGGAAGGGCTATCAGGGCAGCCCGCACACGGCACCACTCAGCATAGCAGGGGTAGCCCTTAGTGATAGGATCGAATACCATGCTAGTATGCCTCCTCGCCATAGGCGTTTTCCCAACCGCACCAGTCCTCGAAACCGAAAACGTAGTCATTACACTCCCCGCACAGGGTATGCCCACCAGAGGGATCCCCGCACATCTCGCAGGTATCGGGCTCGGGCTCGGGCTCAGGGTCAACCCCAAGGGCGGCCTTGCTCAGCAGGGAATCGAGATCGGCTGCGGATTCGACCACGTAGGCGACAACCGGCTGGCCGTCGATGTAGATAGTTTCGGTTTTCATTCTAGAGACCAGCAGCGGTAGCGGTAGAGGCGAGAGCGAAAACGAGCCAGCAGGCGGTGCCAGCGGCGAGGGTCAGCAAGGTGAGGCAGGTGCGGGTGGTCATTTCGTTTGTTCCGTGGTTTCGTGTTTCTCAATCCGCCGACAGTATACCACAGTATTGGGAAAATGCAAGTTCTAAATTGCTTTTATTTTTGTGTCCTCAGCGGGCCTGTACGCTCACGTGCGGACACGGGGCGATTTCCGCGTGGCTTAGCCACGTGCGAAAAAACAAAGCTCGGGAGAAGCCCGCAGGGGCGGCCTCAGCCGCCCGTGCGGGGTTTTTTCTACACGATGTCCTGGAACATCCGTTCCTGAATCCGGCGAGCGGCATCTCGCCAGTACTCCGCACCGTGTGGGTTACTCTTGACTATGCCCCTAAGCATCTTACCAATGCCGGACAGTGTAGTCTTCTCGGCGTTCTGTTCTTGAGCGGCATCCCGCTCGGCGATTTCCATTCCGTTGTCTTGTGCTTCACTCATGGGGACAGTATACCCTGCTATGGGCGAGAAGCAAATCGGCGGGCCAATGTAGTATTCGAAAACGCCCTAACTCGTGCTTTTGCAGCGGGTTAGGACAATTCAGTTCTGCTATTTTGTTTTGTGGAATCCACTTGGCACGGAAAATATCAAAAGATTTCGGTGATTTTGCTTGACTTCCACTCAGGGTATGGTATGCTTCTATGATAGAATTTCCATACGCACTAATACGTACGAAAGGATTGCTGGGAAGGATTTTCCCAGGAACGAATTGCCTACGCACTAGGGAGTAGAACGCACATACCCGGCCCCTAAAGGGGGATTGTGACACTGTAGGATTTTTCGGCTTTCCTATCCTACAGAAAGCTCACGATCAGCAGGGACACGGCCAGCCCGATGGGCAAGAGCACCACGAGCACGACACCAGCCGAGCACATAGTGACCCCCATGTCATACATGTCATCATTCTCCAGCATGGGCTTTCTCCACCATTGCGGTTTTTTTCGCTTCGTGCCTTGCTTCGATTCGTGCGGCCACTCGACCGGGCGAGGTGTTGTGAGCGATATCTGCCAGCTTGACCTCCAGGGCCAGCGGGTTAGCCTTGACACGCTCCCAATAGGCTCGATTGAGTTCCCCTTCACGTTTGGAGATAGCGTCCACGGCCCGCACGATGAGATCAGGGAAAAGGAAGGAGAGCGTCTCCAGCGATACGTGCGTGTCTTCTACCACGTCGTGCAGCACGGCCACGGTCTTGGCCTCTATGCCGTCCACGCTCCCCATTACGGTCAAGGGGTGCAGAATGTAGGGTAGACCCCCCTTGTCGAGTTGTCCTCGGTGGGAGTCTACCGCTCGTACGTGAAAAATCTCAAGTTGAACGTGGCCCACTGGTTCGTTTCGCTTGCTGTATCCATGTGAACAGTATACCTCGAAATCGTCAGAATGCAAGCACTAATTGATTTTTCTTTTTGTGTCCCTCATCGGGCCTGTGCGGCCCGCAGCGGGCACGGGCTCATTTCCGCGTGGCTTAGCTACGCGGGAAAAAATAGAGCCCTGGAGAGGGGCTCCTGGACCCCTCCGGGTGGCTGCTAGTCGGCACAATCGCCGCTGTCGGCATGATGCTCGGCCTGATCGGCAAGCCACTCAGGATCAACATATCCCAATTCGTCTCTCGTGGCCCCAGAGAACCGCAGGACTTCGCCACAACGGTCACACTGGCATACTGTATCAAGCGTGCCATCGTCGATCAGGGTAAACTCAGGGTACATAGAAGGCTCCTAGCGGATAGTGGAGAGGAACTTCGCGATGATGGCCTCTGCGTCGTCCTTCCGGACGGTCTCACTCAGCACGACCATTCCGTGGCTGTCAGTGATGGTGAGGATGGTGAGGTGTTCCCGCGTCTGGCTGTCGTCTGTCTTGACCATGCCACAGTATACCCGATTACCTCGAAATAGCAAATTCTAAATCGTTTTTCTTTTTGTGTCCTCAGCGGGCCTGTACGCCCGCGTGCGGGCACGAGGCGATTTCCGCGTGGCTTAGCCACAGGCGAAAAAATAAAGCTCGCGAGAAGCCCGCAGGGGCGGCCTGAGCCGCCCCTGCGGGGGTGTTTTCTAGAACCGGCGTCTGTGGCCCTTCAGGCAGTACGTTTCACCCCGATTGTGTCTCTTGAGTTGAGTCGGCCCCAGCTTCATTGGCTGGCCACAACCGCAACCGCAGGAGACCGCTACACGAGCCGTACGGCCCCGCGTGTTGCGTTGGTAGCCTGCCGCAAGCTCCAGAGTGTGACAACGGTCACCATTGCCACCGAGGAGGCGGTGCATGGCCCTCCAGGCTCGCCCGTGAACGTCTCTCTTGCGTCCCTTGAGAGTCGGGGGAGAGAGGAGATGGGCCAGTTCATGCGTAACCACTTCCCGAAGGGCGGTGTTGAAGTTGCCATCGTCGGCAAAGTAGGGAAGGGAAATCTGAATTTCTCCCTTCAGGATGTTGGCCCTTCCCGCACACGCGGTGAGCCGAGAGTTGATCGTGATGGTCACGTTGTTGATTTCGCGATCCCACTGGGGGGCAAGCTGGACGCACTCGTGAAGGATGGCCCGCGTTGCCGAGATGATTTCTTTCCGTTGCTTCATGGTTAGATAGTATCACACTATCCTCGAAATGCAAGAACCAAATGCTTTTTCTTTTTGTGCTCTCAGCGTGCCTGTATGCCCGCGTGCGGAGACGGTGCGATTTCCGCGTGGCTTAGCTACGCTGATTTTGTGGGCTCTCGCCCACGGGGCTCCTGGACACGTAGAAATGGCCCCTCGCGGGTCTTTCCGCGAGGGGCCAGAGGAGGAGCAGCGATGCACTAGCGTTCCTCGAATTCGATCATCTCCTGGGCGAGAGCCATCTCCTCGGGGGTCACCCCGTTATCGTAGCACCATTCCGCGTAAAAGCCCTCTTCGTCGGCGGGGGTCATCGGCTCGGGCTCGGGGGCCTCTGCGAGCAGCTCGGCCTCCTGAATGGCCTTGTACTCGTCCTGAAGGTCTCCGCCGATTTCAAGGTTGTCGTTGAACTGGGTCATGTCTTGCTCCTTTGTTGAAGTTGCCACAGTATACCCTACTGAGCGGGATTGTCAAGTTCTTTTTTGGCTTTCTTGCGGCTCTTTTTGTTCGCGGCCTTGCGGTAGGCTTGCGAGAGCTTGCCCCACTCCCCGCTCTGCCCGTACCGCTTATCGCTCTTGCTCGTGTCGTTCATGGTGTCATTATATCACACAATCGTCAGAATGCAAGAACTAAATGCTTTTTCTTTTTGTGCTCTCAGCGGGCCTGTACGGCCCGCCACGAGCACGAGTCAATTTCCGCGTGGCTTAGCTACGTGCGTTTTGTGGGCTCTCGCCCACGGGGCTCCTGGACACGTAGAAATGGCCCCTCGCAGCTTTCTGCGAGGGGCCAGAGGAGGAGCAGCATCAGAAGAGCAGGCAGACGCCGGGGCCGAAGAGCATGCGGGCACGCTCGATAGCTTCCCGGTCGTTGTACTTGGTGCCGAGGGCGGACGGGGCGAGGCAGTGCTCGGTGCCGTCCACGGTCACGATGTAGTCCACTCGGCAGCAATCGGGCTCGCTGGCGTCTTGGTAGGTCACTTGAAGAATCATGCTGGCTCCTTTGTTGGTTTGATTGAACGCCAGAGTATACCCTACCCTGGCGTTTTGTCAAGCTCAATCTTTTATTTCTTTGTCCCGATTTTTGCGGACGATCCATTCCCGATCCATCGGCGTGATTTTCGTCTCGACAAGCTCTCGCATGATTGCCTCGTGCTGCCGCTGTCGCTCCTCTGAAGCTCGCTGGAGACGTTCCAGGAGGTGTTCAACCAAGCTCGGCATGATGCACCTCTGAGGGCCAGTAGCGGATCAGGGAGAAGTACCGCAGGAAGTGCATACCGCCCCGGAAGCAACCACGCCGTTGCATTCTGGACACCTTCCAAAAAGGCTCATCCGCCCCCGTGTACATGAGGAGTTCCCAATTGCCAAGCCGCAACCCGATGAAATGTCCGTGATCTTCCCAAACGCTGTGAGTGTACTGCATGTTTGCTCCTTTGATGATTGTTTGCTTCACACTGAGAGTATATCACAAGAACTCGAAAAGGCAAGTAGTATCTCAATTTTATTTTTCGCTCTGACAGGACTCCACGGGGCCGCCCATGCGGCCCGCTGTGGGCACCACCGGCACGCCCGCGTGGCTTAGCCACGTGCGTTTTGTGGGCTCTCGCCCACGGGGCTCCTGGACACGTAGAAACGGCCCCTCGCAGCTTTCTGCGAGGGGCCGCCAGAGGAGCAGCGGTCAATCTTTGGGCTCGGCCCCGAAGTCGCGAGCAGCATCCTGCTCGGTGTACTCTTCTCCAGGCTCCTCGATGTCATCCAGGGCGAGTCCCCAGAGCATTGTAGCCTCACCTTGTGCGGCCTCCAGCTTTGCCTCCAGGATCTCAAGGGCCTTGCAGCCGACTTCGAACTCCGGGGTGCCGGGCCTGAACTCGAAAGTGACAACGGTGTCCAGGATTTCAAACTGGCCTTCCAGGATGAGGGCCTTGCCTTTGGCCAGCGATGCGAGACGTGTTGCTTCGTGCTTGTTCATGGTTTGCTCCTTTGTTTGAACACTGAGAGTATATCATCTGTACTCAAAAAAGCAAGCTCTAAATGCTTTTTCTTTTTGTGTCCCTCAGCGGGCCTGTGCGGCTCGCCACGGACACGTGGCGATTTCAGCGTAGCTAAGCCACACGGGAAAAAATAAAGCTCGCGAGAAGCCCGCAGGGGCGGCCTGAGCCGCCCGTGCGGGGTTTTTCAGGCGTAGTCTGCCGCGATCTCTTCGATTATCGCCTTGGCCTCGGCAATACTGCCCGCGTTGCCACAACGGTGATCGTGGGCGTCAGGAGCCCCATCGTAGTCCTCATGGCAGTAGTCGATATCCAGAGCCGCTGTCGGGATGGGCTTCGGGTCAAGGGAGATGGTCCAGGTGTCGCCGTTGCTGTCGATGTATTCCATGGTTAGATAATACCACACTATCCTCGAAATGCAAGAACCAAATTGCTTTTCTTTTTGTGCCCTCAGGCGGCCCATACGGGCCGCCACGAGCACGAGTCAATTTCCGCGTGGCTAAGCCACAAGGGGTCGAGGTCGCTCCCCGCACGCGGGCTCCTGGAGTGACTGGAGGGGCCGCTAGGCCCCGCCATTCTGGCAGGCTACTCCTCGTCTTCGATTTCGTAGCCGCAGCCGTCCCATGTTAGTTTGCAGTCGCAGCACCGCCACACTTCGCTTTCGGGGTTGTCGCGGGGGTCGCTTTCGAGAAAGAGGTCGCCGCCACAGTGATCCGGACAACAAGGGGGTTCAAGTTCCAGATCCGCCTCGCCATCGCCCCTATCGTTCGTTCCGGTCCATTGGTAACTGAGTCGCATTGTTCGCTCCCTTGTCGGCTTACCAGCCGTCATCGCCATAGCAGCCGTAGTCCTCATCCGTACCGAAACCGGCGGAAGCCATCCCGCTGTCGAAATCGCCATCCATGGCTTCGGCGTCATCCCGCCAATCCTCGAAACGCTCATCCAGATCATCGTCGATAGCCTGCTCCTCGGCAAGTTGCTCCTCCAGGGTCACCTGGAGGGCGTCCAGCTTGGCCTGGATCTCCTCCTCGGTGCATTCCGAGGGGAACAGGCACCCCGTAGGGCGGAAGCCGTTGACATCCTTGAACACGTCCGAGAAGACGGAGAGAAGGATGCTGCGTTCGCTGCGGTTGTTCTTGCTGTTCGTCATGGTTTCATTATACCCTATTGCCTTGAAATTGCAAGTAGAATACCCTTTTTCTTTTTCGTGTCCTCATCGGGCCTGTGCGGCTCGCCACGGGCACGTGGCGATTTCAGCGTGGCTAAGCTACGTGCCCAAAAATAAAGCTCGGGAGAAGTCCGCAGGGGCGGCCTCAGCCGCCCCTGCGGGGGTGTTTTCTAGGCGTCCTTCACTTGGAAGATTTGGCCACCGCACCGAAGCTCGGTGATCCCGTCAATCGGCACACTCCGCCATTGCGTGCCCATATTGCTGAGTTGCCCCCTGTCGCCCCGTGCGGGGTCCGTCACGAATTCGTGAACGGTCAAGAGATGATGGTCGGCGGGATTGAACCGCTGCCCGCCACCCGAAACGCCCTTGCGAACGCCCACGCGGGCGGTCATGCGGCGACGGGAGCCAGTGCTCCGCTTCGTGAACGTGACGGAAAAGAGCTTGCCCCCGGAGTTGCGGATCATGCGGGCGGCTTCGGTCTGAGTGATCTGAGTCATAGTTGTTTGCCTTGCCTTGTCGGCGGTAGCAGTCGATGAACACTGAGAGTATACCCTATCAGGAGCGTTTGTCAAGAACTTCCTGGGCTTTTTCCCGATCGGCAAAAGTGCCGATGATGGTAACCTCGGCGGGATAGTGCGGGTCGTATTCGACAGCGTAGAACTGTCCCTGGTCCTCAATGATCTTTCTTGTCATGGTTACATTGTACCACGTGAACTCGAAAAGTCAAATTCTAAATTGCTTTTCTTTTATGCTCTCAGACGGCCTGTGCGGCCCGCTGCGGGCACGAGTCGATTTCCGCGTAGCTTAGCCACGCGGGAAAAAACATAACCCCGGAGAGAGGCCCGTAGACCCCTCTCGTGGACGCTAGGCTACTTCAAAAGTAGGCTCGAAATCGCATCCTCGGCATTTTGGGCACCGTCCACTCAAGTTCGTGACCTTGAACTTTTTTCCACACTCATTGCATTGCACTGGTACACGGATTTTTTTGGCTTTCATGACTACAGTATACCCTACGATCTGCGATTGTCAAGTTCTCAATTGCTTTTCTTTTATGCTCTCACGCGGCCTGTGCGGCCCGCTGCGGGCACCGCCCGCCCGCCCGCGTGGCTTAGCCACGTGCGAAAAAATAAAGCCTCGCAGAGCGGCCCGTGGGCCGCCTGAGGGTCACCTAGAGCCATTCTGGAGTCTCGATGATATCGGTATCGAGATTCAGATAGCCATGCTCACCCGTGGCCGGGTTGTACATGTATTGCCAGCGGGTATGGTTGACCGTGAATGGCTCCTCGTGACCACCGCACGCGGGTATCCACTCGTCCACCTTGTCCGCCATGGCCAGCCTGTATTCGCTTGTCGGTTGCTTCATGGTGAGAGTATACCCCACGATAGGCGATTGTCAAGTGAATTCTCGAAAAGAATATTCCGGTGATTTCGCTTGACACGAATATTTCGGCGATTTCCCTTGACTGTCACAATGGCAGGAGACCGCCAATCTGGCGGCCCCCAAGGGTGTGTGGTATATGTAAGTAAAGGATTTTCCTAGACTGCTGAAATTCTAAGTAAAGCCTTTTTCCACACTTCTGATTCTACTCGGGTTCGTGCTCGATCAGATTGCCTTGGTCGGTGAGTTTGAGACCAGTGTAGATCACGATCTGACCCCCTTCGTCTCTGGTAGCTTCCAGGTGAGGGAGTACGGTCCTCAGCTTGAAACAGAGTTCCGAAAGCTGTTCTTTGGAATCAAAGTAGGGCTCTACCTCGATTGAGTCCTGTTCGATTTCACAGTAGTCGGTAGACTGAGGATTCCACTCGCCCGCATCATCTTGGAACCACTCTAGGGCCTGCTCGGGGCTGTCTGCTCCTTCGACGATTGCTTCGTAACCAACATTCTCTGTCCAGGTGATTTTGTATTTCATGCTCTATTATACCACACGATTGGGAAAAGGCAAGCGGCATTTCCCTTTTCTTTTCTCTTTTCAAGCTCACAGCAGGCTATCAGGCTGCCCGTGCGGGCTTGTGTGCCTACCCTCGCTCGCCATGCGTAGCTAAGCCACGCGGGGTGCGGGGTGGTCTCCGCCAGGGAGCTTAGGGAGCGACTAGCGGGGCCGCTAGGCCCCGCCATTGTGGCAGGCTACAGATCCCGCTCCTTCATTTCGTCTTTCCAGCGATCGGCCTCATCCGGGTCCATCCCGCAATCGACCAGCATACGAGCCGTGTGGGCGTAGGTGCCGGGCTCGGGCTCGTGAGTCTCAACGCACGGGCCTTTCCCCGCATCGGTGGACCACTTGTCGCAGTAGCCGCCTTTCCATTCCGTTCCGCCGTGTGTGCTGCATTTCTTCATGCCTTCAGTATAGCACAAGGCCCCGCATTGTCAAGCGGGGCCTTGGATTTTTGTTTAGCCCTATGGGCTAGACTAGAAGGGAGAGTCTCCGGAAGTGTCCGGAACCACGTCGTATTCGGTTCCGCCGACCTTGAGCCGGGTGATTCCCTCGATCGCCACGTTCCGGAATTGGGTGGTGAGATTGCGATAGCGACCCCTCGCGTCCCGTGCCTCATCCGTCACGAATTCGTGAACGGTGATCAGGTTGAGGTCGCGGGCGTTGAACTTCTGGCCCTCGCCCGTGGTGCCCTTGCGGACGCCAGTCCGTGCGGTCATCCGGCGGAGATTGCCCTTGCCACGGGTCAGGAAGGTGACTCCGAAGAGCTTGCCGCCACTCTGACGGATGAGGTTCGCGGCTTCGGATTGGGTGATGACGTTCATGGGTGTTACCTTGCTCTGGTGAGCGGTTGGTTGATTGATTGAACACCTCATCATACTACACTGAGCACGAAAAGCAAATGGATTGTCGATATTGTGGGGTGGAAATCTTTTCCGGCAAAGAGTTGCCGGAAAGTGCTTGACAGCCAAAATGGCAGCAGCCTGCCAGAATGGCAGGCCGCGTACCGCTGGGGGTGGGGGTGTGTTTAGTAACGCAAAACGCCACACTGTAGGATTTTAGGTAAAGCGTTTTGCCAGACTTCTAGTCTTCCGGCTCTCCCGCTGGCTCCAACTCCCCGCCCTTGGTCTCTTGGAGACCAGTGTATATGATGAGTTGACCCCCGTTGTCCTCACATACGTCTCCCTCGGGGAACCGTTCTGCCTGGAGAGCGAGGAGATCGGCATAGGTCTCGATCTCGGGTAGCACCGTCATGCGAGTAGCCGTGCAACCTACTCCAGAGTGCATGATATCGTTCCATGTCTCGCCCTCGATGATTCCATCCCACTCGGGATTCTCAGCATATTCGACTTTGACTCTCATGCCTCTACTGTATCACGCTCAGCACGAATTGCAAGTAGTTTTTCCAGGATTTTGGTAACGGCTGGCTTATCTAGCTTCAGCTCGGGATCGGATCGCCACGGCTCCATAATCCGTTGCATCTCTCCCACCTGCTCACCATCATCGGTGTACGTTACGCCGCTGTAGTCGAACCCTATTGCAATCTTGGGCATCCACTTGGGCACGGCTAGGTACGCTTCGCACGCTTCGATACACACAGCTAGCCAGTCGTCGCTAACGTTATCGGGTACTGCACCGATATGGAAATGCATCACGTCGAACGCATCAAACCAATTGTGCCAAGTGTTCTCGGCATAGTACGCTCGCTCGAAAGCATCGTTTCCATCGTGGAACTCTTTAGCCTCTTCCGGGCTATCACCCGGCGGATACCATTTCTCGGGCGGCACCTCGCTTGAGCAGTTGTCTAGCTGGCCGTTGGTATTCCATTCCGCACCACCACTGAGACAGAATAGCAGGGCGTTGAGGGCCGCAAGGCGGCACGAGCTATAATGCTCAAGGTAGTAGGCTATTGATTCTTCGGCGTGATTCATGACTACAGTATAGCACTAGGGGCCGCTTTGTCAAGCGGCCCCTAGGATTTTCGTTACGAGCCGAAGCCCGCTCGCATGTTCTCCGCACACCACTGGTCGCCCTGCAAGGCGGCCCGCACCTCTTCCGAAACCTCGCGGAATGATACGCAGGAAAGCGTGTAGAGAGTGATGGTCTCGTGCGTTACCTCCTTCTCCTCGTCGCCGTAGTCGTCGCGGATCTGTTCCACCATTTCGGGGGTGATGTCCTCGGCGGCGATGTAGTTCCCCTCGTCAGCGTAGTCGCCAGCAATGACGATGCGATCCCCTGCCCATGAGCCGATGATGGGATGCTCAGAGTGAAGGTCTCCACCTCCGCGACCGTTGCCGTCTGCCAGGAGCACGGCAAGCCCGAGCATGGTGCCGTCACCTGAGGAGCCGAACTCCAGGAGTTTCAAGCCGTCCCCCATACGATGCGGGTGGAGGTATTCGCGTTTGTCCAGGTTCACGACGTGGTAGTATTGTCCCATATCTATTCTCGTTCGTGGATGAATGTCGTTTTCTCGTTCACGATGACAGTATAGCACCTAATCGGTACTAGTCAAGAGGGGAACCATTCTTTTATGCAAACACGATACCCCGGCTGCACGGTGTAGCAGAATCCCTCGAAACGAGTAGCCCGGTTGTATTCGTCCACGTATGGCCGAGGGGAGAAGTAGTTGGCATGGCTGCACGTTTCACCATCGGCGAAGAGAGGAGCCACACGCTCATCCCATAGGGCTTGGATACGTTCGTCCCACGGGGCTCTGGTGCCGCGTACTTGCTCGATCATCATACCCGCCAAATGGGGCTAGTGAGGATGCCGGTAACACCCATGCCCCTACACTCGGGGTGATCTTGCGTCTCCACGTGGTGGATCTTCAAATCGGTGTGCATACCGGACCAATCAGCACCACCAGCGACAATGAATTGCCTATGGGTGATGTCCAGTTCGCTCCCTTTGGGTACCGCGATGACTCCAAAGACCGCTACCAACACTCTACCATCGGCGGTCTCTGTGGCTTGCGGTTGCGTCATTAGTTGTCCAGTGATCTTCATGGTTCTATTGTACCTCAGGATCGGGAGAAGTCAAATAGGACCCGCGACTTCTTCAAGGGTATCAGCATCGTAGATCCGCCAGCCCACACCGTTCCGCCTACTCAGCTTCAACTGTAGGGCACGGGCTTCCTCCAGGGTGGCACACTCGGCCCGCTGGTTATCATTGGACGACCCCTGATAGGGGTTGCCCTGATAGTTCCTGCTCGCTTTGTGTAGGTGGTATCTACTAGCACGCTTGCACCGTGTGCATATCCATGCCTTGTGGTGAGTATCGAGCCACATACCAGAGCCAGGATCGTCACACCGGGGGCAATCCTCTTCGGCGTATCGAGCACGAAGACCCATGTAGCGGCGTACTGCGGGATACTTCATGCCTTCCTCACTATGATATCAGGACGATAGCCGTCATGACTGACAAGGGTGTCCTTGACCCACTCCGCATCGCAGTCGGCTGTATAGAATACCGTGTCAATGTGACGCAGGTTCCCATAGTGGCTCGGACGATAGACGTTCCATGCTTGCATCATCGGTTGCCCCTGCACGCTTTACGTGCAGCCTCACGTTTGCGGTTGCGGAAGGTGCGAGCCCTGCCCTTGGTAGCGTTTGCAGCAGCACCAGCACCACGCTGGGCTTTCTCTGCCGACTTGGGCTTTCGTTTGGCTTTGCTCCGCTTCATATGTACATAGTACAACAAAAGCGGAGCATAGTCAAATAGAATTGTGAGAAACCTCACTCTTTCCGGGCGTTGCCCATCTTGCGGGCGTTCTCCCGCACGGCATCGGGCACCTTCTCGCCCGCGAGCCTTTCCAGCTCCTCACGTGAGGGCACGTGGTCCGGAACCTCGCCCTTGGTAGCACCAGGACGGAACGGCCAGAGCGTGCAATCCACGCACGGGCAGAGCTTGGCTTCCTGGCTCGTGCCTACACAGTCGATGCATTTCTCGATGATGGCATCCTTTCTACCACCACCGAAATAGATCTTGAGGGCACGTGCGGGCCGCTTGAAAAGCCACTCAGTTGCGAGCTTCATCGCCGTATTCCTCGTCTGAATAGTCCTCGTGACGGACGGGAACCAGATCGCTCCTTTTCCCGTTTTCCACCTTGACCACGTGGAGCCGATTGCATCGTCTCCCTTCCTCGCTGATAACCTCATCGAGGTCTTCCGAGGGCATGACGGTTGACCGATAACGGTTCCCGTCCCAAATCTCATAGAGTACCATGGTTCTGCGAGCCGTTAGGCCCACGTAAAATCCGGATCATTGTCAGCGAGGACCCAGCGACTCTTATTGTCCGCTTTGGTTCTATCCTCTAGCACGGGCTCGATTAGGATGCCCGGCTTGCCGTTGAAGCATATCACGGAATCACTCCGTCTCACGATACGCCACTCGTCCGTCCCCGCTTCGTGGAGCCTGTTCTTCCCTTTGCGGGTTTTCGGAACGAGCTTCATGCTCTCATTGTATCCTACGGAGTAGGAGTTGTCAAGCAGAATCCGATACTATTGATGCGGAAAATCCGCGTCACCTCACCGAAGGGCACCAGGAAGCCCCTTAGCTCGTCACGACCGTATCCACGCTGGAAAGCACCGTTCTTCAGTCTCCAGCCGTCTCCCTCTGCTGTTTTGTGCTTGATATCGCCCACGTCCCTATGCGAGCGTGCCATGATGTATGCACACCCACCCGGCTTGAGGGCACGCACGATATGGTTCATGATCTCCACCCGATCCTCCCACTTGTCCACCACGTTTAGCACGCAGTTACATACCACCACGTCGTACAGACTCGCGGGAATGTGATGGGGCTGAGTGTAGGTGGGCCATACTCCCTCACGTGCATTGGGCTCGAAAGCGTCCGCATGGAGCAACGTTGCCCCTAGGCCATAGCCAGAGCCATAGTCTAGGACCATGGCCCCCGGGAGGATGAGCCGCTTGAGCTTCCGGTAGGTGCCTATCGTGTTCTTGCGTTGCGTGCATTGCATCAGGGGCACTCTCCAAGGTTCTCAGCAAGGTCTTCGTCAGCGTCGCGGTCTTCCTGAACTCCGCAAGCGTAGAATATCTTGCGGTTCGCATTGATAGCGATTGCCTCGATAGCGTGCTCGGTCCATCCCTCTCCCTCGATACGATAGAGGGGCTGTTCCCAGATGCCGTTTTCATACAGCACGAAAAGCGTGTAGATCCCGGGTGCGAGTGTTGTTGTTTCCATGTCCTCAGTATACCTCAGGATCGTGATTCGTCAAGTAATCCTTCAACGTTTTCTACAGCGGTTTCGATCCCCTCCAGATACCTCGGGTCCTCGATGTCCACTCCCGCAATAGCGTGAGCCAGGACCATGCTGGTGATCCCCTCGAAAATGTGGTGAGTGAGTTGCCCCGGCATGATGGTGCCACAATAGCCGACATCATTGACTTCGACCACGATACCGTAACACGGAAGTTTGTGTATTGTCAACTTGAAAAACACAATTACAGCGGACGCTCTGGGAGCCCGCGTGCGGGCGTTTCATTTTTCGTGCGTGGCTAAGCTACCTTGATTTTTTCCCGTGGCCGTGAGCGAGCTTACAAGGGGACTAGAACAAGCCCCGCCAGGATTATTTCACCTTGACGGGGCTACCGGCGGGATTGGGATTTCGCCCGTGTACCCTAGTGGCGGCGAGTGGCCCCTCGCTTCCACGTGCTTTCAGTATACCCTATTGCTTGTGATAGTCAACTGATTTCACGTTTTTATTCCAGCAAGCCCGGCAGTCCTGACACTCGTTATTCTGATCGGGGGCGGGACATACGAAACCTTTTCCAGTCTGCACGGTGCTCGAAACGGTGCCAGGAATGGCCTGGAGAGATTCGCCGACCATCGGGGCCGAAACCCGGATGACGAGATTGGAAGGCATACGGTGGCTCCTGAGCCATCGACGGACAATACCGTATTCTTTCGTCGGGAGCCAGAATTGAATCGCGGGAAGGTTGCGAGCGATCTGCACGATAGCGGAAAGATGTTCCGCCGATTGGATATCGCCCGAATCATGCCAGCGAAAGACTTTCTCTTTCTTTTCGAGTTTTCTCGAAATCAGGGCTGTCATATTGGCAGTCCAGACTTCCAAGTCTGCCAGGGAGGCGAAACGGCGATCCTGAGCCGCTACCACGCTCTTGAATACGTATCGCCCCTTGCATCCGTAGCAATGCGAGCATACGCTGCAATCGACCTTGCGAAGCCTACCGCCCGTGATACAATGGCGGGCCGGAATACCGTAGCCGAAACCCGGCATTTTAGAGGGATTGGAGAGGGTACCCGTTGCCGTTTCGAGTTGCTTGATCGTTACCTTCATGGTTTCAGTATACCCCACAATCGTGAGAAGTCAAACGGTTTCCGTTATTTCTTCGACCATCAGAGAGTAGCCATCGGGGTCGCCGTCTTTTGCTATCTCGGCTTCTGCCTCAGTAGCGTATGAGAGAGCCCCACGGCCCCAACGAAATATGCTTTATTCATGCCAGCAGTATACCGCATGGAGAGAGAAAGGCAAGTGCTTTCTTTATTTCTTTTGCTTTTCCCTGAGACGCTCTGTGCGGCTCTGTGCCGAGGTTTGGGCCGTCACGCGACTACGCCTATCGCGAGCTATGCGAAAAAACGCGGCACGCGGGCTCCTGGACCCCTCAGGGGGCCGATTTTACACATACCACCGCACCTGGAATGTAAAAGTTATGTTTTAGGACTTGACAGCCGCCTCCGGTGTGATATACTGCTACTGTGAAATAGTATCCCGATCCGTGGGGAGGACATAGAAAAAAACACCCTGTCAGAATGGCAGAGCCATTCTGGCAGGGCGGAAGGAAGACCATGACGCGATCGGTCCCTGTAACTAGTATGCGTGACGCTGCTAGAATTATACAGGGTTGTAGGTGGTGGGGTGAGCAGGGTTCGAACCTGCAACCGATACAATAACCTCGAGTTATATTGTATTCCTGTTCGTCTCTCAGGGGAGCAACCCCCCGGTGCTTTCCTATGCGTCACGGGAGCTAACCGTGCGACAGTCTGGCTAAGACTTGAGGACATCGCCTTGCGGCGACCCGCTCTAACCAATTGAGCTATCCCCCCATCTGAGTTTTCAATCTCCTCTCCTCAACAGTGACAGTATACCCCATGGTACTCGAAAGTCAAGCGGAAAGGAAAAAATAATTGGGGCCGGTCGGAACCGGCCCCGTGGCTCAATCTAGGAAATCGTCAGGTAGCCAGCCAAAGGCTACCATGAGCACAAACAGGAAAGCCGAGAGAATCATACAGAGCACCCACGCTCCCATGTTCTTTGCCAACCGGATGGTCGGCTCCCAGGCTTCCTCGGTTTCGTCGAATTCTCCGAAACCTACATAGACATCGGGGGGAGCCCCCCGGACGGAACCTCGCTTGGTTCCGATTGTGTGTCTTGACATACCAGAGTATACCTTACGGGGCGGGGCTGTCAAGCCCCGCCCGCGTAAAGATTAGGCCAGCGTGATCGTGCCGTCCAGGACACGCCGAGCGATTTCGAGGGCTTTCGCTTCCAGCTTGTACCCGGAGCCGTTCGGATCCACGTTCCGGATCATGCGATCCACGGAGGCGACTTGAGACTTGGACACGCTTTCGGAATTCGGGCTGGAGTTCCAGAAGGTGAAACCGTTGACCCAATCGCCCAGGGTGGCACCGTTCGTGCCGAATTGCGGCATTGAGAATCCTCGGACGATCGCGTCCCGCTTGTTCGCGGCTTGCTTGGAAACCTCCTCCCGGTTCGTGAGATCGGCTCCCGGCTTGATACCGAGCAGGGTATCGGTCAGGGCACCGGCTTGCACCACGGTCAAGGGCTGGGCGTTCCAGGCGTTGATACGCTGAGCGAGCCCGGCGATATACTTGTCGGCCTGAGTCCAGGCGGCTTTCGCTTTCGCCACCCGCTTGGCCATAACGGTCTGCCGTTCTTCCTCGGTCATTTTCGCGGACATCCGGTGAGTCACCGAGAATTCGATCCCGCGACCGATAGCCCCGAAAGTATTGGAACATACCGGCTTATAGCTGATAATGGTTCCCTTGGCCTTGCCACCGGAGCCGTGCGGGTTCCGGAAGACGATATAGTGATCCCATTGTTCCCCGTTCGGGAGCATTCCGGAGGCGTCCATACGGAGGCAGAGAACCTCCAGGGATTCGTTCTTGCCACTGTAGACAGCATCGGGAGTGACCCACCCGGCATCGCACCACGGCTGGATTTCAGCAGCGATATCGAGCAGGGTCAGCGGCTCATACTGCCCCGTGACAGTGTGAGGGGAGACGACCCGGCCATCATTGGTACGGGTCAGGTGATACTGTCCTTCGACCTCACGGGTGACGGGAACGATATTCCCGTGCTCATCGACTCCCCCGAAAGGATCATTCACAAGGGCGGGCTTTCGGAGGATACCGTAGTCCCTGCCAGCGGCTTCCAGGAAGGTCGGAAGGTCGGAGATGATGGTATCGGAGGTGTCGCCGCCGATCCCGGTGAAGAGGCTTTTAGCGTGCGTGTCGCCATCTTGCCTTGCGTTGAAGAATCCAGTGATATCGGTCATGGCTCTGTGTCCTTTTGCTTGAGTTGCGTTGTGTTCGATTCACAGTCAGTATACCGTACGATCGCGAGAAGTCAACTGCATTCCTGAAAAAAGATGGGCCACCTGTAATCGGGTGGCCCATGGATCAGTGGTACCTGTAATATAGCTCGACAGCATACAGGCAGGCGATTGCCCAAAAAGGGAGGGATGCGTACCAGACTTTTGCCCAGGACATCAGCTCTTTTTCGAGCGGCTGCGGGTCGCCTCTCTGAAGGACCGCCGGATCATCTGATCCAGGGTGAAGTCGAGATTCTGCCCCCGACGTTCCGCCAGTTCCCTCACCATGGCAATGGCATCGACCGGAAGCTTTTTCAGAAAAGCCTTGGTTTCCACGTTGGCGGGGAAGGAAGCGGGACGGCCCACGGTGCGTTTGATTTCTTCGCTCATATTACTATTGTCTCCGGTGTTGTGCCCCTCAGGGGCGTTTCGTTCGATTCGCCAAGAGTATACAGTACGGGTGCCGGAAGTCAAGAACAAACTAATTTTCTATTTCGAGTTGACAATCGGCTCCCATATAGTATAGTGATGGCATGAACGAAAGGAAAAGAGAGCCGTGGCCACTGGAGTACCACGGACACACCCGGTAAAGAAAACCGGGCTTTTCCTTGACTTCCACGCTCAGTAGAGTATACTGAGGTGACTTGAAAACGAGAACAAAGCAACGCGGATAAGGATGAGAGTATCGGCGTCAGGAGTTGCCGCCCGCCTGACCCCAGTATCCGCCTTGAGCGGAGGGCGGCCCCCTTCGGGGGCCGGGATTTTACATTACCCTGACCCACAGGCGTGTGCCCCGGCCCCCAAGTAAGGGCAAATGCCACCCTGCTACAATTTCAAGGATGGCACACAGTAAGGGAAAAACCTACCCTGCTACGAAATTAGCCCAGACGCTTACTTCGTTCAGAAGTTAGCGAATGGGCTTAAGTAAGGGGTGACCCCATGCTGCTACAATTACACGAAAAAGGAGCACCAGGACGTATCCCGGTGCTCCTGAGGGGGCGATGACATCTTGTATCACCGCTTCCGCCTGCCTGCGGCTGTGGTTTTCGGAGGCACCCGGTTGATTCAGCAGAATCGGGTGCGTTTGTCCACTCTTTGTAATCCCCTCGAAACAACCAGCCGGTCGGGCTCATGGGTGACGGCTGGTTATGTGGTAGCGGGAGCTGGATTCGAACCAGCGACCTCCAGATTATGGGTCTGACGAGCTGCCTGACTGCTCTACCCCGCGACATAAGTTGTAAGTGTGGCCTCGGCAAACCACGCGGATCTCTGGGAATTTACCACCCTGGCTAGCTTCACCAGTGGGGAGACCTTTACTCGCCCGTCGGCAAGTCACACCATTATACCCTCTTTTTCAAGTCCTGTCCACTTAAAACAGGAAAAAACAGGATGAGACGTGATTTTCGCCCATTTCGCCTTGGGCCGATCTTTGTCTCGTTTACAGGCTTGCGAGGCCAACTGTACAGGGGCCATTCACGTTGGTGCCCATGCACATTCATAGTACACCAAAGGCTCTCTACTGTCAAGTGAATTTCTTTTTTAAGTTGATCTTGACAAACACTAACCATATGATATGATAGAGCCATGAAGGATTACAACAAGCTCCTGACCAAGAACGGGGTAAGGGTTCCAGATGAGGCAGTCATAGATGTTTGCTGGAAAGCCCGCTTCAACGATTGGTACTGTAAGACGCAATCGGGGTGGTTCTGGTACGACCATGGAGAGCGGGCCTGGAAAGGTTGCAGCGACCCCTCGTAAACTCTATTTGAAGCCCTCATGAAGAAGATCATCCATAGACAGTTAGAGAAGTGGATCAAAGTGCTGGACCAACACGACGTGGGGACCCCGACTTGGGAGGAAGCTACTGAGGCAGCGGAGCGACTCAGCAAGATTCTGATGCACCTTGAGGTGGCGGCAGCCGCTTCTAGCTGCACTAAAATCGGTGGAGCGTTCGGGCCGAGGTAGTTAGGGGCTAATAAGTACTAGTGAGAGTGTGTGTATAGGTGTATCGCAAACACTATCCCACAGGATACGGAGCTATGTCAGATAACACCAAACTCACCATCATCAAAGCCATCCTCGAATACCACAAATCCGGCTTCCGCACCAAGAGTGGTTGGTGGCTGTATGGTCTCTTTCGTTCTAGTAGTGGTTCTCTTTCTACTGCTTGGATTCAGCTTGAAAAAGAATAAGGTATAACCATGCCCGAATACGACCACCGAGCCCTCAACTACAAGCCCTGCACCGCCCTCGACCTCACCCGCCTAGGCGTCACTTGCGACGAACTAATCGCACACGGAGCAGACCCCACCAGAGTCAAGAGTCTGTTCCTTCTCTCTAAGGAAGTTCTTTCTCTCTTTAGGGGAGTGAACGACGAGCTTGAAAAAGAATAGGATATAACCATGGGAATAAACATATTTGGATCATCGTCGTCGTACGACGAGCCACAACGGTCCCGGCCTTCTGGCAATCCTGATCCGTCCAACTACACTATTCGTACATGGATTCAGATTGGCTCCACCCTGGTCGTCATGGTGAATTACCCTGATTGCCACAACCATGAGGGCGACAAGATCCTGGTGTATCGAGACTGCTTCCTCAAAGAACTAGAGGAGCAGGATAGCATCGATCCACACTTCGCCAAGAATACGTACTACTTCTCTCCTTTTGCCCGTTTTGAACCCACTGAACATGGTTGGACGATGGCACGAATACTTGCTGAGGAGCTTGAAAAGGAATAGGATATAACCATGTCATACGAAGACTTCAAGGCCACCAAGCTCGACAAGATCCGCAATCGCGTCGTCAAGCTCACTCGCCAAGAGATAGAGCTTATCGCAAGCAGCATCACCACACGTCTCACCGAAGAGATCGAGACCGAGGGCTCCGACGAACATACTGTTCTTGTTTCTCTCTTGAGGAAGTTTGAACGGCTTGAAAAAGATAGAGCATAACCATGACCATCCTAGCGTACAAGATCAGGGACAAGGCCACCGGAGAGTATAAGTCCAAAGGTAAACACTCCTTCGGCCCCATTGGCGACATCTACGGAACGCTGGGTATCACCACCGTTGCTTTCAAGCACTGTAAGCGGTGCCTACGCATTTCGGGCCATTGGCGTGAGCTTGAAATAGTGGAGTTCAAGATGGAAGAAGTCAGGGTTCTGCCTTGACTTAGACACTAAGTGTGATACAATGAATCCTGAATTAGAACGTATCGTGGCCAAGATCGCCGCCATCACCAGCAACGTGCTTGCCACCACCGACATGGACTCCGACTTCTCTGCCCGCCAGATCGTAGACGACCTCTACCGCAAAGGCATTGATGTTCGTTTCCAGCAGCATATCATTGAGGGAGTGCTGAGAGCAACGCTCGAAAAAGAATAACTTCGCTTGAAAAAGACTTGCCCCGTCCGCTGCGTGAGGTATACTGAGTCATGAAGATCTCAGAAATGATCGATCCGCACTTCGCCAAGAATACGTTTTACTTCTCGCCCTTTGCTCGTTTCGAGCCCACTCAGAAGGGCTGGGATATGGCAATTGCACTTGCTAAGGAACTCGAAAATGAATAAAACTTACGTCGTCTACTGGGATTCCTCATGTCAATGTGAACTGACACGCTTCACGGGACAGGTCACTTGCACGGAAGGATTTACGCCAGAATTTCGCTTTTGGGAGGGTAGCCTTGATGTCTTCGGTGGTGGCAATTACAACTACTACACCTGTCTGACAGGATACAAAATCGTGCGTGTCGAACCACGTGATAATGCCGGTGGCAAACTCAAAATCGTTTTAGAGGAAGGTGAAGCGATATAGCTTAACAGTGCTCTATACGTCACAAAAAGTGCATACATCACTGTGACATTGAACATCATATCTGACACAAAAATGACCATACAGGAACTAACCAAACGTGAACTCGACGGTCTCCGAATGCTCTTCGAGCAGTGCATGGAGGACTTCGTGCATCCAGAGGCTCCCCACAATGAACAGGGAATACATATCATCTGGAATATCCCTTGTGCCTATGCCATGCTTCGTCGGCTCGCCGATGGCTCTACAACTATTGCTGACGAATGGCAACGTGAGGACAGGTGTGCTCTGGTTGATTCGATGTTGGAAGATCTCGAAAAAGAGTTGACATAGCGTTTAACGGTGGTATAATAAGGCATGTTAGTCAACAACATCGCACCACTCCTGTTTCTTGGTTGTGGCACCTACCTACTTATGAATGAGCATCCGGTCGCTGGAGGATGGCTCATTGCAGCCGCCATTCTTTATCCGGCCCCTTCAAAAAATAACCAATGCGTAGACGAATCCAACCCTTCGAACCCCGGCAACAAAACTTCGACCAAACCATGAAGACTGCTGTCCGCACCTTCAATGTCTGGCTCCTCGTTACTGCAATTCTGTGTATTGGCAGTGCCGCCGCCATGATCTACATGATGATCGCTGCTGCCCAGTGGCTTATGGCTAACCAGTAATGCCCACGTATGAGTACGAATGTGGGGATTGTGGTCTCCAATGTGAGTTTTTCCAGAGCATCACTGAGGGGGCTAAGCGTAAATGTCCCAATTGTGGGAAACTTCACTTGAAAAGAATCATCAGTAGGAACGTTGGCGTTATCTTTAAGGGCGATGGCTTTTACTGTAACGACTATCCCAAGGACAAGAAAGATGGCTGAACACCCGCAACTTCGCAATCGTGACAGACAAGTAAACCTCGTGGCGGACACACTACATAAGTGTACGCGAATAGCCTTCTTTCTGCCGAGAGAAGGTAATGAAAACTCGTACATGGTGATCGACAAGGGTGCTCCCAACTTCGGCAGCATTCTATTCGAGGCGATGGGGTGTGCTCGGGCGATCAAAAGAGTTGAATCACAGGAATACCAGGAATACCTACGTCTCCAAAAGAAGTTTGAAGGAAGGTCTTGACAACGATGACTTACGTGGTATAATGCCTACATGAAAAGCACATTCAAGGACAACGGAGTCATCAGGGACGAAGACGGAAACCTGATTGGCGTGAACCTCGGCTGGGATTTCACTGCCGAACACGAGTGGGGCGTCAAGGGCATCAAGCGAGATCTCGGCATTTTCGAGAAAGCGGACGGTGCGGCACGTTACCACGTAACCAAAACCAGCAAACTACTGTACGGCACAATGACCATCAAGGAGATCGAGTGGCACCTGATTGCCCTCTCCGATTGGGAAAGTGTGGGAGAGGTTGGCGAACGCTTCCTGTCGAAATGGTTCGACGATGACGCGGAAGTACTTGGTGCGTGGTCCGAAAGCGGCTTCGTGGTAGCCATTCGTGACAAAAACGTCTACGACGCGATTGTGCGGGCATTTACATACGATGATGCTGTCGTGACGTGTGAGTCGCTGTTTGCGAGCGAAGGTCAAGCCTTCAGTAACAGTGGCCTGAAAATCATCATCCAATCCGCCCTACCCCAAGAGTGGGCCGACAAGTGGATCGCCGCTCACGAAGACTGGCGAGCACTGACGGAAGCGTCAACGGCTGCTGGCATCCACGAGAAACTGAAGGCGGCGGGCAAGACGTTTTACGCCCTCAGTCCTCGCTGGAAAGGCGAGGAAACCGAGTCGGCTCACCCCGTGATCTACTGGCTCAACCCCCGCGAACAGCAAGACAATAACTTTGGCTGGTACACGGTTGAAGATCTCGAAGCTTGGGCCAACAACGAAGGACCGATCCCGAAATGCAAACCATAGACCAAGACATTCTTACCGTGACTGGACCCGCCATCATCTGCCATCAGGTTAATTGCCAGCGTGTGATGGGTAGTGGTCTCGCCCTTCAAATTCGCACCAAGTGGCCCCACGTGTTTGATGCGTACTCGCAAAAGCGTAGATGGGAACTAGGCGATTGTCAAATTGTAACGGTTGGCGACAATCAGTACGTTGCTAATCTTGCTGGCCAACGCACTTACGGCGAGGGACTACGAACCAATTATGGTGCCCTTGAGTACGCACTAGATCAGGCGTATGATTTTACTGAAGCAAACGAACTCGTTCTCTATATCCCGCACAGTCTGGGCTGTGGTCTCGCTGGCGGTAATTGGGAGATGGTACTCGATATCATCGCAAAGGTCGCACCGAACGCAGTGATCTGCAAGCTGCCCGAATGAAAATCCTAATCCTGGGTGACACTCACGGAGACTGGGGTCACTTAAACATAACGCTCGCAAGAGCCCTACAAGCACATCCTGATATTACTCACGTGATTCAGTGTGGCGACTTCGGGTATGGATGGGACGACAAGCCGCACAAGCTCACGCGAGCATATCTCACCGACGAACAGATTGCCTATTACAAGGAAAACGTTAAGTTTTATTGGCTTGATGGCAATCATGAGAACTTTGATCGTCTGGACATTGATGGTGGATCACTACAGCCCGATTGGAAGTACATGTCACGCGGTAGTGTTCTTGAAATAGAACAGTATAGACTATTGTTCTGTGGGGGAGCTACGTCTGCCGACAAAGAGGCTCGTCATCCACACATTAGCTGGTGGCCGCAAGAAGACATTACGTACGGACAAATACGTAAGACTTTCGAAACCGTCGATGGTCCCATCGACGCCATTTTCAGCCATGACCATCCTGCCAGTATCCCTTATTGTTATGAAAGATATAACTCTATTGTGGGACACGGCAACAGGTCTCTACTAAACGAATTACGAGAACACTATCAACCTCGCTTTTGGTTTTTTGGTCACCATCACCTGGGAGCTAAAGGCGAGCAAGGCGGTATGGAGTGGACGTGTTGTCCAATCATCGAAGACAGAAGCTATACCATCTGGGATGGCGAAACCATTACAACTAATTGGTAAATGCTAATACTAGTACTTGAAGACGACCCTCATCGTATCGAGAGGTTTGAAGCCGTGTGCAAAGCTGCGGGTGTCGAGGTTGATATCACAACCACCGCCGCAGGGTGCATCGAGCAATTGGAGACGGAAGACTACGACACTCTGTTTCTAGATCACGACCTGGGTGGCGAGGCTTTTGTTTCAGTTGATGACGACAACACTGGTAGTGCGGTCGCCCGCTGGATGAGTCTACACTCTCCCAAGATCGACACCGTGATTATCCATTCAATGAATTCGCCTGCGGCGAATGGCATGAAACACACGCTTGAGGATTCGGGCTATTGGTCAACACACTATCGCCCGTGGCTTTTCCTAACGCATGAGCTTCCCGGCATCATCGAGGAACTCAAGGGCTTCTATGAGCGTGCCGACATGGGTCTCTACACTGGCTTCGGACACGTTTGTTGCCCAGCAGGAGAAAGTGGTTGCGGCTGCTCTGCTGGTTGCCCAAACCGACAAGAACGCCATCATCGAGCTTGAAGCGAACGCTATCGCCGAGAAGGCTCGTCGTATCGCCTCCGGTGAAGCTGACGCTCTCCGCATGGTGAACGAGGCAACCTCTGAAGCCCAAGAGAACCCGGTATTCCTTGCGATGAAACGCTTGGATATTGATAAGATCCGTGCCGAGAAGTGGGACGGAGCATATCCTCAGTGGTTCATGGGTGGCGACGGTGGCCTCGATAGTAGCCTCCTGATGCAAATGCCAACCCCGCCGAAGAAATAACTTGACAACGGTCAGTTAGCTGGTATACTGGGTCAGGATAAACAAACGTCCTGGCCCAGTTTTCATTGAGACATGCAAAGACTAGAAGACATCGGATTTTACACACTGTCGGACGAGCGGGCAGCCAACACCAGTGTTAGCTCTCCTCTCCATAGGTGTGAACTGATCCTCACACACGCTTGTAATTTCAAGTGCCCTTACTGTAGGGGCCTTAGGGAAGATCTGCAAGGGACTCTCCCACTTGAAAAGGCAAAAGAGGTAGTGCGTCTGTGGATCTCCCAGGGTCTACGCAACGTTCGCTTCTCTGGCGGCGAGCCTCTGCTTTACAAAGGACTGGACACGCTGGTGGCCATGTGCAAAGAGGGCGGCGTTGAGCATATTGCGATTTCAAGTAATGGCTCGTTCCCACACGAGAGGTACGTCGAGCTTATCGAGTGCGGCGTGAACGATCTCTCGATCTCGCTTGATGGCTGCTGTGCCACGATTGGCGACAAGATGACTGGCGTTCCTGGAGCATGGGACACTGTAATCGACAACATTCGTCGTCTCAGCAAGATTACGTACATCACGGTCGGCATGGTCTTCACTGAGGAGAACGTACACGATTGTGTCAACGCGGTGCTGTTCGCTGATGCACTGGGTGTTTCTGACATTCGGGTTATTCCATCGGCCCAGTACAATCTGGCTCTTGCCCAGTTGGCAAGTTTAGGCGACCGTATCCTTGACAAGTACCCAATCTTGCGGTATCGTATCAATAACGTGCTGCGTGGTGCTCACGTTCGTGGCATGGAAGACACTGACAACTCTCGGTGTCCGCTGGTGCTGGACGACATGGCGGTAGCAAAGGGGTATCATTTCCCTTGCATCATCTATATGCGTGAGATGGGCGATCCCATCGGCAAGGTTGGACCGAACATGCGTCAAGAGCGTGCGGAGTGGCTTGAAAACCACGATTGCCAAAAGGACACTATCTGTAAAAAGATGTGCTTGGACGTTTGTCGTGACTACAACAATAGGTGCCCAAAATAATCTGCAAGTGACTTGACAAACGCTATTGACGCAGTATACTGTAGTCACCTCACACAAGGGAACACACATGAAGCTACACACTAAAGACAGAACCATCGAGCGGTCGGGAGACTTCTCCGAAAGCAACTTCACCATCGCGGCCAACGCACACGCCTTCGAAGTGCTCTCCAGCCGCCTGTACACCGACCCCATCCTTGCGGTCGTAAGAGAGTTGTCTACCAATGCGTATGACGCTCAAGTCGAAGCTGGCACCACCGACAAGCCCTTCGATGTTCACATGCCCAACTCCTTTGCTTCCTTTTTCAAGGTCCGCGACTACGGCACGGGACTCTCGCCCGAAGACGTGAAGCACGTTTACACTACGTACTTCGAGTCCACCAGGAGTGATTCTGACGATTTCATCGGTCGCCTTGGTTTGGGCTCGAAATCGCCCTTCGCTCTTACGGACCAGTTCATGGTAACGTCCTATTGGAACGGTACCTCCTATACGTACTCCGCATATAGGAACGAAACTGGCGAGCCGCGTATCGCCCTGATGGATACCAATGCCACTGACGAACCGAATGGTCTTGAAATCACAGTTCAAGTCAAGGCTGGCGATGAGTACGAGTGGCAGCGTGCCGCACAAAAGGTGTATCGATTTATGCCTATGTGTCCCAAGATCACTGGGGCTAACGTCGAATTCGAGGAGTGCGAGCCTCTTTTCGAACATGCTCACTACAAGCTTTACTCCAATCGCCAAGAAGCTGGTGTTCCCTCCCGCATCAATGTGGTTATGGGTAACGTCCGCTACACTGTGGCAACGGAACACTTCAAGATCAAACTGGGACAGAGTGGAGCCCTGATCTTGTTTGTTAACAATGGCGAATGTGACTTTGCAGTGAGCCGCGAGGAGCTTCACTATAACGAACGCACGATTGCCAATATTCAATCTCATCTGGACAAGGTATCGAAAGACGTTCAGGTAAAGATTGACGCACAACTGACTGGTGACATTAGTGTCATGGCCGAGATCAGGAATCGTCAACGCTTCAGTAACGTATGGGACCTGCCCGCCGGAAAAAAATCCATTTCCATTAAGGAATCGGGCAAGTACGAACTCAAGTGCATGAAGCTCAAGGGCAATAAGCTCTGCATCGGACAAGACCGCTGGCGTGAATCGCTCCAGCCGAGCGAGTATACTGATTACGTCATCGTCCACTGCGATGTCAAGATGACGCAAGCCTACAAGAATCGGCTTCGCTACTGGTTGAGTTCCCAAGAGGGCATCATGTACCTCGCCGACGTTGAGGACGAGGTTCGCTTCACCCAGGTGTTCGGAGAGCCGAGCATCAGAATAAGTGAGCTTCCCGACGCTCCCCAGAGTGAACGAAAGAAGTTCACTGGCACTCGTTCCTTCTTTAAGAGCATTACTGGATACAGTGGCTCCAAGGCGGATCAATGGTCTCGTGTCGATGAAGACAAGGTAGAAACCACTAAAGCAATTGCCATACCTCGTACTGGTTGGAACGTCATGGTCAAGGGTAGAGAGCGTAATGCTTGGGAAATCCTGGCAATTGCTCAAGCCATGGGATACGATACCGTTTACGGCATTGCCGACAAGCACTACAAGCGTCTCAGTAACAAACTGGGTCTGGCTGATTTCGAGACCGAAGCAAAGAAGTATGCAGAAAAGCGTCTAACGTTACTGACCAAGTACGAACTGAGTCGCATGCAACACAGCTTTGACTCTTACACATTTCCGGCAATGCTCATCCATGCCATCAAGAATATGTCGCCCGTGTGCGACGACTTGGTAGCAATGTCCAAAGCGTCTCGCATCGGCAATACTATTAAATCAATGTTCGCGATGTTCGATCTAGTTGTGCCCGACCCATCAGACACTCCTGATTACTGTGAACTGTTTCGTGAACGTTATCCTCTACTTTCGCAGATTCAAATTCGTCACGTCAACGTGGCAGACATTGTTGAGTACATCACTCTCAAGGAGAAAAACTAATATGTTCTGGAAAAAGAAAAAGCCCACGTACATCACCACTGCTGACGGCAACATCAATCTGGTCTGGAACGGTCAGACCCACTCGCTTGGTCTCACCCATCCGAACTATGGTCCGATTGCAAGTATCTTGTCCAACAAGTCTGGCTACGATCGGCTCGACGATCTGCTCAATCCTGCCACTACGATAGAACGCGAACTGAATGGCATTACTGTTAATCCGTATGGTGAGGTCTTCTGGAATGGAGAGCAGATCAACAACGTGCTCGCAGACCGCATTGGCGAGTTCATGCGAAACGGCGAGGACTACGCTCCGCTGGCTCTCTTCCTGGAAAAGCTTATGGCAAATCCGAGCGGACGTGCCGTCAATGAGCTTTACAGATTCCTGGAACACGGCAACTTCCCCGTCACCGAGGATGGATGCTTCATTGCCTACAAGGGCATCTCCGCCGAATGGAAAGACAAGCACACTGGCAGATTCGACAATAGCGTGGGAGTCATTAATGAAATGCCTCGCAACAAGGTCAACGATGACCATAGCGTTGGCTGCTCATATGGGTTCCACGTTGGCACCCACCGCTACGCAACCGACTGGGCTGGCAGTGACGGTCGAGTCGTTCTCGTTAAAGTTAATCCCGCTGATGCTGTCAGCGTGCCGCTCGACTGCTCTTGCTCCAAATTGCGTGTTTGCAAGTACGAAGTGGTCGAGGAGTGCGAGAAGTTGATCGAGGAGCCCGTCTATCGCTCCGAGGTATCCATCGGAGAATCGATGCCCTGCGTTCTAGGTCAGGACGACGATGACTACGACTGCGACTCGGAAGACTACTGCGAGCATTGTGGTGACTATTGGTGCGAGGGTGAGTGCCAGGACGACTGATCTTTCTCCGTGTGTTTCCGCTGGGCTGGGGGTTGTGTGGCCTCCAGCCCAACTTTTTCTCGAAAAGAAGTTGACGAACACCGAAACTAGTGTATAATGTACATACCGGAGGCGAAAACGCCGCTGGTGAGCCCGACGAGGCGGTAGGGCATAACACAGCCGCCTCTCTTTGACAACTCGGAACCAATCATAGCGGCAGAGACGCATAGCGTCTGCCGCTAAGGAACATGCGTCGGTAGTGTAAGTAAGGCATATCCCGTAAGGGAATGGAGCAGGGGTAGTACCTGCCCGACGCACCAGCATATGTCCGCGTTCTCCGGACATTCTAAATCCTGTGCTTTTAGCTGGGCCAGGACTGTTAGTCGGTCGCCTGCGGGCCGCATGGTAGAGAAAAGCTTGTCTTCAATAGAGCGGTGTCCACCGTTTTGTTGAGAACTGGGCAGGCGAGTGTGACCGAGGATGGTGACGCATCTGAACCACACGATTAAGTTTTAGGCAAGAGACCACGTGTCACCGTGGGTATTCAGCTTGGAATAAGGCGGATTTATTCGTTTACCGAAGTAACGGCTAAAAGCAACTAACATTGTTTAAAATGTGATCTTAGGAAAGCCCATCTCTTTGAGATGAGTAAAACGAGCGTGTGTAGGACAGAAGCGTCTCTATCTGATCTTGAAAAAGAGAAGATGTCCCGCGAGGGGTAGTACGGCGATTGTCCTAAGCTTTCAAAGTGCTACGTGCGACCTATGGGAAGTTGATCGCTTCACCAGAAGGAACACAGAATGAACTACACACTATGTCCTGCTGTTGGGAGTCGAGAGGCAACGACAGAGACGAAGCTAGTGAAGCGGCTAATCACCGTGTTCACAGACGCCTAACCATGTATATTGTGTTTCACATATCGGCGGTCACTAGCAACCAGGGTTAGAACTTGTGATAGCCCCCTAAATACACGGAAAGCAGGCTTGGATGGGTAAACGGATGCTGACCACGATTGCATATCGCTGAAGATAACGTTTAAGTAAGCGATACGTACAATCAAGAAAAAACCAACCCATCACTTGGGCTGCGGCTGGCAAGCCGTGGCAGAAGTACGCCATATGCAGAGAGCCGACCTAGGCATGGCACCGCGTATGGAAGTCATGAGAATGTAGTGTAGAAATATCCGAGCACTCCCCCGCTAGGGGGGCGGCACGCGAAGTTAACGGTTTCGCGATTTTTATGGCGGCTACAGCTACGTGACTGATTACAGAGCGTAGGCTCATATCAAGGTGAAAAGCTTGATCTCTACGTGGAGAGTATTGAACGAGGGCGGGGACACGTAAGCCGCCCTCCACGTACACCGCTGCGATAGGGCAGCAAACGGACTGTGGAGTTCCCAAAGTGGGTAATTCGGCTGTGACCCGAATGGAAGGGTGCAAATCCCTGCTCCACCCCAATACAATCATGGGATACAAAGACAAAGAAAAACAAAGGGCCTATCAACGGGAATGGATGGCTCGTCGTCGTCAAGAATGGTTCGACGAAAACGGCCCATGCGTTTGGTGCGGCAGCGAAGATGATCTTGAAATTGATCATATCGATCCCATGATAAAGGAAAACAATA